>ERZ1066125.123-NODE-123-length-58911-cov-17.312610_pt1 | contig 58911 bp, 47 predicted proteins | sample MGYA00382772_ERZ1066125 | MGnify/ENA primary metagenome ERZ1066125 (study PRJEB33369, sample SAMEA5778355) | biofilm metagenome | biome: Industrial cooling water; feature: Water cooling tower basin; material: Biofilm | place: United Arab Emirates | collected... | reverse complement strand
GCAAACTCTAGATTTGAGTTTAATTTTTTTACCCTGACAATAAAACAGCCCTGGGGACGGAAGGGGGGTTCCCTTGGTCAGGGGCGACAGAAGAGGGGTTGCTCGGTATCTGCACGAGCATTTGAGCACTGGTCGCCGGACGCTTAACTTCACTCAGATGGGAAATATTTTTGTTAACTGCTTGAATATTCTCTCCCACTTCCTCACCTTTTGCCGGAGCGCCGCACAAAAGTGCGTAAGCGAAGCATCCCGTTAGGGTTATCGCACTTGTCAGCAGCAGACTTTGACACAATTTATCTAACTTCATTTATTCACCTACACTCCCTCACACCACTGGGCAGTAATAAGAAAACTTCCTAATTAATCTGGCAGTGTATGTATAATAGGCGATCGGTATTTTTAATTTGAACGCTAGAAGGATTTTTTTTGAACGCTAGCGGGATTTTTGACAACGCTGAAAGTATTGTTTGGGATTCAAGCCGAATTTTTGACGGAAAGCTGAAGCAAAGTAACTACGGCTATCAAAACCTATTATCAATCCTACTTCTTCAACCTTCATCTCTCCTAGTGCCAAAAGTTGTTTAGCTTTTTCCAGTCGATAGTCATGCAAATATTTAAATGCAGATGTGCCGAAAACTTCTCGAAACCCGCGCTTCAATTTAAATTCATTTAACCCGACTTGCCGTGCTAATTCTACCAAACTAGGCGGATTTTCTAGATTACTCAATAAAATTTCTTTAGCTTGATAAATTCTGTCAACATCGCTCAAGTTCCTAGCTGGAAAATTGCGATCGCATATCTCCTGTTGGAATTGCTGAAAATGAAGCGTCATCAATTCCATTGCCTGACTTTCCAGATACATTCGCTTCATCAATCCTTGATAGGGACATTGCAGGATATTACATAACACCATCCACATTTGCTGTGTAATTTCCCCTTGCTGATAGTAGGGCTGTACCTTACTGCCAATTGCAGCTTGGCGTAAGTAAATTGGTGTCTGTTCTAACTCTTCTTCGCTAAAACTTTGAAAAAATTGCTGCGGTTCGATTTTCAGATAAATGCGTGAATACTTCTCTCCAGCTTTCCACCACTCAGTTTCTTTGAACTCGCAGTTACATTCCGAATAGTATTTTCCTACTGATTCGTCAGTCTCATCAGTTAAACCGTGGCGCTCAATTCTCACTTTTCCTGAGAGAAAAAAACTCAAACCAAATTGAGAATTATCAAACTTATTTCTAATCCATACAATATCCTCAATAAACTCTTCCTCATGTATCCGAAAAGATAATCCATTACCTAACTCTGCCCACCAATCATAGGTATTACAATCTATAATCTTTCCTTGCGCGATAGTTTCAAAACCCTGCGATTGACAAGAAGATTCTTGCCACAGTTCATCCCAATCTGTATTTGTCAGAGTTTTTGTCATGATTTAATGATAATCAAACTCATTAAAAAACAGTCGTCAGCGATCGCTCCGCGAGCAAGTACCTCACCAACAATATCATGCCTCTATCTACAATATTTCTCAAATAAAGGTTTTGACCCTATTTCTCCTGGCTTTTGAGATTGCTTGAGTAACTTCAGCATCAAGCTGAGAGCTACAGCCTTCCGCCCCGATTGCAATTCACACTGAGCCAACTGCTCTAAATCTACCCATAGGATTTTATATCGTAGTCTCCTCAGTTTCCTGAGAATTATCGCCAAACCATAACAACCGGATCGCGAGAATGGCAAAACCCGCAGCCGCGATCGCTTTAACTAACTTGACGGGTAATAACTGGGCTGCACCAGCACCAGCCAATACTCCTAGTAAACTTGTCAGTACCAAGGCGCTAGCCGTGCCAAAAAAGACAGCGCGAGGAGATTTACAACCCCCACTGAGGGCGATCGCTGCTAGTTGACTTTTATCTCCCAATTCCGAGAGAAATACAGTGACAAAGCTGATTCCTAGTAGTTTCCAGTCCATGAAGTCAGTGAGTAGTGAGTAGTGAGTGGTAAGTTATTGTCAACTTCTGACTTCTGATTTACGACGAGATTAAAATATCCCAGACTAGGACGATCGCGATCAGCATTAGACTCGTACCTGCGGCAATTTCTAGCTTTCTAGGCGACAGGTGTTTTGCCAACCATTGCCCTAGGAGTACGCCTAATAAACTAGTAGTAATTAACGCTGCGGCTGCACCCACAAATACAATCCAGGGTGACTGTGACTCTGCACTCATCAACAGCGTGGAAAGTTGAGTCTTATCGCCGCATTCTGCCAGAAATATTGTCAAGAATGTCGAAGCATAAATTGCCCATGAAGACTGCTGTGTTTTCTTTTGCTGTTGCAGGGGGCGATCGCTCACACTAGCAATAGGTTGGCTACTTTCTGTTTCCACAACCTGGTGTTCCAGTGCCGCTATTTGGTCAGACAAGCTAGATAGCTTAGGGGGTGCAGATTCCAGTTTCACAGGCAATTCAGCTCAATGCTTAAACTTTTCATATTCTTTTCATTTTCTGCTACATTGTAACAAAAATCAACCCCTTGCTTGCCCCTATTCCCCACTCCCTACTCCCCGCTCCCCAATTTCCCGATGAAACCGCACCATTTCCAGACTGCGATCGCCATATACGCCTGAAATCTGTTGCTCGCAACACTCGATCGCAAAATCGTTGACTTCTTCCGGCTCAATGCCGTACATGTCCCAAAATATTTCTGGTTCTACTCGACAAAAGCGAGGACGGTTAGCATAAATTTTGCATTCCCGCCTGAAATGGTCGTAATTAATACACCAGCCGCCTTCACCCACCATGCTGAGGTAGAGTTCTAACTCTTCTGGAGCCAAATATTCTGCTATTTCTGGGCGTTCTTCTGGGTCAAGATGACAGCAAGCGCCACACTGCTTTACACATTTCCAAGTTGCCATATCACCGAATCGGGTAATGATAAAGTTCCCGCTACTAAAGCTTAGCGATTTTAGCTATCTCATCGCTAAAATGAGAGACTTGAGAGTTTGTTTGTGGTTTGTTATAGATTTGTTAAGTTACTTAAATCTGGCAATTCTCCTCCAGGTAAAATTAGATGCGGATTTTTATGTAAGAAATCAACGTCAAATAGATAAGCTGGGAGGAGAGATAGATCTTATGTCCGGAATTTTTGATGCGATCGGTAGCTTTCAGTGGGAAACCCTGTTTCAACTAGTATGTGTTGCCCTGATCATGCTAGCTGGTCCAGCAGTTATTTTTGTCCTTGCCTTTCGCAACGGCGACCTCTAAAACTCATATTAGATACAATCAATCGCTCGTCAGTAGGGGCGCACAGCTGTGCGCCCCTACTGATGCATTGAAATCAGATCTTGTAACAGGTGTAGGGTAGGCAATGTCCACCTGCGAAAAAACTGAATTAATTCGGTGGTAGCTCTAAAGGAACTGTCCCTAGCACCCCTTTACGAAAGTCTATCAGTATTTGTCTCGCCGTGCGTTCCAAATCACCGCGATCGCGTTTTGCCGATAACTCATAGACAAACTCTTCCCCCGTCATTCCCAACGGATCGATTTTGTAGCGAGATAAAGGATGTTTGGGCATGATTTCGGGAGCAGTTGCCATCAAGTCTTGGAGCAAATCGATAAAGACGACAGCCACTTGGTAAGAATCGTAGGCAGCATCGCCGATATCATCGCAAATCGCTAACTTAATCGCCGCCCCTTGGTTGTCCAACTTAGTTGGAATTACCCCAGGCGCGTCCAACAACTCTACTTGGTCGGAAATCCTGACCCAGCGCAATTGTCGAGTTACCCCAGGACGAGCCTCGCTAACTACAATCCGCCGCTTCAACAGTCGATTGATCAGTGCTGACTTACCCACATTTGGAAATCCAATCGCCGCTGCCCGCACGGGACGAGGTAACAAACCGCGATTTTTGCGTCGCTGATTCACTTCATCACCCGCTCTTTGCGCTACCTGCAATATTTGTCCGACACCGTTACCATCTTTAGCATTAGTAAAATAAACCGTCTCTCCTTGTGTCTTAAACCACTGCTGCCATAACTGCCGTGCCGCAGGGGGAATTGAATCAACGCGGTTGAGAATTAACACCCGCGTCTTACTACCCACCCACTCTGATACGCGGGGATGGTGAGTCGCTAGCGGAATCCGTGCGTCCCGCACTTCCAATACCACATCTACCAACTTCAACTGTTCGGCGAGGGCTTTTTCAGCCTTGGCAATGTGACCTGGATACCACTGAATGTCATTTGTCATTTGTTATTGGTCATTGGTCATTGGTCATTTGTTAATGGTTGATGGCTAATGGTTAACAGCAATTAACAATTAACAATTAACCATTAACGACTAGGGAACGACTAAAACCGGACAGGGAGATAGATTGATCACGCGGTTGGTGACGCTTTCGGTGACTCCTTCCTCCGTCAGCCCCAGTCCTCGACAACCCATGACAATTAAATTTGCACCAACTTCGTCGGCTACGTCGCAGATGACAAATGCAGGCTTGCCCTCCCGTTCCATTGCCTCTGTTTGAATGCCTTTCTGCTGGAAGAGAGCCTGAGCATTTTCAAGTAGTTGGGCTACTACGTCAGGGGATTCCATGCCCTCGCCAGCATCCTCTGCTGCCTCTACTACCGATAGTAGTATTAAACGACTACCATACTTTTGCACGATTTCAACAACAACGTGGGCTGCTTCTTGTGCTTCGCGGCTGCGATCGATCGGAAACAAAACAGTCTTAAACATTTGTGGTCACTCCGATACCCATGCTTCGGTAAAATGTGGACGGCGCTAAATGATGGACAGACCAAAAAAGGCAATTAGGAGGTTGACGCTGTGTCCAAAAAAACTCTAGCAAATTTATCCTCGTCAGATTTATCTGGGAAGCGGGCGTTGGTGCGAGTAGACTTCAACGTACCGCTAGACGACCAAGGGAATATCACAGATGATACCCGTATTCGTGCCGCACTGCCGACAATTCAAGATTTAATTAAAAAGGGTGCTAAAGTCATCCTGGCAAGCCACTTCGGTCGTCCCAAAGGTGTAGATGATAAATTGCGTCTAACTCCCGTTGCGAAGCGCCTTTCCGAATTACTCGGTCAAGAGGTGATTAAATGCGACGACTGCATCGGCGATGAAGTTGCTAGCAAAGTAGGAGGAATGCAAAACGGTCAAGTGCTACTACTGGAAAATGTTCGCTTCTATCCTGAAGAAGAAAAGAACAATCCAGAATTTGCTCAAAAGTTAGCAGCTAATGCGGATTTGTACGTCAATGATGCTTTCGGTACGGCACACCGCGCCCATGCTTCAACTGAAGGCGTAACTCACTACCTCAGTCCTTCGGTAGCTGGGTATTTGATTGAAAAGGAACTCCAGTATCTCCAAAGCGCGATCGAAAATCCTCAACGTCCCCTAGCAGCAATTATTGGCGGCTCGAAAGTCTCTAGTAAGATTGGCGTAATCGAGACGCTGTTGGATAAGTGCGATAAGCTGCTGTTGGGTGGTGGGATGATTTTCACCTTCTACAAGGCACGGGGTCTGAATGTTGGTAAGTCGCTGGTGGAAGAGGACAAGCTAGAACTGGCTAAGTCTTTGGAAGCTAAGGCAAAAGAACGCGGCGTTGACTTGCTATTACCTACAGATGTGGTAGTAGCAGATAAATTTGCTGCTGATGCCAACGCTCAAACCGTTAGCGTAGATAATATTCCATCCGATGGCATGGGTTTGGATATTGGTCCAGATTCAGTCAAGACTTTCCAAGCAGCACTAGCTGAGTGCAAGTCAGTAATTTGGAACGGTCCGATGGGTGTATTTGAGTTTGACAAGTTTGCCGTAGGCACAGAAGCGATCGCCCGTACTCTTGCCGATCTTACCAAGCAAGGCGTGACTTCTATCATCGGTGGTGGTGACTCTGTAGCAGCAGTAGAAAAAGTCGGTGTAGCCGAGCAAATGAGCCATATCTCAACTGGCGGCGGCGCTAGCTTGGAATTACTCGAAGGCAAGGAACTACCTGGAATTGCTGCTTTAGATGATGCCTGATTAGAGAGGCTAGGGGCTAGGGGCTAGGGACTAGGGAAATTTTGGATTTTAGATTTTGGATTGAAATTCTTCCCCAACTGTTGTACGGGCGAGTTTAGCAAAAAGATTGGCAGCTTGGGCTAGAAATTTTTGGTCAAAACCCGCCCCTACGATCCCTGACTCCTATCTCCTGTCTCCTGATAACTGTATCCTGCGGTAGAAGCTTCTGCTGCACCTTTCCTCGTAGGATTGCGTTCAGCTTTAAATCTCAGGAGGGTGTTTGTATGCAGCGCGTTTTTGCCAATTTTAAGCAAAATTTACGCCGTCAGGTTTTATTACTAGCCGCGATCGCACTATTACTCGTTTCTGGTTTGTTTGTCTCTCAGCCTAGCTATGCGGCAACTCCCAATCAAAAGCTAATCCAACAAGAACAAATGGATAAAAATAGCCAAGTTGGAACTGTGGATGTCGAGCAGCGCGCACGAGCTTACGAAGAGCAAGTAGAAGCGTCTAAAGATATCGACAAAACTTATGAAGACAATCTCAAAGACTTCAAAAAATCTCACCCTGATGCCAATATTGTTGAAAAAGCAGTAGAAGGGGCAAAAGAGGCAGTTGAGAGCGTAACAAAATAGTATTTACTAAGAGATTGTCTGTAGCAGGGGCGATCGCTCCTGCTATTTTATTGCCGTTTCATACCCAGATTGTCTGTAGGGGCGTACATCTGTACTTTCTTACGAGGATCGCGTACGCAGTTGAGAATCGCTATATTTTTCTTGTAGGAAATGCATCTAGCTGAAATAGGTATTATATTTAGGCTGAATGCAATTTACCTATGGTTCGATATTTTAATAATTCGTAAATTTTATTAACCTCAAGCCCGATCGCATCTCAATTCATCCTATGAAATACCCGATCGCTCTTCCCACTTGGTACAAATGGCTAGCAGGTATACTAGCTGTAGTCATGGCGATCGCGATTTCTGGCTGCAATCCCACCGAGATGAGGACTCAAGCGGCTGATGTACCGCAGATAGTGGTAAGCGTATCTACAGACCCTGACACGTTTAATTATGCTTTAGGTCATCAAACTCCCAATATTTTTAACATGACCTTTAGGGGGTTAACTACAGTTAATGGCATCACCAAAGAACTCGAACCAGAATTAGCAGAATCTTGGCAAATCTCTGAAGATAAATTACGTTTTATTTTCACGTTAAGAGAAGGCTTAAAATGGTCTGACGGTCATCCACTGACAGCAGATGACGTTGTATTTACTTACAACGATATTGTCTTAAATAAAGCTATTCCCACAGATCTAAGAGATTACATTCAAATCGGCACGAAAAAGGCTTATCCCAAAGTTGTAAAACTAGACGATCGCCGTGTCGAATTTACCATGCCCGAACCTTTTTCACCTTTTCTTGCTACGACGACGGGAGATCCTAGCAGCGCGATCGCTATCTTACCAAAACACGCTTTAGAAAAAGTAGTAAAAACAAAAGATGCTAAAGGCAATCCGCGCTTTTTATCCACTTGGGGAACGGATACAGAACCAACTAAAATTGTAACTAACGGTCCTTTTACACTTGAAAGCTACGTACCATCTCAACGCTTAGTTTATCGCCGCAACCCCTATTACTGGCGTAAAGATGCTCAAGGCAATTCTCAGCCTTACATTGAAAAATATATTTGGCGAATTGTCGAAAATCCAGAAACAACTTTAGTCCAGTTTCGTTCTGGGGGATTAGATATAGCTTCGGCTTCAGCAGATAATTTTTCTCTCCTCAAACGCGAAGAAGAACGAGGGAAATTTAAAATTTACAATGGTGGACCTGCTTTCGGTATGTCTTTCATTACTTTCAACCTGAATCAGGGTAGCAGAAACGGTAAACCTTTAGTCAATCCGATTAAATCTCGTTGGTTTAACACAGTTGAGTTTAGACAAGCAGTAGCTTATGGACTCGATCGCCAAACTATGATAAATAATTTTTTACGAGGTTTGGGAGAACTGCAAAACTCAACAATTGACACTCAAAGTTCGTATTTTCTACCTCCTGAAAAAGGACTGAAAGTTTATAACTACGATCCAGCTAAAGCTAAAGCATTACTTCAGAAAATTGGATTCAAATACAACAATAAAAATCAATTATTCGATGCTCAAGGTAATCGCGTCCGCTTTACCCTTATGGTTCCTTCTGCTGGTGGAGGTAATAGTGGTAGATCGGCTAGAACAGTAGCCCAAATTCAGCGAGACTTAAACAAAATTGGAATGCAAGTCGATTTGCAATTTCTCGATTTTGGAACTTTAATTGATAAAACTTCTAATTCTTTAGAGTGGGAATGTTATATCGGTGGTTTCATTGGTGGTGGAATTGAACCCAATGATGGCGCAAATGTGTGGTTAACAGCAGGTGGATTGCATAATTTCAATCAAGCACCGCAGCCAGGACAAGCACCAATCCAAGGACGAGAAATAGCAGATTGGGAACAAAAAATCGAAGATTTATTTATTAAAGGAGCGCAGGAATTTGACGAAGCCAAACGCAAAGAAATTTACAATGAATTTCAACGCTCAAGAATATTTGCCTTACATTACCTTATATAATCCTTTATCACTAGCTGCAATTCGCGATCGCATGGAGGGAACAAAATTCTCTGCATTAGGCGGTGCATTCTGGAACATTTACGAATTGAAAGTCAAGGATAAAGGCTAATACTCTCAACTCCCCACTCCCAACTCCCGACTCCCGCCATCTATGATTCGTCGAAGTTTTTTGTTAATAGTTACATTAATAGTTGCGGTCGCGCTTTCTAGCTGCAATCCTACTGAAATGAGAACCACAGCGGCGCAAGTTCCGCAAATTGTGGCACGAACTCCAGGCGATCCGCAAACTTTTAATTATGCTTTAAATCAATCATCGCCTAATGTTTTTGGTTATATCTACGAAGGTTTAGTTGCTGAAAATGGCGAGACGGGAAAACTAGAACCAGCATTAGCTGAGTCTTGGGAAATTTCTGACGACAATCTCAAAATTGTTTTTACTCTACGACCGGAACTCAAGTGGTCGGATGGAGAACCGCTAACAGTTGATGATGTCGTTTTCACTTATAATAATATTTACTTTAACGAGCAGATTCCCACAGATATTAGAGATATTCTTCGTATTGGTAAAAGCAAAGCTTTACCTAAAGTCAGAAAACTAGATAACCGTAGAGTAGAATTTACAGTTCCAGAACCATTTGCGCCTTTTTTACGCTTTGCTGGCGGACTGGTGATTTTACCAGAACACGCCCTACGTCAATCAGTAGAAACTAAAAATCAAGCAGGTCAACCGCAGTTTTTATCTACTTGGGGAACAGACACAGCACCGCAAAAAATTGTGGTTAGCGGTCCTTTTATGCTAGAAAGCTACACTGTTAATCAAAGAGTAGTTTTCCGCCGCAATCCTTACTACTGGCGCAAAGATAATCAGGGTAATCCATTACCGTATATCGAGCGATTAATTTGGCAAATTGTAGAATCGCCAGACACAGCTTTGATTCAATTTCGGTCTTTGGGTTTAGATTTACTCGAAATTGGTTCGGCTAGTTTTCAGTTACTCAAGCGAGAAGAAGAACGAGGAAATTTCAAAATTTATGATGGTGGTCCCGATTTTGGGACACAATTCTTGTGTTTTAATTTGAATAAAGGTCGTCGAAATGGTAAGCCTTTAGTCGATCCGGTTAGATCTCGTTGGTTTAATAATGTAGCATTTAGACAAGCAGTTGCCTATGGAATTAATCGTCAAGCACTACTAAATAATATATATCGCGGGTTGGGCGAACTGCAAAATTCACCAATTTCCGTTCAAAGCCCTTACTCTCTCTCACCAAAAGAAGGTCTAAAAGTTTATAATTACGCTCCAGATCGAGCTAAAGAATTGCTCCGTAGAGCTGGATTTAAATACAATAATCGAGGACAATTAACCGATGCTGAGGGTAATCGAGTCCGCTTCACATTAATCAGCCAAGCAGGTAATAGAACTGTTGATGCTATCGGTTCCCAGATTAAGCAAGATTTAAGTAAAATTGGCATTCAAGTTGATTTTAATCCGATTGACTTTGCCGTCATGGTAGATAAGATTACTAATACTCTAGAATGGGAATCTTATTTTGGTTTAATTACTGGTGGTATTGAGCCGTATAGCGGAGCAAATGTGTGGTCGCCTGACGGTGGTTTCCACCCCTTTAACCAAAAGCCTCAACTAGGACAACCCCCAATTGAAGGAAGAGAAGTTGCAGACTGGGAAGCGGAAATTGGTCGCTTATACATTGAGGGTGGTAGAGAATTAGACGAAGCCAAACGTAAAGAAATTTATGCAGAAACCCAGCGTTTAGCTCAAGAATATCTGCCTTTTATTTATCTGATCAATCCACTAGCTTTAGCTGCAATACGCGATCGCATTGAAGGTGTAAAATTTTCTGCATTAGGTGGACCGCTTTGGAATATTCATGAATTGAAAGAAGCAAAAGACTAGAAAAAATTAATAAATTAAACAATGCGATCGCGAATTATTTTCCTGATATTAATTTTATTCCTCACTTGCCAACTGACTCTTACAAGTTGCAATCCTACAGAATTTACAACCTCAGCAGCGCAAGTCTCTCAATGGGTAACGAGTACTTTAAGAGATCCCAAAACTTTTAACTACGCCCTCAATCAAGAATACCCTCACGTCTTTTTATTCACGGCTGAAGGACTAACAACACTTAATGGAGATACTGGAGAAATTGAACCAGCCTTAGCTGAATCTTGGCAAATTTCTGAAGATAAAAAACGAATTACTTTTACCTTGCGCGAGAATTTGCGCTGGTCGGATAGCGAACCTTTAACAGCAGATGATGTCATATTTACTTATCAAGATATCATCTTTAATCCGCAAATTTCTACTGATTGGAAAGATGGGTTAAAGATTGGCGAGAAAGCTGAATTTCCTCAAATTAAAAAATTAAGCGATCGCCAAGTTGAGTTTATTTTTTCTACTCCATTTGCTCCATTTCTCAGTACAACTACGGGTCCATCATCTAATTCCGTAGGGATTTTACCCAAACACGCTTTATCTAGCTCAATTACATCTAAAGATGCTAAAGGGAATCCTCTGTTTGCATCAACTTGGGGTACTGATACCGACCCAGCAAAAATTATTGTCAATGGTGCTTATAAAATAGAAAGTTTTACTCCTGGTCAACGAGTTGTATTTCGCCGCAATCCTTATTATTGGCGCAAAGATAACCAAGGAAATCAGTTACCTTATGTAGAGAGAATCGTTTGGCAAATTATTGAATCTACCGACACAACCACTCTCCAATTTCGTTCGAGAGGGCTAGATACTATTGAAGTTGCTCCCGAAGACTTTTCGCTACTCAAACAAGAAGAAGAACGGGGAAGATTTACCGTTTATAACGGAGGCCCAAGATTTAGCCAAACATTTATTTCCTTCAACCTCAACAAAGGGGTTAGAAAAAACGGTAATCCTGTTGTCGCTCCGATAAAATCTCGTTGGTTTAACAATCTAGCTTTTCGCCAAGCCGTTGCTCATGTAATTGACCGCGAGAGAATGTTAAATAATGTTTTTCGTGGCGTAGGGACAGTTCAGAATTCACCCATAGAACCGCAAAATCCTTTTTATCTCTCACCAGAACAGGGATTAAAGGTGTATGAATACAATCCAGAAAAAGCCAAAAACTTACTATTGAATGCAGGATTTAAATATAACTCTAGAAATCAGTTACTAGATGCAGATGGAAATCGCGTGCGTTTTTCGTTAATTACCAATACCGAAAATAAAACTCGCGTAGCAATGGGAGCGCAAGTTAGACAAGATTTGAGCAAAATCGGCATTCAAGTTGATTATACTCCGATAAACTTCAATATTTTGGTAGATAAACTTACTAGTTCCCTCGATTGGGAATGTTATCTTTTGGGTCTTGTTTCTGGAGGCTTAGAACCCCACGACAGTGCTAACGTATGGTTGCCAGATGGTGGCTTACATGCATTTAACTTCAAACCCCAGCCAGGACAAGAACCCCTTACAGGTAGAGAAGTTGCAGACTGGGAAGCTGAAATCGGTCGGCTTTACATTCGCGGGGCGCAGGAATTAGACGAAAACAAGCGCAAACAAATTTACCAGGAAACCCAACGCCTCAGCCAAGAGTACTTACCCTTCATCTACCTAGTTAATCCTCTCTCGATTGCAGCCATTCGCGATCGCATCCAAGGAGTAAAATACACCGCCCTCGGTTCCCAATCTGGTACTCTGTGGAACAAATACGAATTGAAAGTGACACAATAGGGGCTGAGGGAAGTCAAAAGTCACGCATCTAAAAGTTAAAAGTTGAAATAAACTACTTCCTTGTCCCCTAATCCCCGACTCCCCACTCCCTACTCCCTACTCCCTACTCCCCCCAAATGAGTCAACCCGAAGCATTGCGATCGCTCTTAGAATCCGTGGCAACTGGTAAAGTGAGTCCAACTGTTGCTTTGGATAAATTGAAATATCTTGCCTACGAACCAGTCGGTGAATTTGCCCGTATCGACCATCATCGCCAGCTGAGAACCGGATTTCCAGAAGTAATTTGGGGTCAAGGCAAAACCCCCGACCAAATCGTGCAAATTATGGCAGCAATGCGCCAGCGCAACTCAGTAGTAATGGCGACGCGAATCGAATCCGATGTAGCAGAACAGTTGGAGGCAAAGGTAGAGGGACTGCGTTATTATCCAATGGCAAAGATTGCAGCGTTAACGCAGTTTTCTGAAGGAATCGCACCAGCGCGGATCGAACCGCAGTATTCTGGTAATATTGGCATTCTCTCAGCGGGTACTGCCGATTTACCTGTAGCCGAAGAAGCGGCTGTAACTGCCGAATTATCCGGTTTTCGCGTCCTCCGGCTGTGGGATGTCGGTGTTGCGGGCATTCATCGCTTGTTAGACAACCGCCATGTCATCGCCCAAGCATCTGTATTGATTGTTGTCGCAGGGATGGAAGGGGCTTTACCTAGCGTCGTCGCAGGATTAGCCGATTGTCCCGTGATTGCCGTTCCTACCAGCGTTGGCTACGGTGCGAGTTTTGGCGGCTTAGCCCCACTCTTGACAATGCTCAATTCTTGTGCAGCAGGGGTAGGAGTCGTCAACATAGATAACGGTTTTGGTGCGGCAATCTTAGCAGGACAAATTTTACGCACCGCAGGAAAGCTTGTCAGTTAACAGTTAACAGTTATCAGTTATCAGTAACCAGTCACCACTCCCGATCCCCGACTCCCGACTCCCCAATTATCAGTAACCACTCCCGACCCCCGACTCCCGACTCCCAAATTTTTGTTTGAGGTGGGAATGAGTTGGGAATCCTCCCACTTCTGCCAGGGTGTATATCGGTCTACCTTTGACTTCTTCGTAAATCCGCCCGATATACTCGCCTAAAATGCCAATACTGACAAGCTGAACCGCACCAAGGAAGAAAATTGCCACCAAAATCATCGTGAATCCAGTTAAAGGAGACTGAGGCACAAATAATCGCCAATACAAGACGAGTAAAGCCATCAGAACGGCTATGACTGCGGCGAATAGTCCGACATAAGTGGAGAGACGTAGCGGAACTTTAGAGAACGACACCAGCCCATTTAAAGCCAGGGCAAGAGACTTACCAAAAGTGTAATTGACTTTACCAGCAAAGCGAGGCGGGCGATCGAATTGTACGGAAGTCTGACGAAAACCAATCCAAGCCCGTAAGCCACGAATGTAGCGATTGCGTTCTGGCATGGCATTGAGGATATCCAAAACTTGCCGATCCATCAAGCAGAAATCTCCAGTGTCGGTAGGAATATCCACATCTGCCAAGTGCTGAAGCAGGCGATAAAATATGTATGCCGTGCCGCGTTTGAACCAGCTTTCTTTTTGACGTTGGGTGCGCTGGGCGTAAACAACTTGAAAACCCTTTTGCCATTTGGCGATCAACTCTAAAATTAATTCTGGCGGATCTTGTAAATCTGCATCCATGACAATCGCCACTGCACCCCTAGCAAAGTTGAGTCCAGCCGTCACAGCGATTTGATGCCCAAAGTTGCGGGCAAGACTGAGGTATGATACGCGAGGGTCATTTTGATGTAAATCGCGCACGATCTGCAAAGTGCGATCGCGGCTGCCATCATTAATAAATATTAGTTCTATTGCTCCATCTAATTGTTCGGCTACAGCAGCGATCCGTCGATAGAGTTCTAAGATATTTTTTTCTTCATTGTAAACCGGAACAACTAAGGAATACTTAGGCGACACCATCGCTTCTTACCAACACGATCTCTCTGACTCATTACTGTAGCGCGATCGCCGATAACTAGGAACTAAGGGCTGGAGGAACCAGAGGAAGCAGAGGAAGCAACAACTGTCAACTGTCAACCAACCACCAATTACCAACTACCAATTACCACTACTCACTACTCACTTTCTACTGACAACGGATTCAGAGAAATTGTACGAGTTGCTGTAGCTTTGCCCAAGCAGCGCCACTATGCAAAATTTCTCTAGCTAAGCTAATACCACCTGCATAGTCACCAAAGGGGATCTTCTCTCCTACTTGCAATGCTAAGGTTGCATTTAAGGCAACGGCATCTTGCTGTGCTTGAGTTCCCTTTCCTTGCAATACAGCTGTGAGAATAGCTGCATTTTCCTGTACGTCTCCACCCCGTAGTGCTGCTGTTGGTGCAGGTGTTAAGCCTAAGTCCTGTGGGTGTATGGTTGTCAACTGCACCTGTCCGTTAGATAATATTGCCAAGTCTGTAGCATCAGCTAAACCCGCTTCATCCAACTTTTCCCGTCCGTGAAGCGCAATCGCCTGTTTTGTCCCTAGCTGCTGTAAGGCTTGAGTCATAGTCAGTGGTAAGTTTGGTTCGCAAACTCCAATCACTTGCCCTGTCGGGCGTAAAGGGTTAACTAGCGGTCCTAATAAATTAAATACTGTCCGTACCTTCAAGGTTTTACGCAGTGGTGCAACAGCTTTCATAGCTGGATGCCAGCCAGGAGCAAACAAAAACGTAATTCCTACTTCTGCCACAGCTGCTTGTATTCTTTCTGCGGTAGCGTTAAGATTAACTCCTAATGCTTCCAACACATCCGCAGAACCAACCCGACTAGAAGCAGAACGATTGCCGTGTTTGGCTACTGGTACTCCTGCTGCCGCCGCTACAAAAGCAACCGCAGTAGAAATATTAAAAGTTGAAGCCCCATCTCCACCCGTACCGCAGGTGTCAATTAGGGGAGTTGGTACGGGCGGGTTTGGAAACCCGCCCGTACAGGAGTAGGGAGTGGGGAGGGGTGAAGAGTGAGAATGTAAAACTTGAGCCATACCAGCCAGTTCTTCAGCCGATACACCTTTAGCTTGAATTGCTGCTAATATTGCTCCAGACAGCGCAGGTGGAATGGTTTCGTTCAGCCATCCTTGCATGAGTTGCGCTGCTTGAGCGCCAGACAAAGATTGACGATCCAGTATTTGCTGGAGTAATTGCGTCGCCCAGGTAGTTGAAGTTTCTGGGATAGAACTATTACTGAGATCGATCGCTGGTGTAGAGGTCATTTCAGGACAAATTTTGCAGTTAGAAGCATCCTACCGCAAAAGCCTCTACTCGATCGAGATTCTCTTGAAGAGATTGGGGTAGACAGCCATTTGCTAATGGTTATAGTGCATATAGCAATCCTAGATTCAGAAAATTTGAGCTGTCTTTTGGCTTCATTAAGATAAAGCTAAGACCTCTCTAGCTTTCTCAGTAATTTCGTCAGGGTCGAATGGCTTTGTTGTATACATATCTGCCCCAACTTCTATACTTTTCTGTCGGTCGAATTCTTGACCTTTAGCAGTCAACATAATAATGTAAACGTTTGAAATACCTAATTGATTTTTGACAGTATTACATACATCAAAACCATTCATTTTGGGCATCATCACGTCCAGAAAAACGAGCTGAGGTCTATCATTCTTGATAATATTCAATGCTACCTCGCCATTATCAGCAAATAGCAGTTCTACGCCTTCATCTTCTAATTCTTCTAATGTTTGCTCCATTAAAAGCCTGACATGGGGTTCGTCATCGACAATTAAGATCTTTAAATCCATACCTTCACCTGTATAATTAAATCTCGGTCAGCGAAATTTGAGTTAGAAAACTTGGCGCGATCGCCAGTTGCCTTATGGCATAGTTATACTAACTTATAATTTCTAAGAATCGATCGAAAGCTTTATCCGATTTTTTCATTTTTGGTGAAAGCCCCTGGAAGTAAAAGCTCATTGGTCGCAGTCAAGACTTCGCCAGAGCGATCGTCGTCTTTACGGTCTGCTAGTAAGATAAAGAAAACATTTTCCAATCCTTTTTCAAATCGTAAAGTTTTGATTACCTCAGAGCGTTCCCAGAAGTTAGCGTTAGCAATAATCATGTATGGTTGAACAGACATTGCTTTTTCTCGTAGTTCCTGTGCATCAATTGCTTCAACTACGCTGTAACCTTTTGCTTGTAAAACTTCAGCTAAGGTTTTGACAGTAGATACGTCTTCATCAACTACTAAAACTTTCTTGCTGGAGTTACCTTGAGTAGTCAGCGTGCCAATTTCATGTAATAGAGTATCTGTTTCAATTGGTTTCATTAAGTAGCGTTCGATTCCCAAGCGATAACCACGCTCTCTATCTTCTACAATAGATAAAATAATAATGGGAATACTCATAGTCTTCGGATCGTTTTTGAGTACGGCTGCCACATCAAACCCACTCATTTCTGGCATCATCACATCTAGAATTATTAAGTCAGGAGCAGATTTTTTCACAAATGCGATCGCTTCTAGTCCATCCTTAGCTTCAACAATGTTATAGCCTTCAGTTTCTAGTTGTTGTCGCAATAACTGACGGATGTTAGCATCGTCATCTACTACTAAAATTGTTTTCTTAGTAGTTCTAGAGTCAGACGATTTCATGACTACATGCTCCCGTAATTGTTTGACGAGAGTATCCACGTCAAACGTTTTTGGTTTCAATTCGCAAGAAGTCATGACGGGTAAAGTAAAGGAAAAGGTACTGCCTATTCCTAAACTACTTTCTACCCAAATTTTCCCTCCGTGATGTTCGACAATTTGTTTGCAAATTGGTAATCCTAAACCAGTACCTTTAGGTTTGTCAGTAAGCGTATCGCCTACCTGTTTGAATTTCTCAAATACTTTGTCTAAATCGGTTTCAGCAATACCTATACCCGTATCAATAATACCGACAACAATTTGATTTTCATCGGTTGTAACTCGGCAAGTAATCGATCCAGAATCAGTGAATTTAACTGAGTTAGAAATGAGATTAATGATCACCTGAATCAAGCGATCGCGATCGCCCATAATCTCCGGTAAGTCGGGTTGAATCTCTCGGAGCAATTCTAGATCTTTCTGCTGGAAGAGAGCAGAAGTAGCCGCGATCGCTCTTTCTACTACTTCACTTATTTGCAGAGGAGCCATCTTCCACTCAATCTTACCTGCTTCCATTTTGGCGATGTCTAAGACATCATTAATCAGGTCTGTTAGTCTACCGCCTTCCGACACGATAATATCAAGATTATCTGCTACTTGTCTAACGTTGCGCTGTACCTTTTTATCATCCGTTGGGATGACGGGGAAGACAACTTCTTCGAGTTTTTTCTTAATAATCTTGGCAAAACCCAATACTGATGTTAGAGGCGTTCTGAGTTCGTGAGAAACTGTAGAAATAAAATCAGTCTTCATCTGATCCACTTCTTTTTCTGAAGTGATGTCTCTAATCAGTAGCACCGCACCAATACACCGATCCTTTTGCTCATTATTACTTTCTGAATCGGCATCTTTAACAATAGCAGTTGCTACAGCCTTAGCAGTTCCACCACCTGGAAGTGCAATTTCTGCAATAAAAACTTTTCTCAGTTTTCTTCGAGTTTGTTCTACCAATTCGACAATTTTTTGACTAAATATATCTTGACAGGCGCAACCAGTTAAATCTGTTTGTTCAATCCCAAATAGCGTAAATAGGGCTGGATTGACGCGAGCAATTTTACCATTTAGATCTACGACTAGTAACCCGTCTGCTAAGTTATCGATTACAGCAGTCAGATAAGCTGTACGCTCTTGAACTCGTAACTCTAATTCTTCAAATGAGGCTTCTAACTGAGCTGCCATCTTATTAAAAGCACGCTCTAAAACCTCTAGTTCGTCCTTGTCCTCTACATCGGGCTGCGGGAGCATATTGTTGGTAATTGCTTCAGCTGTTTGGTTCAGACGATGCGTTCTTTGCAGATCGATTTCTGCTAGGCGATCGCACTCAGCCATAATGTGTTTTAAGCGGTGGTTGAGCCTGCGGACAAAGAAAGCAACTACTAAAGCTAGTACAATAGCAGCTCCTAGCGCCCCTCCAACAGCAATAGTTAACGCCGGACCCAGCACAACCCACTGAGGCACTGATGCGATCATCAACCAATTTGTGCCTTTAACCCGCTCATATGCCCAATAATGTCCCTCAGCTTGGATTAGTCCAGCTTTACCATTCGAGATCTTTTGCCATACAGCCCTTAAATCGGGTATATCTTTATATGTTGCCAGCGCCTTAGCTTTTTGCGGCTCGGGTGGATAAGTTAAGAGATTGCCCTTCTCGCTGATAATTGCAAAGTAACCACCTTTCCAGCTCTCAGGCGATTTAACTTGCTCTCCTATAGCTGTGACATTGATATCTAACCCAGCAACACCAATTACTTTTTTACTGTCATCAAAAATGGGCGAAGTGGTAGTCGTCATGGTAATTTTTGCCCATTGATAAGGCTCTAGCCAGATAGCTTTTCCTGCCGCTATAGGTAGCTTGTAATATTCTTGGGAAAGGCAGATTTTGTCAACATCACATACATCTGCAAAACGAATGTTGTTGTGCGGAGCTGGTAGAGGCTGACCTATTTGATCAGAAGTGTGTTGGTCAAGAAAGAAGTAAGGCCAATATGTTTTTTGGGTTGGCACTATTTGAAAAGGAGCTTGACCAAAATTCAGAGACATCATCAAGGACGAACGGTGCTGAAAGAGATCGAAAATTAAGCCCTCGTAGGTATGTGGGTCTTTGACACCCAGGCGCTTCATGGTTTTAACTGTAGCAACCACACTTAGCATCGATTGTTCAGCTCTACCAAGCTCTTCTTCAATCGATTTGACTTGGGTGCTGAGATTGCCTTGAATTTCCTCTTTAGCTCGACCTTCCAATGCTTGATAGAAGAAGCAAGACATACCACCTAAACCTATCAAAACACCGCATAATACATTAATAAATAGTCTCGAACCAATAGATTTGCGTATGGGACTTTTCATGATCTTGAGTAGCATGTCCTGATGTTAGTCGCCCAACAGCTCTTTACAGAGATTGGAGAATTCAGCTATTTATATGATTCCCAACTTACTCCCCAATCTATCAGGTACACATAGATCTGTAATGGTGATATAGAAATTTAGCATTGAAGGTGACAGATATATTCGGGCGATGGAGGTATTCTTATAAGTTATAAAGCGCAGAATCTTTACAAATTCTGCGCCCACAATCAATCTAATTAATGTTATATTACTTATTGCTACGTAAATAGTGCCTGCCCGTTCTTACAATTTTCTCTCAATAGGTATTAAGCAGAACAGGTGTTAGAGTATTGATACCCAGAATAGAGTGGTGGACACTCTAAAAACCCTGTATTGATTAAGTAAGCAAAATAAGTAGATAGTAGCCGATCGTTGACAGGCGGACAGGATAGATTAGTATCGTCTAGTCCATTAAGTGTATTTTGACAATCAAAACTGGGAGATTTAGGTTGAAAGTAGATGTTAGGAGCAGATTTCTGCTGTATCGAGATGGGTTCAGAAAGGAATGTAATAAAGGGATATAAAACATGTTCCGAATCACTTTGAACTTGCTGCAATACTTCCAAAATCCATTGTTCGTGGGGAACCTGTTGGAGTGAATACCCATATGTACGCATCCAGTTGACTAATTCATGCCATGAGATAGATTGAGGATTTGTCAGATGAAAGATTTTGCCTAATGAGTTTTTTTGGCTTGATAAATAAATAATTGCTTGGCTGACATAATCAACAGGAACAATGTCTACTTGCATATTCCAATCTGGCGATAAACCTAACTGAATACAGCCTTTAATTAAGCTACGTAAAAAGTCAGAATGATTAGAAACACCTGTTTGACTATGTCCTTCTATCCAGGCGGGGCGAAAAATAGTAGTTGGTAGCCCTCGCTCAGCGGCAATAGCAATCAGTTTTTCGGCAACCAATTTACTTTGGGCATAACCAAAAAGATCTCCTGTAAAATCTGCTTTTTGTTCTTGAATAATTTGTCTGTCAGTGTAAGTAGTTGGTGAGAAAACATCAATTGAAGAGATAAAATGAACTGGCTTAATTTTGGTTTGACTAGCCAATCTCAAAATTTCCTGAGTACCTAATACATTTGAAGCCTTCAGTAAAGAATAAGGATAAACAAAGTTAACTAATCCACCATTATGAAAAATAATATCGATTGTCTCTGCCAAAATTTGAAAGTGTTCAGGTGTAAAACCTAAGAGTGGCAGGGATAAATCTCCTACAATGGGAATAATCCTAGAGCCTTTATTCGGATTCCAGAGCGAATATTTTTCTAAGTTGTTCCGAAGCCGTTTACTAGCTTGTTGAATATTAGCAGCCCTTACTAAACAATATATATTAGCTTGGGTTCTCTCAAGCAACTCATGAAGTAGAAAAGCACCTAAAAAACCTGTTGCTCCTGTAAGAAAAATATTTTCTAACTTATCTGCGGATTGCATAATTGCAGTTCTTGGCTGAATTTTCAGGTCTAAAACAGCTTCATCTGCTAGCTCAAGAGTAAAAGATGGTAGTAGAGAGGATGTTCCTATCTGCTGGGCTTCAAGAATTTGAGCTAGTCCAGCAATAGTGGGAGTTTTCATGAAGCTATACAGCGATATTTTCACTTGAAAAGCTTTCTGAATCTTTGTCACTAGTTCAACTGCTTGTAACGAGTACCCCCCTAGATCAAAGAAGTTATCATGAATGCCTACTTTTTCAAGAATAAGAATTTCTTGCCACATATGTGTGATTTTTGCTTCTAAAATTGAGCGTGCAGAAACAAACTTAACTTCAAGTTCAGGGCGAGATTTGTTAAGTGCAGGCAGAGATTGACGGTTTACTTTGCCACTGGGAGTAAGTGGAAAAGATTTCATCATAATAAAATTCCTAGGTATCATATAGTCTGGAAGCTTTTGCTTCAGATAACTACGCAAGCTACCCATAAGGGTTCTTTGTACAATCTTCAACAACCCCTGCGTTTCTAAGAGGTACTCCAAACTTTGTTGAAGTAGTACGAGTTCACTCGGTGCAAGCAGGAATTGAATGCCAGCTTCCTCTCCCTCTCGCCATGCAACTAATCCTTTCAAGGAAAAATCTTCAAAATCTGTTGGTAATCTTAAATGCAAATGAATACTCATACCCTCAGTCAGATTTGATGGTACTCCTACCAGACAAATACCACTCGCGGATATATCTTTAGTGCGAAGTGTGATTTTATTATTACCAAATTCTGCAACACAATCAAATTCGTAAGAAATTCGTTCTGGAAAGATATTAGATACAAGATAGGCGATTATACGCTTGTCACCAAGTACATCTTCATGAGCAATCACAACTGCTTCTTGCACCATTGGATGTTGCTCTATAATCGCTTCGATTTCACCTGGTTCGATGCGAAAGCCACGAATCTTCACTTGCTGGTCGGCTCGACCGAGAAACTCAATGTTGCCATCAGGTAAATACTTTGCTAAATCGCCTGTTTTATACAATTTCTGACTTGTTTCGGTAGAAAAAGGATTAGCGATAAATCGTTCAGCTGTGAGTTCAGGGCGGTTAAGATATCCTCTGGCTAAACATAGTCCGCCAATATATAGCTCTCCTATAGAACCATCTGGAACTGGTCGGAGTTGGTCATCTAGTAAGTAAATCTGAGTATTAGTTACGGGACGACCAATTGGAGGTAGCACTGACCATTCATTTGGTGAACCTGTAAGAGTAAAAGCAGTGACTACATGGCTTTCAGAGGGTCCATAGTGATTATGCAAGGTACAATTTTGCATCTGGTTAAACCAATTTGCAATGGCTGGAGTAATTCGTAACTGTTCGCCAGCTGTAATTATTTCTTTTAAACAGGAGAGCGTAACTTCTTCTGTTTGAGCTACTGTAGCTAACTGTCGTAGAGCAACAAATGGAAGAAACAGCCGTTCTATAGCTGCTTTACTGAGAACATGTAGTAAATCTACTGGATCTCGCCGCGTTTCCTCTGAAATCAACACTAAAGTGCCACCTTCAGCAAGAGTAGAGAAAATTTCCTGAAAGGAAACATCAAAGCTGATAGGTGTGTATTGAAGAGTTTTCAATCTTTTAGTAACGGCAGATTGCTGCCAGGCTAGTAAGTTTATAAGAGGACGTAGGGGCATGGCAACCCCTTTTGGTTTACCAGTTGAGCCAGAAGTATATATAGCGTATGCTAAATTCTCAGGATTTACTTGGCTCTGAAGGTCGGCTGTACTATGTGTAGCGATCGCCTGCCAATCATTGTCTAGGCAAATAACATGACTATTACACCTTGGTAAACAACTGCTTAGATGACTTTGAGTTAGCAAAATAGGAGCTTGAGCATCTTCTAGCATATAACTCAGGCGATCTAGAGGATAGGACATATCAAGGGGTAAATATGCTCCACCAGCTTTGAGGATACCTAGCAGTCCAACAATCATCTCTAAAGAGCGATCGACACAAATTCCTACTAAGACTTCTGGCTTAACTCCTAATGTCTGTAAGTAATGTGCCAGTTGATTTGCTCTTTCATTCAATTCTCGATATGTGAGCTGTTTGTCTTCAAAAACAACTGCTACAGCATCAGGTGTTTGCGATACTTGAAGCTCGACTAATTGATGAATAGAATTAATTTGAGACTGGATCTGCATTGATTTCTCTACTAACTCAAATAGAAACTAAAAATGGACAATAACAATAAATACACGATTGCTGAAAAAATTTAGAAGTTTTTTCAGGCAATACCAGATAGTGACAACTCTGAATTCAATACTTTATTTCCATTGACTGGATTGAATATGGGTTGCAACATCATTGTTTGCTTAATTGGAATTTGAATCCAGAATGTGGCTCCATGACCTGGTTCGGAAAAACACTTTAATATTCCTCCATGTTTCTCAACAATTTGGTTACTGATAGAAAGCCCTAACCCAGCGCCATTGCCAGCAGTTTTAGTTGTAAAGAAAGGCTCAAATATGCGATCGCGCACTGCTTCGTGAATTCCAGAACCATTATCTTGGATGCGAATAACGACATGGGAACTGGAAAATGAAGAGCTGGTGTGAGAGAAAAACTTGTTTTCTGGCTCCCACATTTCCAAGGCTAAAGAGCTTTCATTTTCAACCTCCATCACTTCTGTACGAATGGTAATAATCCCTGGTTCGCTCTGATTTTCTACAGCATCGATCGCGTTAGCTAAAATACTCATAAATACCTGATTAATTTGGCTAGAATAGCACTCAAGTAAAGGCAGCTTGCCGTATTCTTTGATAATCCGAATTCCTGAATGCTTGCTCATTGCTTTGAGGCGGCTATCCAAAATTAGCAAAGTGCTATCAATTCCCTCATTTATATCTATCGGTTTCATTTCTGACTCATCAGAACGGGAGAAGTTACGCAACGACAGAGCAATTTTACGAATGCGACCTACATCTACTTTCATCGAATTGAGTGTCTTTGGTAGATCTTCAGAAAGAAACTCTAAGTCGATATGTGCCATTAATTCTTGAATTTGGTCGCGATCGCTAGGATGGTATTTTTGATAAAGCTCGATCAAATTCAATAGGTTTTGAGCATAATTACTGACATAAGCCAGGTTGCCGTGAATGAAATTAACGGGATTGTCGATCTCATGGGCAATCCCTGCTACTAGCTGTCCCAGACTAGACATCTTCTCACTTTGAATTAGATGAGCTTGAGTATGTTGCAATTCATATAAAGCTTGTTGTAATTGTTGGGCTTGGGCTTGAGCAACAGTGGCAGAAATGCAGCTTTGTTCGTAAAGCAGGGCTTTTTCAATCGCTACCGCTGCGTGGAAAGCAAACATCGTGAGGATTTTTAAATCTTCGGAATTGTAAGCGATCGCAGTTTTCTCACCGCTTTCATCTACTACTTGACTCCAGAAAAATATCACCCCATTCATTTGTTCTTTCGTTTTTAACGGCACGCAGATCAAAGATTTAATTAGTCCTTGATACTCGCTAAACCTAGGATCGGCAACAATATCGTTGACAATTTCGCCTTTGCCAGTGCGAGCAATTAGACCGATCGCTCCTCCATCTAGTTTTAAAGATTCTTGTGGTGGGAAATCTTGCCCAATTGATGTTAGTAGCTCTAGCTCGCCAGTTTTTTGATTGAGGAGTAAAATCGCTCCGCCTGTAGCTTCAATCAATTTTCCTACCCCCTCAATCACTAGTTGGGCAACTTCTTTTAATTCCAAGCTGGCTGTAATCTGAGTAGTAATATCGTGGAGTAAAGTAATTTCTCGATATTTATCTAATAACTCATTTGCCAGTACCTTTTTCTCAAACTCCTGTTTTATTAAGTAGGAAATGAAGTTAACAGCAGCAGCAGCCTTTTCACCTCCAACCATCCAGCCAACAACGCGATCGCCAAGCTCGATTGGATACCTATGAGTGAAGTTTTCGCTGCCTACACCTACTAGTCTTTTGCCATCAGCGTCATAAATTTGAACGGCTATACCTGCTTCTTGATTTAAAGACTCAAGCAGGGTAACTACTTCTTTTTTTGTTGCTATTTTCTTAAAGTTAACTGGAACCATTTGCTTTTTATCTCTAGCGTTTTATATATGCTGTATTTTTAAGCTGTAACCGCTGATGGCTTAGCAACTATTTGCCATTAGAGGTAACGGTTTTACCAGAATTAACTCGATTAGTGCCGTTGCGAGTAATTCCGTTTGTGTACTCTCACTATTCCACTAGCGATCGCCAAATGGCAAGTGCTTTATTAATAATTCATTAAACTCAATTATTTAAGTAAAGATTGAATTATAAAAACCGAATTTAAGCATTTTTACAGTTGTTATTCTTTGAGAAAAACTTAGCATCTGTAGTTTTCCTGAATTTACGGAAAATCAACAGCTAATACTGAGAAGCAATACAGAGATTAGGAAAAATTTATTTATTCGAGCTTTTAAAATAAAAAGAGTTTGATAACTCTAGTATTAAAATTTACCGGAAAATTTACTTTTACGAATGCGTGAGCGATCGCTTGTTTACCCTAGATAGCGATCGCTCGGCTATTTCGTGTAGCCGATAAATCAGAAATCCTCGAGAAAATACCCAATCCTAAAATAAAGAATTTCGCCAGCTCTAGCTCTAACATAATAAATTGCGCGTAAATACTGAGGTACGGCTTACGTTAGCTGAATAATTTAAAGAGACAAGCTAGATTGAGCTAAAGTCTGATTATGCTATTTAAGCAAATGTTCAGGATGTTTACTATTCCAACCTGAATCTAGTTTGTATAAACTTATATTGACTGTAAAAATTTTCAAGCCCCATTGCCCACCTGACAAAATCGCTTAGTAATACTTATCAAGTTAAGTCGAGTAGCTATATTTTATTGAATATGGAGAATTTGGAGTTAAACCAGCCTTTATCTGAAAACATATGTTCTAGTTGTCATTGTTCTTGCGCGGGCTTCGATCCTCATCTGAGCTTGCAACCTTATACTGCTGGAGCTAACGGTAGATTGAGAAAAGTTCCAGCCCTGCAAGTCGCAATTATACTATTTTTTATTTGCGGTCTTATTACTTTTGGTTGGTTACTCTATCCTCTGTCGAATGGTAGTTATAGCACTACTAGTAGTATGCTGGTAGTTAGTTTGTCGTCTACTTTAGTTGGTATTGGAGTTTGGCTTGCTTATTGGGCTTTTGGCTCCCGTAATAGTGTATTGCAGGCAACTCAACGCTCTCAGCAAGAAATGAAATGCCGAGGGCAAGGCGTTTTAGCAGCTATTCCCTTATCAATTTACTGGGTTAACTCTGAGTTAAAGATCTTGGAAGTTAATCAGCATCTAGCCCAAGCTCAGAACTTGCGCCCCGCAGATTTTATCGGACAGCCAATTCATTTTTATCAAGCCAATCTTAATTTTATTGAGTTTATTCAAGCTTTCTTTTCTCAAGCTGAGCAAAGTATTTCCAAAGAAATTGAAATTCAAACTGCTACCGATACTCGCAATTTACTAATTGTGGCTCAAAAATTCGCTCAAGGAAATGCCGCAAGTTTTATCGAAATCGATTTGACTACTTGCAAGCAAGTAGAAACAACAATAAGAGAGAGCGAAGAACGCTATGCTTTAGCAATGCAGGCTACTAATGATGGTATTTGGGATTGGAATTTAAAAACTAATGCGATTTACTTCTCTTCGCGATGGAAAACAATGTTGGGCGATCGCGAACATGAGATGAACTCTTTAGATGAGTGGTTCAGTCGCATTCACCCTGGAGACGTAGAACGCATCAAAATGGAAATTCTCAATCATTTATCTGAGCTAAATTCCAAGTTTGAAAGCGAATACCGGATCTTATGTAAGGGGAGAACCTATCGCTGGATGCTTAGCCGAGGAGCGATCTTACGGGATGCATCAGGAGAAGCGTATCGTGTCGTAGGAACGCAATCTGATATTACTAACCGCAAAGTCACGGAAGAACAGTTACTTCACGATGCTCTACACGATGCATTAACTGGGTTGCCTAACCGAGTTTTATTTATGGATCGGTTAAGCCATGCAATTTCTCTGGCAAAAAGACGCAGAAACTATTTATTTGCCGTACTTTTCTTCGATCTCGATCGTTTTAAATTAATCAATGATAGTTTAGGTCATTCAGTCGGCGATCAACTACTAATTGAGATCGCCCGTCGTTTAGAAAAATATTTGCGAGTTGGCGATACTGTTGCTCGTCTGGGTGGCGATGAGTTTACAATTTTATTAGAAGATATTAAAGATGAGAATGTAGCTAATAATATTGCTAATCGGCTACAAGAAGAATTAACTAGATCTTTCAATCTGAGCGGTAACGAAGTTTTTACCAGTGCTAGTATTGGTATTACTCTCAGCACTTTTGGATACGAACGTCCAGAAGATTTACTCCGCGATGCAGATATAGCCATGTACCGTGCTAAAGCAACAGGCAAAGCTCGCTACGAAGTATTCAATACGACTATGCATACGCGAGCCGCCGCACTTTTACAATTAGAAACCGATCTGCGACGCGGACTAGAACGACAAGAATTTCAACTATACTATCAGCCAATTGTTTCACTGAAAACAAGTGAAATTACAGGCTTCGAGGCACTCATTCGTTGGCAACATCCACAGCGAGGTTTGGTTTCACCTGCCGAATTTATACCTGTAGCAGAGGAAACGGGTTTGATCGTTCCGATTGGCTGGTGGGTATTGCGAGAAGCATGTCATCAGTTGAGTATTTGGAAGAGACAATTTCCCGAATATGCCTCATTAGTTATGAGCATCAATCTTTCAGCTAAACAATTTACTCAACATAATTTAGTAGAAGAAATCAGTCAAATTCTGCGGGAAACAAATGTAGCTGCCGACAGTTTGAAGTTGGAAATTACTGAAAGCGTGATTATGGATAATGCTGAATTAGCGACTACAATGCTATTTCAGTTACAATCCCAAGGGATTCGGCTTTCGATTGATGACTTTGGCACGGGCTACTCATCGTTAGCTTATTTATACCGCTTTCCCACTCACACCTTAAAAATCGATCGCTCTTTTATTAACAAAATTGATATAGATAGCGAGCAATTTGAGATCGTGCGTACTATTGTGACTCTTGCTGCTAATTTAGGTATGGATGTGGTAGCTGAGGGCGTGGAGACATTGAAGCACTTAGCCCAACTCAAAGCACTCAATTGCGACAGTGGGCAAGGATACCTCTTTTCTAAGCCAGTTGATAGCCAAACAGCAGCACAACTATTACAAGAGCATAATATAGTGGTAGGGACAATGCCAATGTAATTTCAAACTCGAAGTTTGGAAATCACAATTTTTTGCTGAAAAAATGCAGATATACTCTCAAAGCTTAGTATTGCCGAAAAATGAAATTCATATTTGGCGTGCCAGCCTCGATCGAGATTTAGCTTGTTTGCAGCAGCTAGCCAAAACTCTGTCTAGCGATGAATTAGATAGAGCCGATCGCTTTCATTTTGAAACAGATAAAAACCGTTTTATTATCGGTCGCGGTATCCTGAGAAACATTCTCAGTCATTATCTAGGTATCGAACCCGCTCGATTGCAGTTTTGTTACGGTAGTCGTGGCAAACCAGCATTGCAAACAGGCGATCGCGGCAATTTACTACATTTTAATTTATCTCATTCTCAAGGACTAGCACTATACGCTTTTACCCGCGATCGCCAAATTGGGATTGACTTAGAATACGTCCGTCAACTATCTGGGTTAGACCAAATAGTTGCTCAGTTTTTTTCGACTAGAGAACACGCAACTTTTCTCGCACTTCCTCCCAGCCAACAGCAAGCTGCATTTTTTCATGGTTGGACTTGTAAAGAAGCTGTTCTTAAGGCGCTGGGAGAAGGATTATCGCTGCCTTTAAATCAATTTGATGTTTCCCTCCTACCAGATCGACCAGCCGAACTATTAAGTATTAACGGCGATCGCGCTGCGGCAAAGCAATGGTTGCTTCAGTCATTTGTCCCAGCTACCGACTACGTTGCGGCTGTCGCTGTTGAAGAAGGCAATCTGCAAATAAAATGCTGGCAATGGGAATTGGACACTTTGACTTTTGACTTTTCGGGCGGGTGCGCGCAAACGAATTGATAACCTGAGCCGTAAGTTTTTGGTCAAAAACCACCCCTACGACTGCAACAATGCCAGTCGATCCATCACGCTCGGCTGTTCTCCTTGTTGGTACTCTAAAAGTGTAAATGTATCTACTTGAATTGCTTCATTACGAGCAATTTCTGCTGCACGAATTAGCTCAGCCTCTTCTGGAGTAAGAATCTCAGTTTCAAGTGCTGCTGTAACTAGCTGTTCCGGTTTTCCTAACGGCAGTTTACCTTCACGGCTGGCAGTTTTAATAGTTTTGAATGCTGATTCGGCTTGGGATGACAGCAGAAAAGCGCGTTCTAATCTTCCCAAGGCTTCACTCGGATCGGTGGGAATGTAAATGCCTGCGGTGAGGCGATCGCGTTGCTGTCCTGGTGTTTGAAGGCGACGAGCAATTTCACTACCAAGTCGGTCAGACGGTAAAGAACCGATGGAATTGAGCCGCCACCACCAAGTCACGGGATATTGGAATAAAGAACCGAGAATTGGTACGGGCAGGTTACTGAAAATTCCCTCAAATCCGAGCTGAATCTGAGCTAAGGCATATTCTACTGCCCACTGGACAAAAGGTAAATCTTCCGTGCGACCTTCTGCCTCAAACCGCCGTAGGGTGGCTGTTGCTAAGTACATCCAAGAGAGAATATCGGCAAATCGTCCAGTCAGCTTTTCTCGCCGCTTCAACGTGCCACCAAAACAGAATAGAACCAAATCGGTGAGCCAAGCAAAAGTCGCGGCTGCCCATTCGAGTTTGCGGTAGTATTTAGCAGTCGCTCCGGTTACGGGCAGACGAGCGAGATAACCACGGGAAAGACTCAGCATTAGGGCGCGGAATCCATTACGCACCATGAAACCGATGTGATGCCAAAAGGCGCGATCGAAAGCAGGGACATCCGACTGTTTGAGAGCGACAACTTCTGCATAGACATAGGGATGACAGCGAATCGCTCCTTGACCGAAGATCATCATCGTGCGAGTAAGGATATTCGCGCCTTCAACCGTAATCGAGATCGGCGTGGCAATGTATATGTTTGCTAGCAGGTTTCTGGGACCGCGACAAATGCCAGAGCCGCCGAGAATATCCATGCCGTCATTGATAATACGGCGGGAGAGTTCCGTTAGGTTGTACTTAGCGATCGCCGAAATAACCGCAGGTTGCTCGCCGCGATCGACTGCGCCACAAGTATAAGTCCGAGCGGCATCCATCAAATATGTCAGTCCCCCAATTCGAGCTAGGGGTTCTTCAATGCCTTCAAAGCGACCGATTGGTAGTCCAAACTGCTGCCGCACTGTAGCGTGAGCGCCTGTCACTCGTGCGACTAATTTGGCAACTCCGGTACAAGTAGCGGGAAAGCTGATGCCGCGACCCGCAGCAAGACTCTGCATCAACATTTTCCAACCCTGACCCACCTGTTCTACACCACCGATAATCTGGTCTATGGAGATGATGACATCATGCCCTTCAACCGGAGAATTGTAGAACGGGACTCCCATTGGATCGTGTCGCCGTCCTAAAACCATACCAGGCGTATCCGCCGGAATTAAAGCGCAGGTAATGCCCGCATCTTCTCCTTGACCCAGCAAATTTTCAGGATCGCGGAGGCGAAATGCTAGTCCGATCAGAGTGGCGATCGCACCCAGAGTAATGTAGCGTTTGCGGAAATTCAAGCGCAAGTAGAGCTTGCTATCGTCGCCTCGAAATACTACGCCTTCAGAGGCAATACTAGCCGCATCCGATCCAGCCTGGGGTTCAGTTAGGGCAAAACAGGGAATTTCATCTCCCTTAGCTAGCCTGGGCAAATAATAGTCTTTTTGAGCTGGAGTGCCATAGCGTAGCAACAACTTAGCGGGACCGAGGGAATTCGTCACTCCAACTGTTGCCGTGTGGGTGAACGATCGCGATGCCAATTTCATCATCACGGCACTGTAGGCAAAGTTAGAAAAGCCCAAACCGCCATACTCTTTAGGGATCATCATGCCGAAGAAGCGTTCTTGTCTGAGATATGCCCAGACTTCAGGTGGTAAGTCCTTGCGACGGTAAATTTCCCAATCGCTGACCATGCGGCAAACTTGTTCTACTGGGCCGTCGAGAAATGCTTGGAGTTCTGGTGTGACTTGGGGATAGGGTTCGCTGTTAATCCTGCGAAAATTGGGTTGACCGGAAAAGAACTCGCCATCTACCCAAACAGTTCCAGCCTCGATCGCGGCTTGCTCGGTTGCAGAAATATTTGGTAAGAGATTGAAAGCTTTGATGGCGGAAATTATGGGAGATGTGACGAGCGATCGACGTAACATTGGCAGATTTAAGATTGTCGCTACCAAGCCAAACACCACCCACACCCAAATTGGCGGGTTCCACGCTGCCAGCACCGCGACAAAATACAGCGACCACAGCCATAAGGGAACGCCAATGTAACCCAGTACAAAGAATAGAACAATTAGCACGGGGATCGCGTTAGCGAAGCTTAACGAAGTTATCGCCGGATCGAGCAAGCTCATCATAGTTTTTCCCCCAAATTCTCAAATACTGCTGCGGCTCCCATGCCACCACCAATGCACATCGTCACCAGACCGTAACGAATACTGCGCCGTCTCATTTCATGTAGCAGGGTAGCTGTCAGCTTCGCGCCCGTACAACCTAGTGGATGACCGAGCGCGATCGCGCCGCCGTTGACATTGACAATCTCCTCATTCAGTCCGAGTTTGCGAATTACGGCAAGACTTTGAGCGGCGAAGGCTTCATTCAGTTCGATCAACCCGATATCATCCAAAGTTAAACCGACTTGCTTCAGCACCTTCGGTACAGCCTCAACCGGACCAATACCCATAATTTCTGGGGGAACTCCGGCAACTGCAAACCCTAACATCCTTCCCAAAGGTTGCACGCCTAGTTCGTTGACCCATCGCTGACTCATCAATACTGTTGCGGCTGCTCCATCCGAAGTTTGGGAGGAGTTACCAGCCGTAACCGCTCCCCCTTGGCGAAAGACAGGTTGCAACCGAGCCAGTGCTTCTAGGCTAGTATCGGCGCGAGGACCTTCATCTACTTGGAAAACTTGCTCTACGACTTGCGGCTTGCCATCAATGTAGAGAGTTTCGCGCACTGGAATTGGGATAATTTCCTCAGCAAAGCGACCTTGCCGAATTGCGACTAAAGCTTTTTGATGCGATCGCAAGGCAAAAACATTCTGCTCTTGGCGAGACACTCCATACTGCTGTGCCACGTTCTCAGCCGTAATTCCCATCGTACAGTAGGCTTGCGGAGTCTCCGCTAACACTTCAGGGTTGGGAGCCAGATAATGTCCTCCCATCGGCATCAAACTCATCGATTCGGCTCCACCAGCGACCATGATTTCCGCTTGTCCCGTGGCGATCGCTTGAGCTGCCATCGCAATTGTCTGGAGTCCAGAGGCACAGAAGCGGTTGACGGTACAACCTGCCACTGAATCAGGCAAGCCCGCCCGCTGGGCGATCACCCGTCCTAAATTGAATCCCTGTTCTGCCTCTGGAAAGGCACAGCCGATAATAATGTCGTCAATATATTCCGGTGCAAGTCCTTTGACGCGAGCGATCGCGCCTTTAACTGCCACTGCTCCCATATCATCGGGGCGAACGTGGCGTAACGTACCGCGTGGAGCTTTTCCCACCGCAGTCCGAATGCTGCTGACTATATAGGCTTCTTTCATAGTGAGTAGTGAGTAGTGAGTAGTGAAGAGTGGAGTGTGGCTAGTGGCTAGTGGCTAGTGGCTCGATTCTTCATCTAGTCACTAGCCACCAGTCACTAATCACTTCTTTTAGTTTCGTAGCGGTTTCTTGTGCTTCAGCGTGTGGGCAATTCGCTCTTGAGTTTTGGGCTGGCTGAGTAGGGGTAAAAATGCCTCTCGTTCTAGTTGTAGTAAGTAGTTTTCGTCAACGAGGGCAGGTGCGGAAAGTTCTCCACCAGTCATGACGTAGGCTAAACGCTCTGCTAGGTAGCGATCGTATTCGCTGATGAAACCACCTTGATAAAGGGTTAGAGCGGCATATTCTAGCGCCGCCCTCGCTGGACGACCTAACACCATAATGGCGTTGCGTTCGGGGGGTGGGGCGTAACCTGTGCGATCGCTACACAAGACTGCTTCTTTGGCAACTTCCAAACGGCGATCGCCATTGATTAAAATCTTGGCTGTCGGTGGTAAGAAGCCCAGTTCTTGCGCCTCTAAAGCACTATTAGACACTTTCGCCATGCCAATGGTTTCAAACACCCGCCGTAGAAATGGCTGGATGTGATGGGGTGCTTCTGTGGCGGCGCGATCGGCTGCCCAAGTCACCGATCGCATAATGCCACCAGCTCCAGGAATCAAGCCTACACTGAGTTCCACCAAGCCGATATAAGTTTCTGCTGCTGCCACGACCTGCGGACACGCCATGACTAATTCGCAACCACCACCTAACACCCGCCCTTGAATTGCGGCAACAATTGGCTTGGGGAAGTAATGAATTCGCTGTAGCAGAGTTTGAAATTTATCAATCAGATCGGCGATCGCCCCTAACCCCGACTGCGGCATCGTTGCCATTTCTGCCAGATTTGCCCCACCTGAAAAATGGGCGCTGCTGTTGCCAATGACCAATCCTCGATAATCGCCATTTTCGAGTAGATCCAGCACCTCAGCCAAACCATCAACTACTTTCAAACTTAGGGTATTGCCTTTCGAGCGAAACTCATACAAAACCACTCCATCGCCTAAGTCCAGCAATGCTGCTTCGGGATTTTGCCATAGTGGGGTAATTGGTAGTTGGTAATTGGTAATTGGTAATTGCTCGCCTGCCCACCTGCTCACCTGCCCACCTGCCCATCTGCTCTCTTGTCTCTCTTGTCCTTCTGCCCCCTGCCTCCTGCCTCCTGCCTTCTCTACCCACTCCGGTACGGAAATTTCAGCAGCTTTCATATCTGCCAGGACAGTTTCAAATCCTAGTGCGTTCCAAATTTCAAAGGGACCGATTTCCCAGCCAAATCCCCAGCGCATGGCGTTGTCAATGTCGGTAGGATTGTCGGCAATTTCGGGAATGCGGCAGGCACTATAGCTCAATGTTTTGAGGATGGACTCGCGGAAGAACTCACCCGCTCGACCGCGATCGCGATACAGCGCCCGTAAGCGATCGCCTAAATCGGGGATCTTGCTAATTGCTTCAATATCGCCCAAGTTTAAAGGCTTAGCTGGTTCGTAAGCTAGAGTTTCCGGATTCAAAGATAGAATTTGACGGTCTTGCTTCTTGTAGAAGCCCTGACCAGTTTTCGCCCCTAGCGTTCCCGTTTCTACGAGCTTACGTAACAATTCCGGTACGCGGAAGACTTCTCGGCTTTCATCGTGGGGAATGGCTGGATAGAGATTGCCTGCCACGTACATCAGCGTATCCAGTCCGACTAAATCTGCCGTGCGGAATGTGGCTGATTTTGGTCTGCCCGCAATTGTTCCTGTCAGAGTGTCGATTTCCTCAATCGTGTATCCCTGTAACAATGCCTGTAAACCGAGCATGGTGACATACATACCAATCCGGTTAGCGATAAAGTTAGGGGTATCCTTTGCTACCACAACCCCTTTACCCAAATGTAGCTCTCCAAACAACTTCATCCTTTCTAGGACTTGCGGATCGGTGTCAGTTGTGGGAATGAGTTCTATTAACTTCAGATAGCGCGGCGGGTTGAAAAAATGAGTGCCTAAAAACCGCTTTTTGAAAGAGTCAGAACGTCCTTGGGCGATCGCGTGAATTGGCAAACCGCTCGTATTGGTCGATACAACTGCATCAGAGCGGATTTCACTCTCCAAGCGTTCCATCAGCTTTCGCTTAACGTCCAGATTTTCCACTACCGCTTCAATGACCCAATCAACTTTGGCAACTGAGTGAAAATCCTCGTCAAAATTACCCAAAATCACACGACGGGCTGTTTTTTCTGTAAAGAAGATCGGGGGAGATAGCTTCAGAGCTTTTTTAAATGATGTTTCAACTAGTTCGTTTTTATTACTGCCATTGGCAGGGAGATCTAATAAATGTACGGTTAAACCTGCATTGGCGAGGTGAGCGGCAATCTGGCTTCCCATAACTCCCGCACCCAGCACGGCGGCGGTTCGGAACGGCTTGAACATAGTTTTAATCCTCAGAGAGTGAGTCGATTCGTAGTGAGTAGTAAAATACTCCTGTCTTCTGTATCCTTTCTTCACTGGTCACTGATAACTGATAACTGTCCCTAGCCCCTATTCAAAGATTGAGCATATGCAGGACAGGTGGATGCAGGCATGGGGGAACATAGGTTGAGTTGTTCGTGGCGCTGCGTTTTTTGTTTCAGATTTTCCTGCCCGTATAGAACATTAATTTCTTGAGCAAACATTTCGGCGATTTTGCTGCGTTTTACCTCTCCGGTAGGGGTTAGCATTCCGTTTTCAACGCTGAGTGTGGCGTTGATGAGCTGGAAGCGTTTGACTAAAGACCAATATGGTAAATGGCAGTTAGCTTCATCTACTAATGCTTGGTATAGGGCGAGAATGCACGGATGATTCAACAACTCTTCATCTGGCAGATTTAACCCCAAAACCTGAGCTTGTTCGCGCAGTTTATCCAGATTAGGAAAAATCAGCATGGCACAAAATTTACGTTCTGAACCTACTGCTACTGCTTTTGCGACTAGAGGAGATTGTTCTAGCTTGTTTTCTAAGGGTTGTGGCGTAACGTATTTGCCCGTCGAGAGTTTGAAGTGACTTTTCTTCAAACCAGTAATTTTGAGAAATCCATCGGCAGTAAACACTCCTATGTCACCCGTATGAAACCAGCCATCAGGCTCGATCGCCTGTCGAGTCGCATCGGGGTTTTTGTAGTAGCCTTGAGTTACGTAAGGTCCCCTGACTAAAATTTCAGCATCATTGGCGATCGCCACTTCTATTCCTGGCAGCGGTACTCCTACTGTTCCAGCTCGGTTGAAGCAGCCGCGATTGCAGGCAACTGCCGAACTCGTCTCCGTTAAACCATAGCCTTGCAAAATCGTAATTCTGGCAGCGGCAAACAGGTTAGCAATTTCTGCTTTTAAAGCAGCTCCACCACAAATCGCGTATTTCAGATGACCGCCGAATACAGAGCGCCATCTAGAAAACACTAGCCGATCTGCGAGCTTTAGCATCAGGTCGTATTTACCGCTCGATGACTGTCCCAATTCGTACTGTTGAGCGAGGGCGATCGCCCAAGCAAGTAAGCGTTGAGTTTGTTCTACTTGCAGCGATTTCCATCCAGTTAGATAGACGCGCCAATGCGGTAATTTGAATTGGGGTGAGGGAAATTGCCAACCCAGAGAGGATAAATGAAACTTTCGTTGCAAAGCCTCTTTCTTGCTTTGGAACATCTGCGCGGCAAAAGTCCGAAAGCGTGGCAGTAAATCGTACTGCTTGACGTTTTTGGCTGTCTCTGGTTCCGCTGGCTTGTTTCCTGCTTCTAAAATTCTTTGATAAATTTTTTCTAGTAACAGAGGTACTGTAGCAAATATCGTTGGCTGTACCTCTTGGAGGTGTTTCATCACTCGGTTAGGAGTGGTGAAGTAAACGCTATGCCCGTAGTTCAAATGACCGTAGAAGAAGACACGGGCAAAAACGTGGGTCAAGGGTAGAAATGAAAGCACTACCTCCTTTGCACCGAATTCCAAATCGGGAATCCCACTGAACATCGCCAGTGCATTAGCAGAGAGATTTTCGTGAGTCAGCATCACTCCTTGCGGCTTTCCCGTGGCTCCAGGAATATAAATGATAGTGGCTAGATCGCCTGCTGCGATCGCCGATCGCAGATGTTGCTGCTGGTTGGAAATCTGAGCTTGACCTCGTTGGCGAATCTCTGTCAACGAAAAAATTTGGATGCATGGAGGAGTCGGACAAGATTGCCATCGTCGAGGTTGGGAAAGGAGCTGAGAAATGCCCATACAAGCCGATATTTCCTGCTCCTGCTCGACATCTAAACCGAGCGATCGCGGCTGCTGCCAGTCGGGAGGAGCGTCGGCAACGATCGCTATTTGTAAATTAGGCGTACCGCATAAATAAGGCACGACCTGGTAAAGCAAGTCGAGGTTAGAAACAACCAGTACTTTTGCTTCGCTATGTTGTGTAATAAAAACAATATTTTCGAGCGTCTGGCTGAGATCGATCGGTACGTCAATCAGTTGGGCTAACAAGCAGCCCATGTCAACTATGCAGAAGTTAACATCACTATGCATCAGCAGGGCAACGCGATCGCCTTTCTCTAGCCCCAAGTTCAATAAACCGAGCGCCACCTCTTGAACCGCAGTACGAAAAGCTTGATTGGATAAGGGCTGCCAACCTTGTTCCGTCCACTGATTTAAGGCGTGGGAATTGGGAGCGCGATCGCAGGCTTCATCTAACAATGAAGGTAACGTCCGCCCCAACAACACATTTCCAGAGTTGGGAGGGGCTGTGTAAATTTGGTCATACAACAACATTTCTGCCAAGAAGAGATTTCATCTCTTCCCCTCGATAATATTAAAGGCAACAGAAGATAGGAGTTTCAGGAGATAGAAGTTAATCCCGCAACTAAAGTTATGGGTTTCAAGAAGAACTGTTTGTTATCTCGTACTACTTGTTTCCTGGATAATTCTTTTCTCTTTTTTTCATCAAGTAGGCATCAATTGACTAAGTTGCTAGCCAATTATATTCTCCCTAAATTAAATTGCTCTCAACTTACAAGTAAGAGATAAGACAGTTCTTTATTCTGTCTTCTGTCTCCTTTGATTCAATTTTAATTTCAAAAAACAGAGTCAGATGTATTATTATTTTTGGATGCACACTTCTCACACCTGAGTTCGATACTTCCCTGTTTCTCCTTTCAAATTAGTATTTAATTAATATTAACCAACGACAAAACACGCAAGCAAAGATGTTAGAATATTGAGCCTAACTCTTTAGGGATCGAGTGTTTTGCCAGAAGAATTGCCTCGATCTAAGTCTAACTTATCAGCCATCAAAGCTGCTAATTTATCTATCTTTAGTAACAAATCAAACTATGCCTCATGCTGCCTGAGTGTTATTTGTCTCTGGCAAATGCTGCTCTAACCAGTTGCCGATGTCTACCAGTACTTCTTGATAATTGGTATCGGCATAGAGATCGTGATAGCTGCCAGGGTACTCATAACATTTCTTATCAGGGTAAGTGACCCGCTCGCAGAATAGCCAACTGCTTTCAGGACGAGTTACTTGGTCTGCACTACCATGCAGCAGCAGTAAAGGTATTTGCAGATCGGATGCATGATTTTCGATCCAATCTACGGCAGCAAAAAATTCTGTCGCTAGTCTGGCACTACCGTACTCGTGGCGCAAGGGGTCTTGATTGTAGGTAGAAATAATACTTGGGTTGCGCGAACTAGCGTTGCGATCGAGACCAACTTTTAGACTCAGGCGGGGATAGACGCGGGAAAAGACTCGCCCAATGGCAAGTTTCAGGCGCGAAACTCCAACTTTCCCCAAGGCTGGTGCGGTGACGATCGCACCCTGCAAACCCTGCGGCGATCGCAAGGCATAATCTAAGACGATCGCACCTCCTAAACTATGTCCCCAGACAAAACAAGGGCAATTTGGTTCTTGCGTCCAAACGTGCTGCAAAAAGGCGCTTAAATCTTCTCGAAACTCTGCCCATCTATTGATATGTCCCCTCTGTCCAGGCGATCGTCCGTGACCTCGTAAATCTAAGGCATAGACTGCATAGCCCAAAGAAACTAAGTACTCTACAGCAGGCACAAACAGACCGCCATGCGCTCCTAAACCATGTACAATCGCCACCACAGCTCGCGATCGCTCCTGGGGATGCCAACTTTGATAGAAGAGGCTCAATCCACCCGCCCCCTTGAAGGTTCCTGCAATATTTTTCATTCCGATTCTCCCCAAATGCTTTCTCTACAACAGAAGTTTCTGCACCCAGTTGGAGAAGTGCCACTGAATATGGTGAAGTCAGAAGTCGTGCATCCACTTCAATTTTATACAACCGATGCAGTAGCCAGCAGTCTATCTTTAATCAATAGCATTTTGAACAAGTAGTTTAGAAACGCGATCGCATTCGTCATAAAATTGGGCATCCTACTAGTAATGCTTTTACGGAGGTAGTCTATTTGCGTAAAACTAGAAATGACAAGCATTTTTATGTAGGAATTGCTAAGACAATTTACGGTATCAATGTTGAAAAGTTCGCTGAAACTAGAGTAAAGCTTTCCACACTTCTTTAACAGATACCCAAATTATCGCGATCGCTCCAATAATCAGCGTCACAATATCAGAGCCTAGTAAATCTTTCAAAGCCTGTAATGTAAAGGCTTTGTATAACAACTGGCAGCTAGAGATTACACCTAACACCGCTAGAATTAAGCCAACAAACTCTGCTAGTTCTAGATCGAGTTGCTGCTTACGCCTCCAGCGGACTAACACTACTACAACAACGACTACAGCAGTTAGTCCTGCCCAGATAAATAACGAAGATCGATTTATTTAGTTTTCAGTGCGACTCTTTGCCTTCGGTACTACGAACAAACCATATAAAGTACCAAATATTGCTCCGGTAATAGCTCCTGGTAACTGAGCGAGTATTCCCCCTAGCAATGCACCACCAGCTCCAGTAGCAATTGCGCGATCGCCTCGTTGCCAAATTTTTTTTGTTGTAGGAGTTATTCGATCGGTCGGTTGCGGCTTAACTGTTGACTGAGAAACGATCTCTAAGTCCTTCAGCCGTTCCGCAATAGCTTTGTTAATAACTTCGTTAATATTCTTGTTTTGGAGATGATTTGTCAGTTCGGTATCTTTAATTTCGTCTTCCATAACATTATATTATTAGATTTACAGTTTACAAATTTAGCATACAACCTGTAATTTCAATTGCAATTAGTCTAATTTGAGCTGAGCGATCGCAGTCTGAATGCGTTTGAGAGCTTCGCGAATATTTTCCATAGAGTTAGCATAAGATAACCTTAAATAGCCTTCGCCAAACCTGCCAAAGGCGGAACCAGACAAGACGGCAACTCCTGCTTCTGCTAGTAAGTAATCTGCCAGTGCTTCACAGTTGAGGGGCAGTTGTTTGACATTAGGAAATACGTAAAATGCTCCTGTCGGTTTGACACATTGGATACCCGCGATCGCATTCAAACCATCGACAATAAAATCTCTTCTTTGTCTAAACTCGTTCACCATTTGTATTACAAACTCTTGCGTTCCCGTTAGTGCTTCAATCCCAGCAATTTGAGTAAACGAACAGGTGCAGGAATTAGAATTAATCGTCAACTGCTCCAGCTTTTGAGCAATTGGCTGGGGAGCAACGCCATAACCCAAGCGCCACCCTGTCATTGCATAAGTCTTGGAGTAACCGTCTAGCAGAATCGTCCGCTGTTTCATCCCAGGCAAACTGAGAATGCTGTGATGTGTCTGTTCGTAAAGGATGCGCGAATAAATTTCGTCCGAGAGGATATAAAAGTTATGCCGTTCTGCTAAATCTGCGATCGCCTGTAAATCTTCTAGTTGCAATACTCCTCCTGTAGGATTTTGAGGAGAATTGAGAATCAACAGCCGCGTGCGAGGAGAAATTGCCCGCTCTAAATCTTCAATCCGAAAGCGGAAGCCAACCTCTTCGCGCAAAGGTAGGGGTATTGCTTTGCCACCTACGAAGTTAACACCTGATTCGTATACGGGAAACCCTGGATCGGGATATATGACTTCATCGCCTGCATCCACGAGCGCCAAGAGCGTGAAAAAGATAATCGGCTTGGCTCCTGGTGTCACCACAACTTCATCGGGATGCACCTCAACGTCTCTCGTTTGTGTCACATATTGGGCGATCGCCTGCCGCAACTGGGGCAACCCTGCCGCCGGAGCATAACCAGTATAGCCGTCTTTCATGGCTTGAAATGCAGCCTGACAGATATTCATTGGTGTTTGGAAGTCTGGCTGTCCAATTTCCAAATGAATTACATTACGTCCTTGGGCTTCCAGCCGTTGTGCTTTGGCGAGAACCTCAAAAGCAGATTCAGTCCCCAGACGGCTCATTCGTTCGGCAAAATTCATTATATTTCTTAACAAGCGGGTGATGAGACTCAAACCTACGATATCGATCTTGAGAAGGTAGCGAGAGAACGTCGATCCCGCAAGGCTTCTAGCTGCTTGACAACCTACAGACGGTAGCCATGACTGCTAATTTTAGAATAAGGTTATAACCTTTCTGTCAACTCAAGTTTTACAAAAGTAAACACCTACCTATTAATCAGGAAGGGAAACCCGTATTACAAATGTAATACAAATACTGAATGCACCAAACAACAGTGGAGGAGGAAGGCGGGGTTAATTGGTGAATACGCGAGAGTTGGGCAATTCGCCTAGTGCTTAGCTAACCATCAAGATCAGACGTAGGGGAGCAAACCGCACGTACCAGGGAAACGGGCAATCCTTAATCGCTTGCCACTTATCTTTGAAAATTTCTGCCTGTACGTGATAGTCCTGCGAGCTAGTAGGGGTAGCCTTCAACTTGAGGAAAAGAGTCATTCGGTGCGGTGTTTCACTGGTTGAAGCCAACCAACACTCAAATGTATTATTTAAATTTGGATCGGGATTGGGCATGACACCGATTTGATGGGCGCGAATTCCTACATCTGCCAGATCGTCGGGAATCGCCTCTAAGACTTGCAAGGTTACACCCCAATCGACCGCTTCGATCGCATTTGCTCCTACAGCAACGGCGCGAGAAAAATTTTTGCATCCCGTCAGTTGAGCGATACGCAGGGTACGAGGATGCTCGAAAATTCGATGCTTGGAATCAAAGGCGATCTGTTTGCCACCCGACATCACGATCAATTTTTTACATACCCGATACGCTTCTTCTAGATTGTGCGTCACAAATAAAGTGACACCTGGATAGGTAGATAAGGTTTCGACTAGTTGACGCTCGACTTGACTGCGGAGATAGGTATCCAGCGCCGAAAATGGCTCATCTAGTAGTAAGGCTTCCGGTTCAGTTGCCAGCGCCCTTGCTAAAGCAACCCGCTGTTGCTGTCCGCCCGAAAGTTGAGCAGGGTAGCGATCGCCCAATCCCTGTAATTGCAATAAAGCCAGCTGTCGATTCACCTGTTGCGATCGTGTGGCTTTTGGTAAATGTTGCAAGCCAAAAGCAATATTCTGGGCAACAGTCATGTGCGGAAACAGAGCATAGTTTTGAAACACCAAACCGATCTTTCGCTGATGAGGAGGGACATTGATGCGCTTTTTTGCATCAAACAAAGTTTGACCGTTCAAGATAATTCGCCCTTGAGTCGGCGTTTCGACTCCGGCAATACAGCGCAGCGTCATGCTCTTGCCAGAACCCGATCCGCCTAGCAATCCTAGTGTTTCTTGCCCAGTAGTAAAAGCGGTTTGGAGAGTAAAGTTTGCCAGCTGTTTCTCAAACTCAACCAACAATCCTCGCTGGCGCTGGGGTAGCTGGAGTTTGACAAGTGGTACGCTCTGGGAAGGTTCAGTGCTTCTATTTCTGCCATTCACAGGTTCATTGGCTTCAACCATCCCAAAGGAACCCCGAAGCTGGCGATCGTACTGCTGCTGCCACAGGTTGACCGCAATGATGCCCGATAATGAGATCGTCATAATCGCGATCGCCCACATCCAAGCCTCGTCGATCGCTCCCGCTTCCACCGCAAAGTAAATTGCCATCGGCAGGGTTTGAGTTTGACCTGGAATATTACCTGCTAGCATCAGGGTAGCACCGAATTCTCCTAACGCTCGCGCAAATGCCAGCGTCGTGCCAGCTAGAATACCAGGGACAGAAAGCGGGAGTAGCACGCGAGCGAAGATGCGCCCCTTTGATGCGCCGAGAGTTGCGGCAACTTGCAGCAGACTGCTATCGACTTGCTCGAATGCTCCTAATGTAGTTTTGTACATCAAGGGAAAAGCCACAACCGTCGCCGCGATCGCTGCCCCATACCAGGTAAAAACGACTGTGAGATCGAACACAGCCATGAATTGACCGAGTGGGCTATTTTTGCCAAACAACAACAGCAGTATAAAACCCACAACTGTCGGTGGCAGAATCAATGGTGAAATAAAAATACTCTCAATGACTGACTTCCATCGTCCCCGATAGCATAACATCCAGTAGGCAGCCGCAATTCCGGTAAAAAATACAGCGATCGTTGCCAGCCCTGCGGTCTTAAGAGAAATCCACAATGGGGAGAGATCGGCACTCATAACAGTGAAGGTAGAAATAAAAGTGTGAGGACGTTACCGAGCAATACCAAAGCCGTATTTCTTAAAGATGTCTCGAGCTTGCTGACTGGTTAAAAATTTGGCGTAGGTACGAGCAGCTAGCTGATTCCGACTAGCTGCAACGATCGCCATTGGGTAAACGATCGGCGAGTGCAACTGACTCGAAGCAGTTGCCACTTGTTTCACTCGATCTGTAATTCTGGCATCGCTGGCATACACCACTCCCGCATCGGCGTTGCCACTCTCTACTGTTCCTAAAACATTCCGCACCGAGTTGCCGTAGACAAACTTGGATTGCAGTTGCTGCCAAATTCCCTGTTTTTTAAACACTTCTTGGGCGTACTGTCCAGCTGGTACGCTGCGCGGTTCTCCAATCGCAATTCTTTTAACTTTGGGTTCTGTTAATTGCTCGAAGCTGGCAATCCCTAGCGTGGAGTTACGCGGCACTACCAGTTCTAAGGTATTGGTGAGTAGGTTGCGACGAGTATCGATCGCAATTAAGTTTTTCTTCTGCAATGCATCCATTTGTTTAGTTGCCGCAGAAATGAATAGGTCAACGGGTGCGCCCTGCTCGATTTGCTGTTGAAGCGATCCTGATGCCGCAAAGTTGTAGTTAACTGTCATACCTTGATTTGCAGATTTAAACAGCGGATCGATTTCTTTGAGGGCATCTTGCAAACTGGCTGCGGCTGCAATCAGCAGCGTTGTAGACTGAGCGTTGGCTGGAACGGGCACGATCGCCTTGAAACCGAGTGCCAGTAAAGTTGCCAAAAATCCGGTCGAGAAAACGAGAATGGGTCTTCGTTTCATTCAGACTTGAGTTGAAAAAACAGGGTTGGTATAGTTAGCTTGGCGCGATCGAACTATCGATCTGCCGCTAGAATGAAATCCAAGGCGTTAGTATACCAACTTATCGCTAACCCATTTGGTAGCCGACGATGCTAAGAAAAGAGCAAGGCTGGATCGCCTGCCAATTCTCGGATCGAGAGCGGCAAATTCTCGAACAGATTTGTCAGCAAACCCAGCGAAACAAAACAGAAATTTTGCGAGAAATGATTCGACAGATTCGGGATGCTAAATTTTTACTTGGCACTTAAATATGAATATTGGCAAGTTACAAAACAAGTTACAAAAATCTACCTTTAACCCAGGTATCAGAAATTTATGATGTACCTTATGCCCAAAAAGCATTAGCATCAAAATTGAATGTTATCAATCGGGAACGAATCGCTCAAACGAGCTACTTGACTAATTGCCAACCTCTCTTCAGTAGCTTTAAATAAGTGCCAATGCCAACAGAGAGCTTTATTTGTCGCTGTTTTTGCTTTGTGTAATGCTCGAGTTTTTCATTTATGGTTATCAGACTACAAGCATAGTCAACTTCTGCATTTCCTACAATCTCTGGAAACTCATAAAGCGGACTAAACTGTAATTCACCCGCTGGTCTGAGATACAGCGTACCTTGCTGCCATTTCATTTTTCCGGTTTTAAGGTTCATGAATTTATTTAGAGAATTTTCCTAATTCTACAGCAATTCTTGGCGGCTAAACCTTTATAATTAAACTAAACCTTTTCTCACAACAACTCATTATGAAAAGCTGTTTGTATAGAAAAGAAATTTTTTGATGTCATCTGCTATGTAAAAACTAGATGTATTTGTAATTTATAAAAAATACTTCTATTATGTGAAAGTGTTGACAGCGGAATTCATGTATCTTCTCTACTTTTAGATATTTTTTTGCGATCGCAATACTTTTTCTACTTGTTGTGGTGCGTTCATTTGAGCAAACAAATCAAGCGATCGCTCATAATTTAATTGGCTATTTTCAATATCTTTCATCTTTGCATGAGTCAACCCTAGCTGGAAATAAGCCTCGGCTAGATCGCATTTTGCGCCAATTTTATCTAATATCTCTATTGCTTCTACGTGTTTGATAAGAGCTTTTTTAAACAAAAACTGTTGGCGATCGCTCTGCGCTATTCCGTTCAATGTTTTAGCTTTGATTTGTAGATAATGGCTTTTTTCCGCATCAGCCAGGGAACGAGAAAACATCTCTTGCGCTTTTTCTTTATTACCTAAATTGACATAAGTTTGACCGAGGATTTGTACAAAATAAGCAAAACTTCCGCTCTGTTTATTCAAGTCGGACACGATAGAGGCATAAATTGGTTCGGCTAGGTTAGACGCTGTTTGGTAAGCACCTAAATAGGAATTGACCAAAGCTAAACAGGCACTAGCTTTCTCCGCCCAACGATGGTGAGTTGTATTTTGCGCCAGATCTATGACTTGTTGAAATAATGCGGCTGCTATTTCTAATTCCCATAAATCTATATTGTAGAGTCCTATGCTAAGTAAGGAATCTACTTCTAGCATTTTTAAATAATAAAATTTATAGCGATCGCCTTGACTGAACTCTAAAGGCTGTAATAATTGAGTAGTTAGATCGATGGTTTTTTCTTGACATTCTATCGCTGTATGTATTTTACCAGCAGTCCAATACAAATCTCCCAAAATATTATATAGTTCTCCTACACAGGGATGGGATGGCAAATTTTGGATGAGTTGAGCGATCGCCCCTAGTACGGGTTGAATTAAACCCATACGATATAACGTTCCGCCAAGGGGTAAAAACTGTCCCCATTGATTATTTCTACTTCTGAGAATGACTCGACCTGCCGAGTCAAAATCGCTAACTTCAATATAGTGATAGTATGCTTCTAAAGCTTGTAGAGCATCTTTTGCTGTCTCAATTGTTGGTACGCTATTTGTCCAAAATTCTGCGGCTTTGCAGTTTGCAACTATCCATTCATCGCTAGCACGCAACCTGGCGATCGCTTCAGTGCGAATAGCTGGATGCAGCCAATATTCTCCCTGCTGAAACTCAATCAAGCAGCGATCGCGTAAAGCTACGATAATTTGCCGTTGTTGTTGGGTTGGTACATCCCACAATAAATCTAAAACCCCTTGGGTAGGAATCTTTGCCACATCTTGGTAGCGATAACACCCTAGGCGACACAATAAGCGGTAGGCTGGTAAGTCGAGAGTTTGCAAGCGATGAAATTGGCTGGCAATTAAATTTTTCAAATCCGTCACAGCTAACGGATCGGCGTGATTTTCTTGCCAGTAGGCGATCGCATCACCATTAAAGTCTGCTTGAATTGCACCGTAGAGAATTCCCATGACTTTAGCATTACCACCATACGCTTGATGCATTTGTTGAAGTGTCTGCGAGTCAAGTGCAACCTGACGGTAACTATAATAGTGCTGCCATGCCGCAAGATCCAAACCAGGCAAACGGTAGTGTTCTACATTTAAACTTGGTTCGCACAGGCGATCGCGGCTTGTAATGAGGGTAATGGATTGTACTTGCGGGTCGGTTAAAATGCGAAATAACTCCACATAATTCCGATGAGATGCAATTAAACGTCCTTGGCGATCTAACGCAGGTTCTAAGTTATCGATCAACACGCCTATCCGCCGCGTTTGTAACTGGCGCTTGAGTCTACCTAAAGTTACGCCAAACTCTAACCCTGGTTCTTCCTGCAAATCTTGTTTCAGCCATTCTTCTACTACCCGTTCGGCTGAAGTAAGGTTCTGCGTTTCCTTTGCTACTAGCAGTTCTAGCACTACCTCAAACTCAAAATTTTTGTGCAAATATTGCTGCGCTAGGGTAGTTTTTCCTAAACCTCCTTCACCCTGGATAACGATCGCCTGACTACCCGAACTTACCAGGCGATCGAGGTGCGCGATCGCTTCTGTTCTACCAACAAAATTTTGCTTGGCGTGTAGATCTCCCCAACTCCCCTTATCAAAGGAGGCTGAAATTAAAAATGCTGTGGCGTGTTGATTTCCCCGATTTTCCTTAGATGTATGCAAGCATCGTTCTAAAACCGCACGACAATTAATCTTATTAATCTTCTCTCCCAAGGCTTGAGAAAGCACCCGCCACAACTGGGAACCAACATCTTTAACATGTCCTTCCGTATAGCCGCAGTAAGCAGCAATTTCAGGGTATTTCCGTCCCTGCCACACCTGCTGAAGAATGTGCTTTTGTAGAGTGTTCAACCCTTCTCCAGTGTTGGCAACTATGAGAGTATCCACCCATGCCAGTGCTACTTCAGCGTCCATAGGTTGTTGCGGATGATAGTCATACTTAGTATAACTTGTCACAAAGGTAGAAGACAGGAGCCAGGAGACATATGAATGAATTTCAATCTAATTTTTGATTGAAAAAGGGAATTTGACCAAAAAAACAAATTTTTGTAGTTTAAGTTACTTTAATTTATTTTGATTTATGATTTATTCTGCCTCTAGACCGATCCCGAGGAGAAAAATGATTGATATATTGGTAAACGTAAAGGATAAATCGTTCATCTCTCCAGTGGAGGGACGGAAGTAGAGATATACTCTCGAAGGAACGCGCCTCATTCGTAACACAACAGCAAGAAAGAGGCGAATATGAAATCTAACAATATTGGTATTCAATCTAAGTCCGATCGCGTGTCTGTTTCTGCACAAGCCAGACTATTGATGAGCTTGGATCGTCAGAAGCAACACAACCGTCAGCAATCTATGCTACAACGTGCAGCATCAGAAGTAGGCACTGAAAGCTAGACATAGGTAACAACGGAAGGGTAAATGCATGAATGCAAGTAAAAAACCAAGCTACAAAGAAGTAGCCAGAGTTCATCGCTCGAATATTTTGCAAAGCTTAGAGCGGCGCTTACAAGCTGCTAGAGCCAAGGGTGATGAAAATCTGACTTCCCAACTGGAAGCAGAACTCAAGCAATATCAATAACTTTGGCTAAAGTAAGGGGATGCAATCGACGCATCCCCTATTTGTTGTCAAAACCCATCCCTAACACTATCCACCAAGTAGAGACGTTACATGTAACGTCTCTACACTGACAACTGATAGGCGATCGCGAAATGGAGTAAACTCAATGTGATGGTAGCAGCTTTTGTGTCATATGGATTTAGACCGACAAATTAAAGTCCTAATTGACGAAGCGCCTCAAGATGGGGTTACGCCGCAAGTTGTTGCTGCTGTCGCGCCCGTATTGGTACTACTTGCAAACAGGCTGCATCACTTACAGTACTATATTCTGCAAAACTTAACTCAAGAGTGGGTAGTTACAACTTTAAGCGATCGCGCCAACCCGAAAATTACCAAGCGCGTCATTTACGCTTTTCCCACGCTCAAAGATGTTTCAGCGGTAGCAGTGTCGGAACAAGATCCGCAGATTGTCGCTGCACCCTTACCCGTGACTCATATATTATTTCAGCTCTTTGCTTTAGAAACGGTAGATAGTATTATTTTCTTCGATACTCCAGGAGATTTAAATAAGGGAACGGAGATTCAGCGGGGAGAATTACAAAAGTTAATTAAATCGCAAATGCAACCGCGATCGACTCCTACTAGTCCTTTCGATCGGATTCCTCCCGATATTGCTTAATAACTCTCTCTACTCATTAGTTATTAGAGAAAATTAGTAATATGCCAAGGAACAGTACTAATAAAACTAAGGGAGTCAAGCTCAGAAAACGACATAAGTTTTTCCTGAATCCCTATGAAGATTGTGCTTTCACTAAATGTCCTAAATGTGAAACAAAAACTAAAATTCGTAAAATCCCCTTAGTTATTCATATTGAACCGCACCAATTTTTCTTACTAAAGAAACAATGTAGATATTGTCCGAATTGCGATCTAATTATTACTAAAAAACAGGAAATTGAGTCATTGCTGGCTATGAGCTTTAGCCAATCTCACCCTGAATTAATCGGTAATGAATATTTAGTCATGGGAACCCTCGATCGGCAAGATTGGCGAGAAGGTAACAAAGGGACTCTCGCTCCTGAGAAAATAATAGAACAAATGTATGTTTTTAAAGATGTATGGGATTTTGAAGTAATTCCGGCAGGATGGTATCCTGCTAACGAGAAGTAGTATTTCGTTGATGAAAGCAAACAAATATCTCTACTTTGCTCTACTAGTCCTTGTCTTCAGTACAGTTCTACCTCCAACTGTGGGACAAGAACAAGTTGCGCCAGAAATGAATCGAGATCGTGCAGTTCGTAAAGCCGTCCGCACTCAAAAGTATATGGCAGTAGCAGCGCATCCGCTAGCAGCGGCAGCAGGTAAAGCAATTCTGCAACGGGGAGGTAGTGCTGTTGATGCGGCGATCGCAATTCAAATGGTACTGGGTTTAGTCGAACCGCAGTATTCTGGAATTGGTGGTGGGGCTTTTTTGACTTATTACGATGCCAAACGCAAACAAATTCGCACCTATGACGGTCGCGAAACTGCGCCAGCTACAGCTCGACCAAATCGTTTTCTAAATGCAGATGGTAAGCCATTAGAATTTTACAATGCGGTTGTCGGCGGGAAATCTGTCGGCGTACCTGGAGTAGTCAGGATGCTGGAAATGGTACATAAGGCACATGGTAAGTTGCCGTGGCGAGAACTGTTTCAACCTGCAATTCAACTGGCACGGCAAGGCTTCCCAATCTCGCCTTTATTATACGATCGCCTCAGTAAAGAAAAATATTTACCACAGATAGAACCAGCTCGCAGCTATTTTTATCAAGTGGATGGCGCGCCTAAACCTGTTGGGACAATTTTAGTCAATCGTGCTTATGCTGAGGTATTGAGCCGCATTGCTAATTCCGGTGCTGATGCCTTTTATCGGGGTGAAATTGCGCGAGACATTGCGAATACAGTCCAAAAAGCTGCCGTCCCAGGTGACTTAACTACCGCCGATTTAGCTACATACCAAGCCAAAGAGCGATCGCCTGTATGTGGAATTTATCGAGTTTACAAAGTTTGCAGTATGGGACCGCCTAGTTCTGGCGGTCTAACTGTGTTGCAAATTTTGGGTATGTTGGAAAGGTTCTCACTATCTACCCTCAAACCAGAATCAACCCAAGCAGTTCATTTATTTGCCGAAGCAGGAAGGCTGGCTTATGCCGACCGAGGCTTATACATGGCTGATGCAGATTTCGTTCCCGTACCCGTAAATGAATTAATCGATCCCGAATATCTCCGCGATCGCGCCAAGTTAATTAATCCTCAACGCGCCTTAATCGATGCCGAACCAGGCAAACTACCGTCAAAGCGATTAGTCTGGGGACAAGATAATTCAATTGAATTTCCCTCAACCAGCCATACAACAATTGTCGATCGCAATGGTAACGCCGTATCTATGACTACTAGTATTGAAGATACTTTTGGTGCGAGATTGATGGTACGGGGCTTTTTACTCAACAATCAACTTACGGATTTCTCTTTTTCACCCACAACGCCCGACGGAAAAGCAATAGCCAATCGGGTAGAACCGAGAAAACGCCCCAGAAGTTCGATGGCTCCCACAATGGTGTTCGATCGCCAAGGTAGGCTAGTGATGGCGGTTGGTTCGGCTGGCGGCGGGAGAATTATTAACTATGTCGCGCAGGCATTAATTGCGGTTCTGGACTGGAAATTGGACAGCCAGCAAGCATTATCGCTACCCCACTATGGCAATCGTGACGGGGATACGGAACTAGAAGCGAATACAAGTCTTGTTAACCTTCAGCAAAGCTTAGAGGCGATCGGTCATACCGTGCAAGTTGTCGAACAAATCAGCGGTTCCCATGCGATCGTCCGTACCGAAAAAGGTCTAGTCGGTGGAGCCGATCCCCGCCGCGAAGGTATTGTTGTAGGGGAATAATAGTGAGTAGTGAGTCGATTCGTAGTGAGTAGTGAAAATACCAATTACCCATTACCTATTACCAATTCTGTTGCTCCTAATGCTTTTAAAGTGGCGATCGCCGCCTCGGTCAAACCAGTTACGCCAGCAATATTCATCCCTTCATAGGGTCTTTGCGCCCGCAAGATTTTGAGACATTTACCCGTATTTGCATCCCACAATCTAATCGTTTCATCCTGACTGCCGCTAGCAAGGATTTGCCCGTCAATACTGAAAGCAACCGACCAAACTAAATCGGTGTGTCCCTGGAGAGTATGTCTGCATTCGCCAGTTTCAACCTGCCATAACTTAATACTATGGTCGCTGCTACCACTTGCTACAGTTTGCCCGTCAGGGCTGAAGGCAACTGACCAGACTCGGCTTGTATGCCCCTGTAAAGTTTGGTAGCATTTCCCTGTTTGCCAATCCCATAATTTTACTGTGTGGTCGCCACTACCACTCGCCAGGGTTTGTCCATCGGGACTAAAGGCAACCGTCCATACCCAATTGCTGTGTTCTTCTAAGGTGTGACAGCACTCTCCAGTTTCGGTATCCCACAATTTAATCGTGTGGTCGTCGCTACCGCTAGCTAGAAATTTGCCATCCAGACTAAAGGCTACTGACCAAACACGGTTAGTATGCCCTTGCAATTTATGCAGAGTTTTCCCGCTAGAGATATCCCATAGCCTGACTGTATAATCATCGCAGCCACCAGCCAAAATCTGACTGTTCGGGTGAAAAGCCAGGGATCTGACTCCACTGTAGGCTTGGATCGTGTTGTAGCGATCGCCAGTTAAGGCATTCCATAACCCGATGGTATAGTCACCGCTGCCACTGGCTATGGTTTTACCATCGGGGCTAAAAGCAACACACCAGACTTGATTGTCATGACCGTGTAACGTGCGATCGCATTCTCCTGTTGCCACGTTCCACAATCGCACGGTTTTATCATCGTTACCGCTAGCCAGCATTCCGATTGGATGTGAGGTCGGCGGACGGGGGTGAAAGGCTACCGACCAGACGCGGCTAGTGTATCCTTGGAGAGTTTTGATACATTTACCATCCACCACGTTCCAGATCTTAACCGTATGATCGCCGCTACCGCTAGCTAAGGTTTTGCCATCAGGACTAAAAGCTACAGATCGAATCCAATTTGTATGTCCCGACAGCGTACGACAGCATTCTCCTGTCTGCACGTTCCAGAGTCGAATTGTATAATCTTCACTACCACTAGCGACAAGATCGCCGCCAGAGTTGAAAGCAACAGTTCTGATCCAGTTAGTATGTCCGCATAAAGTCCGCAGACATACTCCCGTACTGACTTGCCATAACTTAACTGTGCGATCGCTGCTACTGGCAAGTATCTCGCCATCGGGACTAAAGGCAACAGACCAAACTTGAGTTGTATGTCCCTGTAGAGTTTTGATACACTCTCCCGTGCCGACATCCCACAATTTCACCGTAAAGTCTACACTGCCACTAGCTAGGGTTTTTCCATCGGGGCTGAAGCCGATGCTTCTGATCCAGTTAGTATGTCCGTATAAGGTTTGGTAGCATTCTTGGGTGCGCCAATGCCATAACTCAATCGTGTTGTCTTCGCTACCACTGGCTAGAGTTTTGTTATCGGGACTGAACGCAACCGACCAAATACGATTTGTATGTTGCAATACACAACGGCATTCGCCACTACGGACATCCCACAAGCGAATTGTTTTATCATCGCTAGCACTAGCTAAAATATTACCGTCGGGACTAAAAGCAATCGACCAAATCCAATTTGTATGACCTTTAAAAGTTAACAGTTTTTTCCAATCTGTAACTTGCCATAACCGAATTTCTCCACCAGCATCGCCTGTTGCTAATAGCTTCCCCGTGGGACTAAAAGCTACAGCTGGAGTCACGCTGAAATCTTCGGTAAAAACCGATTTAGCTAGATCGGCGCGAGCAAAATTGACTTGCTTGAAGTTACGTCCGGCTAAATATGCCTGCCACACGGCTACATCGGAAAAATTCCACTCTCGCAGATCGACTTTAAGATGAGTGAGTAAATTGAGCATATTTCCGGCTAAATATCCTGGCGATCGCGCCGATTTCTGTCGCCAATCAGCGAGAATTTGCCCTAACCGATCGACAAGGCTGCTGAGATTTGCTTGGGATAAAATTTTATTAACAATTGGAGTGAGAATCAGACGAATTTGCGTGTCTCTGATATAGTCTTTTGCTTGCGCTTCAATAATGGCATGACTGTTAAATAAACTAATTTCGCCTGTAACTATTTCCACACATACGCGATCGATAAAGCGATCGGTGACAAAATCCATCACGACTGGTTGTTGAGTAAAGCCCGTGGCGGTTTTCTCAATCAGCGATCGCTGTCCTAAAGATCTAAGAGTTTCTGGTAATTTTTGTTTTGCTTCTAAGGATAAAACATTTTCTCGCAGTGCCGTAAAAGCGATCGGTTCTCGCTCAATTGCCAGCCAATACATTACTTCTAATTCTAGTTTTGATATCCGATATAATTGCCGCTCTAATAAATCTCGGATATCGTCAAAAACTAATGTTCCCGTGCGTAAAGATGTTAAAAATAAAGTTAGATTACTATCAAATAAATCCTGAATTCCCGCAGCTACCATCTTCAAAGCTAGAGGATTACCAGCATAATGCTCGATTAACATTTGCCACTCTAGATCGGAACCAAAAAAATGCCCTTTAGCATGAAAAATTTCTCGTCCTGCGGCAAGATTTAGACCTTCCAATTGTAGAGAACGTACTGGCAGTGTTTCGCCTTCGAGTAAGACAATTTCTTTTGGTTTTTCTCGGCTAGTTAGCACTAAACAACTCGTATGACGTACTTCTCCTATTCGTTGTAACAATTCGCCATAGCCTTGATATCCTTCCCGATATTGTCCGGCATGTTCGCCACCGCGCAGGATACTTTCGGCGTTATCTAGGACTAACAGACAGCGGTGGTGACGAAAATACTCCAGCAGTATACTGATACAGCGATCGAGATCTTGAGGTAATGTCGCTGCTGTTTCTTTTTGATGCGAGAGAAACTGTATTATACTGCCGAGTAATTCTGATAAAGGCGGAGCATTACGCAAACTGCGCCAGATAATATACTCAAATTCCGATTGCAACTTTTCTGCTAGGGCGATCGATAGTGAAGTTTTCCCCATGCCACCCATGCCCAATATTGCCACTAAACGACAGCGTGAAGCGGAGCTATCGCCTTTAGGCGCGATCCACTGTCCTAAAGTAGCCAACTCCTCGCTCCTACCGTAAAAAGTCGGTAGGTCTACTGCTTCGCCCCAGTCTATATGAGGGGCTAGGGGCTGGAGGCTAGGGGCTAGGGAAAGAAGAGGTTTTTCTCCTCTGCTCCTCTGCTCCTCTGCTCCTCTGCTCCCGACTCCCGACTCCCGACTCCCCAAGTCCGCAGCACGTCGCCGCAAGACGGCACGAAAGTTGCTTTTCGTTACTTCTTCTGATAGAGATTTAGAAAGGAGTTTCCATAACTTAGAACCTACGTCTTTAATATAGTTAGCATCGTAGTCAGAACTTTCGGCAATCTCTGGATAAGTCTGCCCTTCCCAGGCTTTGCGAAAGACTAGTTCCTGAATGTCGTTGAGTCCCCGATCGAGAAATGCATCTAGAATGACTAGTGCTTCGTCAACGTTCATTTTTTAACAAAAGTTTGTTATTTAGATGATTTTGGCTGTACCGAACTATACTTAACTTTTTATGATCTTTCACTATTAATTTACACTAGAAACCAATAGTAAATTTTACATATAACAAAAAATTTCAGCTTCTAATTATCTTAAGACTTTTTTAAGCTGTGCTAGCATAATTTTTGCATCAGCTGTCAGTGAAGAAAGGGAGTAGGGAGTAGTGAAAATATCAATGACCAGTGACAAACGATCGCCGAGCGCCTCGATCTGACTTTTTCAGACGATTCATGACTTCTCGATCGCAGCTAGCTATAGAGTGTAAGTAACTCCTGACTCCTTATGACTTTTTCAGGCTGTAAAAAATTCAGGTTTCACTTAACTTTGAACTAGGGATGAAATCAAGCTAAATCTAATCAGTGCTTGGGTTATAGCTTTCAGCCTTGAATATTCATCTTTTTGATTAATTCAGACCGAAATTTCGATCCAATATGGCTATGGCAGCAATTACCCAAACAGAAATTGTTAGGAGTTTGATTGGTTTGTTCGAGGCAATGGATGTAGAGAGTGCCATGACATACTTTACTGAAGATGCACTATATCGGTTTGGCAATCATCCACCTGCGGTTGGTAAAGCCGCGATCGCATCTTTATTTGAAGCCAGTCAGCTCGATCGGATCGCACGTACTTCTTTTGACATTAACGAGATCTGGGAAATTGGTGATGCTGTGATTTGCCAGATGGAAACATCCCATGCTTGCAATAATGGAAAAGCCGTCGCTTTACCATGCGCGATCGTCTTTCGCATGGAAGACGATCTCGTCAGAGAAATGCGCGTCTACATGGACGCTTCTCCCTTAGATTTGAGGAACTGAGGAAGCAATGACCAATTCACAATTCACAAGTCAAAATTCACAATAGACCGCTCCGCTACACGACCCCTGCGATACCCGCAAGCTACGCGAATATAATTCAGTCACGCTTTGAACGCACCACACCACTACTCACTACTCACTACTCACTACTCACTACTCACTCTCCACTGATAACTGATTTCAACTCCATCCTTTTTCAGCTTTTTCTAGCACGTAGGAGGCGACATCTTCAATCTGCTGAGGATTCAGTTTTCCTTTGAAGGCGGGCATGGCATTTTTACCATTTGTAACTTGGTTAATAATTGCTGCTAGAGAATCCATACTATATTTCTCTAAAGTATCTTTCTGTAATGTTTTTGTTGCCATTACTACATTTTTCCCGCCCATTTGACAAGCAGCACAGTTGCTATTAAACACCTTGGCTCCATTAGCTACGTCTGCTGCTAACGCCAAGCTGGGAAAAGCTAAAGCGCAAATGGTAAAAGCTAGTAACATTAACAAAATCTTTCGCATGATTTAATTACCTTCTAGCGAAAATAAAGCGATCGCATCGAGCCATTTGAATGAGTTGCTGATATTTCTAAGGAAGGGTGGATGCCACCCTAGAATCAAGGATTGTTTGGCTATTCGGTCACGAACAGCCGAGAATCGAAAATTTAGCTTAAAGTGCATTCTGGTAAAGGTCAAAAGACAGAATGTCAAACCTGAATGTCAAACCTGCAAAAAAATTTTGCCCGCGATCGCTCTTCCGGTGTAACCTGAAAGACAGTTATCAGCGACCAGTGAAGAAAGGAGTCAGGAGTCAGGAGTCAGGAGTCAGAAGAATTTAATCTCCTCAGCTTCCTCTGCTCTCTTCTCTCCCTCAGCTCCGCGACTCTCTCTTCTAGCCCCCAGTCCCTAGCCCCTAGCCCCTCATTATGTCTCCTCTGCCTAATTACCGTCCCAAACAACTATCCCTCGGTCCACTAGAGACAGAGATTTTAAATATTGTCTGGGAATTGAGTCGCGTTACTGTTAAGGACGTACACGATCGCATTCTTGCCGATCCAGACCGAGATTTAGCCTATACTTCTGTCACCACTGTACTGCGTCGCCTGACAGAAAAGGGCTGGCTAGCCTGTGACAAACAAGAGCGGGCTTTTTATTGGCGACCATTGGTAACGAAGGAACAAGCGCAAGTGATAGAAGCTCATGAAAAGTTACATCGCTTTCTGGCGGTTGGCAACCCCGACGTTGTAGCTGCCTTTGTCGATAGCCTCGATCGCACTAGTCTAGAACAAATTGAAGCGATCGCCCAACGCATTCAAGCTGCACGCCACCAACGGGAGGAAAAGTAATGCATACCATCATGATTTTGGCTGCATTGGCAGTAGCTTGGAACGTGCGGCAAAGTTGGTCGTCAACTTCAGGAAATTGGCAACACCGTTGGGGACAAACGCTGTGGTTCTTCCTTTTTCCCCCATTAATGTTGGCGATTGCGGGGATATCGGTACTATTTATGGGAACCCAAGGCACGATGCTGGGTTTGTCTGTAGGTTGGTATAGTTATGGACTGACGGTAATTGGGTTTGTAGTAGCGATCGCGCTGGGAATTAAACTGGCTTGGCAAGGCTGGCGTGCTGTAAGTCAGACTCGTACCTATCCCCAAGAGCAAGTAGAGGGGGTATCTTGTCGAGTTTTAGAAACTCCCGTTTTATTTTGTGCCTTGGTTGGTTTCTGGCGACCGGAATTAGTTGTCAGCCAGGGATTGCTCTACGTCCTGACTCCAGAACAGTTAGCTGCTGCGATCGCCCACGAACAAGCACATTACCACTACCGAGATACTTTCTGGTTTTTCTGGTTAGGTTGGATACGGACTTGTACTGGATGGTTGCCCCAGACAGAAGCTTTATGGGAAGAATTATTACTTTTACGGGAACTACGGGCAGATAATCGTGCTGCTCAACAAGTCGATCCGCTAACTTTAGCAGAATCTTTGTTGTTAGTCGTGCGATCCGCGATCGTACCAATGACGAGTTTTTGTGCTGCTTTTAGCGCCGCTAGTCAAACAGAGCGGTTGAACGAACGCATCAATGCTTTATTAGAAACATCAACATTAGAACCACCAACACCTTCTATCCAGCCGCGATTTAATTGGTCTTGGCTGTGGTTGCTTTTGGCACTTTTACCATTAGTTACCGTACCGTTTCATTCTTAGGTAATACGAGTCGCTCACCTTAGTACAATGATTAAGCCTTCGAGATGAATGAAGTATGAGAAGCATAAGTTCTTGGCTCAAACGTCCTTTGCAGAAGATACTAGGTACTCAAGAGGCTCCAATATTAGAGCTATGTTCGGCAGATCGCGAGCTGATTTCTCGTATCCGTGCCAGAAACCTGACTTATTTGTCAGATAGTAAGCTTGCAAGCCTAGCGAATACATGTCGCTCGATTGAAGAAAGCAATTTACCAGGAATTTTTCTCGAAGCTGGCTGTGCGCTCGGTGGTTCTGCCATTTCGATCGCATCATTGAAAAAAGATGAACGACCGCTGTTCGTTTACGATGTTTTTGGGATGATTCCGCCGCCAACGAGCGAAGATACGCAAGATGTACACGATCGCTATCAGACGATTGTAGAAGGCAAATCTCAAGGAATTGGCGACGACAAATACTATGGTTATGAAGAAAACTTATATGACATCGTGCGATCGAATCTGACAAGTTTCGGCATCGACTGCGAAAAACAAGGCGTGTCGCTCGTCCAAGGCTTACTTCAGGACACAATGAAGATAGATCGACCTGTCGCTTTTGCCCATATAGATGTTGATTGGTATGAGCCAGTCAAAACATCTTTAGAGCGAATTTTTCCGAATCTGACGGTCGGCGGGAGCATAATTCTCGACGACTATCACGATTGGGGTGGTTGCAGAAAAGCAACGGATGAGTTTTTGCAAGGAGTGACTGGTAAATTCGTTTTGGATGACTCCGCTGGTTCGATGAAGGTAACTAAAGTCAAGAGCTAGGTAAAGAACTAACTAGAATTTACTGTAGGGTGAGCAATGCTAGCCCTACTAGTTTTTGCATGGACTCAGCAGGATCTGGTAGTTGTAGCTGAGTCCAATGAATGGCGATCGCTTAGATTAGATGTATGAATTTATACTCTTTTAATAAAACCGAAGTATATTAAAGCTTTGGCAAATATTGCATACTCCCTTCCCGCTCTAAGATTACTTAACTAAAGCACAAGTATGTCTAATAGTGTTTTGAATTTGTTCGGTTGTCTGGAGCTGGTGATTTTGAAAATAAGTTTCTAGCTTCTCTCGGAGCTGTTGAATGTTAACACTAATAGGCGTAAATAGAAGGTTCGTGCAACCAGGGGCAACCCTCACTGAAATGCTTAACC
>ERZ1066125.122-NODE-122-length-59902-cov-27.729494_pt1 | contig 59902 bp, 50 predicted proteins | sample MGYA00382772_ERZ1066125 | MGnify/ENA primary metagenome ERZ1066125 (study PRJEB33369, sample SAMEA5778355) | biofilm metagenome | biome: Industrial cooling water; feature: Water cooling tower basin; material: Biofilm | place: United Arab Emirates | collected... | reverse complement strand
CGGATTTTCTGTTGGTGATGGTCGTCATCTCAGACTAACTTTGTCTAAACTCGTGCACCCAGGGTTGGTGAAAGAACAGCAGATCGCCCTGTTGCAGTTGCGACAATTGTCTGCGGTCGCGTGTGACAAATTCAGAGTTGTAATTCTTCAGGGTTTTGGCATCGGCGAATTCCGAAAATTTGTCGGTCAAATCACCTTCGGCAAAAGCGCCGAAATCAGTCCGAAACAACTTTTCGCCGAGCGGATTTTTTTCCAGCGAGATGGCTTTCACATCCGGGGCGACGGCTTCGTAGCCCTGTCCCATCGCCTGGAACCAAATTCGGTCGTGTCGTCGCAACGCTTCTCGCCAGGCGAACCGAACCAATCCGGCGCAATCGCGCTGGTCTTCGCTCCAACGGTCGCTCAGTTGATAAAACTGCATTTCGGCAATTGCGGCGAACCAGCGGCGAAAATTCATGCGGTCGTCAAACGAGTGAAGCTCGGCGGCATCTGGAATTCCATCCTGGTCGGAATCATTCCAGGTGGCGTTGACAGGCGCAGGCTTGCGATTTTCGGCGACCGCCCTGGTCGGTTTGCCGCAGCCATTGGTCAGCAGAACCAATCCGCCCAGAGCGCCAATCAGGATGAACGAACCTGCGATTTGCATAAGCTTTCGATAAAAAGACGGCGACAATATAGCAAACCAATTGCTTTAAGCGAAAAGTTCTATTTCGTTGATCTCATCCGGCTTGCCTCAGCGCGAGGCTGTGGATTTCCGCAGCGGTTTGCCTAAAATGGCTGCGATGCGATTGGCGAGTCACCGAAAAAAATCAGTCATCTTTTTCACCGTGCTGGGAATTTGTCTGGTGGTGTTGGCGGCGGCGTTGAATGTCGGCTGGATCGTTTTTTCCTGGCGGCAGGTGGCGTTGCTTATTTTCGGCGTGATTTTCTTTCTGGTGATTATTGCCGGCCTGACGTTGAACACGATTTTTCTGGTGCGAGAAATTCGCCGCAACGAACAGCATGACAGTTTTATCAACGCCGTTACTCATGAATTGAAAACGCCGATTGCCTCGATTCGGTTGTATCTGGAAACGCTGCAAACCCGCGATGTTGATGAAGCCAAACGAAAAGAGTTTTACGGAATCATGCTGGAAGACTGCAACCGGTTGCTGCACACAGTCGAACAGGTGCTGCAAGCCAGTCGCACGGGAGATCGCCGGCTTCCGTTGCAACAAAGCATCTTGAACCTCGGCGATCTGGTTCGAGAAAGCGTAGAGCTTGCGCGCAAACGCATGCACCTGGACGAACAAACGCTGCGGTATGTGGAAACGCTGAGCAAGCCTGCCCTGATTAAAGGCGAGGCCGACGAATTTCGCGTCGCCATTTCCAACCTGATAGACAACGCCGTCAAATACTCCGACAAGGAAATCAGCGTCATCGTCGAAGTCGCCGATCTGGATCAACGCCGCGTGCAGGTTCGCGTCACGGATCGTGGAGTGGGAATTCCGCGCGGGTATCTGGATCAGGTGTTCAAACGATTTTACCGCGTGCCTCGCCGCATCAGCGTCAAGGTCAAAGGCACGGGACTGGGCCTGTTCATCGTTCGTTCGGTGGTCAACAAACACGGCGGCAAAGTATTTGCCGAAAGCGAAGGCGAAGGATTGGGCAGCACATTCACGATTCAATTACCCCGAGCGAAAGAGCCACAATGAGTAAAGTTCTGATTGTCGAAGACGAAAAACATCTGGCCGACGGATTGCGCTTCAATCTGGAAGCCGAAGGATACGACGTGGAAATTGCTGCCGACGGCGAAACAGCGCTGGAGCTGTTGATCGGCTCACCGCAGCAATTCCATCTGGTCGTGCTGGATGTGATGTTGCCCGGGAAAAATGGTTTTGACGTGGCCGCCGAATTGCGCGAGGCCGGGCAGTTTGTGCCGATTCTGATGCTGACGGCGCGCAACCGAGCTGAAGACGTGTTGAAAGGTTTTGAAGCGGGGGCGGACGATTATCTGCCGAAGCCCTTCGAACTAGCGATTTTGATGGCCAGGCTTCGCGGATTGCTGCGGCGTCGGGAATGGTTTCATTTGTCGCAGGAAACGGCTTCGCGCGCCAATGGCAGCGATCAATTTCGCTTTGCCGACAAGATGATTGATTTCGCCGAATTGGAATTGCGCGCGGGCGACCGCGTCGAAAAGCTGACTCTGATGGAAGCAGACCTGTTGCGGTATCTGGTTCGTCACGAAGGCAAAACCGTTTCGCGTCGCAATATTCTGGAAGAAGTCTGGGGCTTGCACGAAGACACGGACACACGCGCGATTGACAATTTCATCGCTCGGTTGCGGAAATTGATTGAGGACGAACCCGCCACGCCGCGCCATTTGCTGACGGTTCGCGGCGTGGGGTATCGGTTTGTCGCCAACCCGGTTTGAAAACTACTTTTTCAGCAAATCGCGGATTTCCGCCAGCAACACTTCGGACGGATTGGGCGGCGGCGGCGCTGCGGCTCGCATACGGTTGTAAGCTTTGACGATCAAAAAGATGACAAAAGCGATGATGACGAACTCGATCGTCGTTTGAATGAAATTGCCGTACTTGATGGCCACTTCAACGGTTTTGCCGTCTTCGCCGACTTTCGAGTCAATGACCCATTTCAGCGTTTTGAAATCAATTCCCGCCAGCAACTTACCGATGGGCGGCATCAGAATGTCATCCACAATGGACGACACGATTTTGCCGAAGGCTCCGCCGATGATGACGCCGATGGCCAAATCCAGCACGTTGCCCCTGCTGATAAACTCCTTGAACTCATTCCACATACAGTTGTTCCTCCTGACAGATTAGTGGTTGATTCAATCAACGCCGACGATACGGCTGCGGCGTTCCAGTAAAACAGTGTCGCGCCAGACGCCGTGAAGTTTGGCGATGCGTTCGCGGCGGCCCAGTTCTCGAAATCCATATTTCAAATGAAGGGCGATGCTGGCTCGATTTTCGGGAAAGACAGCGGATTGCAGTGTCCAGAATCCGTTTGCATCCGACGCTTCGATCAGCGCAGCCATCAACGCATTGCCGACGCCTTGTCCACGTGCGGATTCCGCAATGTAGACGCTGACTTCTGCGACTCCGGCGTAAACCTGACGGCGGGAAACGGCGCTCAATGCTGCCCAACCCAAAACGATTTCTTTGTTGCGCGCGACCAGACGGCAAATCGCCAGATGGCCGGCATCCCATTGCTCCCAGGTCGGCGCGTTGGTTTCAAAGGTCGCCTGACCGGTAACGATGCCTTCGGCGTAAATCGCCAGCACCTGTTCCGCATCTTCCTGTTGCATCGGATGAATGATGAAATCCATTGCGTGGTTAATCGAATCTGGCGCTCATTCCGTGTCGCGCCTGTTGGCATACCGCTTCCAGTTTGCGCTCGACTTCTTTGGGCGCGGAATAATCCGGCAAATGTCCGTGCCCAAGATCGAAGCCTTGTTGTTTCAATCGTTCGAGCTTTTTCAAGCCTTCGGCTTGCAGCGTTTCTTCGTTGTCGGCGTTGCCACCTGACCGTATGAATTGTGAATAGAGTTTGGTGGTTGTTAAAGAATGCGCCGCCGGCTGGCCATTTCCGTTGATGACGCCGAGTTCCTGCAAGCGCCGAAACATGGCGGACGTGATTCGTTTGTTTTGAGCTTGTCGAAGCGATGGATGCTGGCGAAAGGAAGTCGTCAGATGGCCCAGCAGCGGATCGGCGTTTCCGGCAATGGCGTTCAAAAACGCAGGAGCGGCTTGTTCGGAAATTTGCGCGGTCAACCGACGCAATGATGCCGGTTCGATGCCGGATTGAAAGGTCGCGCAAACGTCCAGCCCGGCGGCCAATCCGTGCAACTTGGCCGTGGCGACGCTTTCCAAACTGGCGCGTCGCATTTGTGCTTCGGTGCGAAACGCCTGCTGGCTGTTCAATCCAACCAGCGAATTCACCACCACCCAGGCCGGACGTTGATGCCGCTGTTCAAGTTGCAATCGCACGCATCGCGCAAAACCAAAAGCGCGGGCTTCCAGCGTAGCCATATCCACGTTTTCCGCCGCGTTGCTCAGCAATTCCGACCCCTGCCCGGTTTCAAAACACGCGCCGTCAAAGCTGGTCGCCAATTCCAGCAGTTCATCGGCATTCAGGCCAGTCATCGCCGACAAGGCTTTCGATGTGCCAGCCAGGCTTTGAAATGCTAAATCCATTTTGACGCGCGCACGCGCTTCGACCTGAGCTGAAATTCCAGTCATCAGACAAAATCGCGTTGGCAGATTCAATCGCTCCAGAATGGTTTTGAGCAAACCGGCCAGTCGCGTGACTGTCTCGACGTTGTTGTTGGCGGGCGTCAATCCGATCAGCACGTCGCCGCATCCGTAAGTCAGGCCTTCCAGAACGGTGAACAGAATTTCCTCTTCGTTGTCGCGCAGATTGTTGGCTTGCAGAGACGATCCCAGATGAGTCGGCGAACCTACTGTGACCGGGTCTTGAACCGTCGCGCCTTGCAGAGGATTGAAAAAAGTATTGGCGATGGTGGCCAGTTCGTCGTTGGTCATCAATTTGACGACGGCGGCGATCAGTTCCGGCGACAGCGCATCGCGGTACCTGTGCCACCACAATTCGCCGCTGTTGCTGAGTAGCATACGTTTGACCGAACCGACGTGCAGAGAAGCCAGTTCCAACAGAAGGGTTTTGTTAGCGGTACGAGCGAACAATTCGCTGAGGTCGTCTTCGACGAAAACTGTTTTGGTGATTTCGCTCAAACGCAGATTGGCGAGTTTGTGTCTGGCTTCGGCGCGTAATCGTTCATCCGCCGTGCCGCCGACGGATAAATCACCTTCCTTGAATTCGCTGGCAAGCGCCAGGGTACGGAGCAATTCCTGACGAATCATCAAGCCTCCAAACCACTTGAAAACACGAACACGCAAGGGCAGAGCATCGCCAGGCTTTGCCACAACAGATGTTCGATGCGTTTGAGAACGTTTCTATGCTCACAACCAACTGGCCGGGCAAGTGGCCGGAGTGTAGCCCAAAAGATCGTCAACTGGCGAGAGCAAAACAGCCGAAAACCCGCAGGTTTGCTTGAGAGGTAAAGAGTTGTAAACTTCGCCGCCTTTTTACTGAATCCAGTTGAAGGACGTTTTCGTAACTGACGATTGGTTTATCGTTAATGACAGGAAAATCCCCAAAACTTAATAACCCTCAGAGGAGAAAACATGAATATATCGCTCCGCCAGAGCGTCCGAACGATGCTCTACGCATTTGCTCTGGCTTTCGTCATCACCCCGTTCGTTTCCGCGCAAACCGCAGCCGATTCCCAATCAGGAATGACCGCCCAGCAATTGGCGCGCTCCCTGGGCAGTTTTGCGATCATTCCATTAGGCAGCAATGCTGCCAATGTCGCCGGTACACAGGCCGCAGGCATCAAAACTTCATCGCGCGACCGCAATGCGAACGACCGTGAAAATCTGCAAGCGTTTGAATTCGCGGGCGGGCACGTCAGTGCCCTGCTCGGAGGATTTGAACAGGGAGCAGGCTTTGGATTTGGCGTTGAATTGAGCACCGCTGACAAAATTCCCGGCGTCGTGTTTCGCGCCAAGATGCTGACTTCTACCCGGTTCTATCGCCGCTTCGAAGGCGAAGCCTACATTCCCAAGCTTTTCAGCGAAAAAACACACGCCAGCGTCTGGTTCAATTATTTGAATCGCACCCGAGACAATTTTTTCGGCTTGGGGCCGCGCACGCCTGATGAACCCGAAACCAATTATTCCGTCGAAGAGCGAAGTTACAACGTTTCGCTTTACCACGACATTCGCAAAGGCAGCCAGGTTGGCATTTACGCGCGCGTGTCGAATGCTTCGGCCTATCGCGGCAAGGACGACAACGACATTCCGGTGGATGTTTTGTTTACAGGCGTTCGACCGGCGACCGTCGCCGGAGCGACTCGCTGGTTGCCAGGGTTGAATAACAACGCCAAGATTTTCACTTATGGCGCGTTTGCCGAATTCGATCTGCGAAACAACAACGATGGGCTGACGAAAGGCGCTTACGGATATGTCCGGCTGGCTTCGAATGAAGGATTGAAAAACGAACCGTTTTCCGACTACGGCTGGAACGAAGTCGAACTGGATGGGCGCGTTTACATTCCGGTCTTCAGCGATTCGACTTCGCTGGCTCTGCGTGGTTATGGCGAATTGAAAAATCCCAAACGTGGCAGCCAGATTCCTTTTTACGAACAGAATTATTTCGGCGGACGCAGTCACGGACGCGGATTTCGTAACTTCCGCTTTCGCGGCAACAATGTCTTGCTGCTGATCGCCGAACCGCGTCAGACGGTGTGGAAGCAGAAAGAAGATCGCGGTCTGGATGTGTTCGTGTTCGGAGATTTCGGACAGGTTTGGGGCGACAATCGTTCGTCGCTCAATCCCACCATTCTGGCCAACGACAAATTCGATTCGGCCAACTGGCGCGCAGGCGCGGGCGCAGGTTTCCAGTATCGTTGGAACAAGGATTTGGTGGTCCGCATTGATTACGGGCGCACCAATGAACGCAGCATGACCTACTTTTCCATTTCGCGCGGATTCTGACGCCGACGGCTTCAGGCTGAACATTTCAAGGCAGGGAACAAAGTTCATCGAACTCTTTGTTTGCCTGCCTTTTTCTTCATTGAGCGCAGAGATCGGCTGCTTGCTGAGCGGCGAAAGCATTCAGTATAGTGCCTTGCCTAGATTGATTTCAGTTATCTGTACGGTTTGGCCTCAGAGACTCAGAGACTCAGAGACTCAGAGACTCAGAGACTCAGAGACTCAGAGACGGACTCAGAAACCTCTGCGTCTCCGTGCCTCGGTGGCAAATCACGTACACTAAAGTGAAATACGATCTAACTTCTCAAGTTCATCAAGACGCAGGAAAGAAATCAAAATATGTCAGACATACGAGTTCGTTTTGCGCCTTCGCCGACCGGATATTTGCATGTTGGCGGAGCGCGCACGGCGTTGTTCAACTGGTTGTTCGCTCGCAAAACCGGCGGCAAATTCATCCTTCGCATCGAAGACACCGACCTCGAACGATCCAGCGAAGCGATGGTGCGCGGCATTCTGGAAGGTATGGAATGGCTGGGATTGGATTACGACGAAGGCCCGTTTTTTCAATCCGATTACGCCGACAAACATCGCGCCGCAGCTTATCAGTTGCTGGAAAGCGGCTCGGCGTACCGCGACTTCACGCCGAAACAGGAACGCGACGATGCCAATATCAAGGAGTTGATCGCCAAAGAGCGCGTCGTCAATCCGTTCCGCGATTTGCCGAAAGCTGAATCCGATGCTCGCGCCGCCGCCGGGGAACCGTTCGTGATTCGGTTCAAAGTTCCCGAAGTCGGGAAAACTCAGTTTGACGATATTGTTTTCGGGTTGCAGGAACGCGATTACGCCGACATAGAAGATTTGGTTTTGCTGCGTTCGGACGGACATCCGCTCTACAACCTGTCAGTCGTGGTGGACGACATAGAAATGGACATCACGCATGTCGTTCGCGGCCAGGATCACATCAACAACACGCACAAGCAGGTGTTGCTGTATCAGGCGCTCGGCAAACCTGTACCGAAGTTCGCGCACTTGCCTCTGATTCTGGCTCCGGACAAAAGCAAGTTGTCCAAACGCAAGCACGGCGAAATCGTCAGCGTCACGACCTACCGCGACGCCGGATTTATTCCCGATGCCTTCGTCAATTTTCTGGCGCTGGTCGGTTGGGCGCCCGAAGAAGGGCTGGCTGCAAAAGATCAGGAAATCTTTTCGCGCGAAGAACTGATCCGCATTTTTTCGCTGGAAGGCATTCACAAATCGAACGCGGTGTTTAACTTCGCCGAAGGCGACGAGCGCAACTGGACGGATCAAAAAGCGCTGTGGATGAATTTCGAGTACATCAAAACCTGGCCGCTGGAAAAACTGTTGCCGCTCGTCAAACCTGAATTGCAAAAAGCAGGGTTGTGGCGCGACGAATACGAAACCGAGAAAAAAAACTGGTACGAACACACGATTACGCTGCTCCGCGAACGCGCGCGCACCTTGCTGGATTTCGCCAAACACGGTCGTCCGTATTTTGTTGATGGACTCGATTATGAATTTGAAGACGCCGCCGTCAAAAAGAATTTGCAGAAAGATCCGGCGCTGAAAACCTTGTTGCCGGAACTTGCCATCCGGTTTGCCGCGTTGTCGGAATTTACGCACGACAGCGTCGAAGCCGCCTTGCGTGCGTTGGCCGACGACAAAGGCGTCAAAGCCGGATTGCTCATCAATGCCACGCGAACCGCTTTGACCGGTCAATCGGTCGGCCCCAGCCTGTTTGAACTCGTTCCGGCGATTGGGCAAACGCGCGCCGCCGAACGATTGAATCACGCCGCCGGATTGATCTGATCCGGTGGCGAAGGCGTTTATGAAAACCAAAAAGTTTTTGACTGCGGAATGGCGAGCGCTGGCCATGCTCAATTACGAAATTGATCCGGCGATTTTATTGCCGCTGGTTCCGCGCGGAACGGAACTGGATCAATGGCAGGGCAAAACGCTCGTCAGCGAAGTCGGTTTTCTGTTTTTGGACACGCGCGTGGCGGGAATGGCCATTCCGTTTCATCGCAACTTTGAAGAGATCAATTTGCGGTTTTACGTTCGCCGAAAAGCTGAAGACGGTTGGCGACGCGGCGTGGTCTTCGTCAAGGAAATCGTTCCGCGATTGGCCATCGCCGCTGTCGCACGTGTGGCCTACAACGAAAATTACGTTGCTCGGCGTATGTGGCACGGCACGGACCTAGGCGAGAATTCGTTCACCAAAAGCGGTCTGGTCGAATATGGCTGGCTGGAAAAGGCTGGCAACAAAAGCAGAAATTTTTTGCGCGTTCGCGCGACTGGAAAGCCTCAGCCGCTGGTCGCCGGTTCCGAAGAGGAATTCATCACAGAACATTACTGGGGTTACGCGCGGCAACGCGATGGCGGCACTGTGGAATATCAGGTCGAACATCCTTCATGGAACGTCTGGCAGGTCAGCGAAGCCGAATTCGATTGCGATGTCGCACGTGTGTATGGCGAGCCATTTGTTGACGTTTTGCGCGCCCAGCCGAGTTCGGCATTTGTCGCCGATGGGTCTCCCATCATTGTGCGCAAAGGAGTGCGATTGTGATTCGGGCAAATCAAGACCATCTGTTGTTCGACGGCGATTGCGGCGTTTGCACCTGGTCGGCTCGGTTGGCGCAGCGAATGGATAAAAAAGGCCTGTTTGTCGTTGAGCCTTACCAAAGTTTTGACGAAGCCGAGTTGCGAAAGTTTGGGATCAGTTATGAAAACTGTAGCAGGGAACTAAAGGTTATTACTCGACGAGGTCACGTTCACGGCGGGGCATTTGGCGTCAATTATTTTCTCTGGCAGAAAATACTTTGGCGTCCGTTGGTGATTTTGATTTATGTGTTGCCGATGTTTTTGTTGTTGGAGGTAATCGTATACAAGCTCGTGGCTGCCAATCGCCACAGGCTGTCAGCCTGGTTGGGAATGACGGCTTGCGCCGTCCGACGATGAGACGGGCGATACGCGACAAGCTTGCTTTTCAAGCGCAATTCTTTCCCTTGAAATCACCGCGAACCAAATTGCGACCTCAGTCGTAATCGCCAGCAACCTAGCCGAATTTATTCAACCAGAAAGTTTTTCTTCAGGAGGATTCAATGGTGATTTGTCAGTCTTGCGGCGCAGAGCGAAGCACTCAGGATCGTTTTTGTCGTTCGTGCGGCGTTCCGGTGGTCAGTTCGGTCGCCGATTTGGAAGATACGCGCCGGTTTAATCCGGCTGCTCCGCAAGGTACGCCGAGCGGATTCACAGGGCAATTGTATTCGGCGCCGGTTCCGACCTACACGACGGCTTCGGTAGAAAATTCGCCTTATAAAACGGCTTCCCTGCGGAAAAAGCTTCTGCGGAAAAAAGCATTTTGGGTCTTCATGCTGGTACTGGTTGCGATGTTCACTACGGTCGGCGTTGGTATTGGAATGAAGGTGAGTAATAACCGCCGCGACGCTTTTGAAAACAGAGTCCGCAGAGTTTCAACCGAAGATGTGCCGAACGCTTTTGGCTTCAATCCCGGACAGATTTCCGACGCAGGGTATCCGCAGAGCATCAAGGGGATTTATGTTGAAAGCCTGGTAACGGACGACGGACCGGCTGCTCTGGCAAACATTCAGGCGGGCGATATGATTTTGGCTTTAGGCGGAAAACCGATTCGGAATTACACCGAACTTAGAGATGTACTGGATACCTTGTCTGTCGGCCAGACCGTGCAGGCGGATGTTTATCGTGAAGGTTCAACACTTAATTTGGAGATCAAAATTGCCGACCGAAACTACCCGCCGTTGCAACCGAGGTTGGAGCCGCGCGAACAGGGATGGCTGGGCGTCAATCGCCCCTTGCGCCGTTGCGGCGTTCCGGGAAACCAAAAATGTGGTGTGCAGATTCAGGGGATGAGCGAGAACAGCCCCGCAGACCTCGGTGGAATGCGTGAAGGGGACGTTGTTACTGAATTCAACGGGTTCAAGGTTCGCACACCGGAAGAGTTGAATCGTCGCATTCGATTGACCAAGCCGCGAAGCAAGGTGGCTGTTACGTTTTATCGCGGCAATGAAGAACAAAAGACGGAGTTTGTGATCGGATACAGGCGTTGACTGGTAACAGAAACATTCCAATCAGAAAGCCAGGTTTAAGAGAGTAACAAATTTTGTTTCGTCAAGTACTTTTTGATTGACCGGAAAAAAAGTTGTGCTAATATCCGCCCGCTCGATTCAGGGCACGAATTGCATCAATAAGTTTTATCGAAATAACTGTCGAGAATCCTGACACGGTTTGGACAAAGCAAAGTCTTATGAATAACCCGTACAGCTTCAATTCAATTCCAACTTCGCTCACCCAGGTGGCGCGCCGTCGTCAGACGATCCGCCCGGAATCGGCGACTTGGGGATTGGCAGGCGCTGGCACTGGTAATGTTTTGTTCATTCTCAACTTGGATCACGATGCAAAAGTCCTGGAAAACGGATACCGCAGAGGCTCAGGACAGCTAACCTGAGCGATCTGACATAAGGGTTTAGCGAAAACCCCAACCGGTATCCGAAAGTGGAAACCGGTTGGGGTTTTCGCTTTTTGGGGCATCAAGTCGAAGTTTTAGTCCGCAGTCATTCAGGGTGACAGTGACCGGTGGGCGACACTCAGTAAGGTATTTCTTGCCGGTTATCCAGGGAGACGATGAAGCCAAAGAATTCGAGGCGCGCGTTGTAACGCTTTGCCGTTAAACCGTAGTAGTTGGTGAAGAGTCCAACCTTCGTCATGGTACAGGTGCGTTTATCGCCAGTGCGTCGTAGATAACAACCGGCGTACTGGCGACCAATAATAAAAACAGAAAGGAACGTTTCGGGAAATTGCTGTTACACACATAGAAATAAGGAAGACAGGCATTAGCTCTTGGGCATTAACACGGGACCAATTTTGGTTATCCCGTTTTTCCTGAAAGGAGGAACCATGTCTAAAAGAGTAATCAGAACAGTTGACGGACAAGTTTTTTCCGGCAGTCGAGGCCGTTTTCAGGATCGTCGGGGAAAAATCCTGTTCAAGAAAGGCTTCCGCGAAACTGTTCACATCAACAAGCAAAACGTTACCACTGACAATGTCAGCGGCAGTTCGATTGCTTCGTTTTTCATAGTGTTGGTCGTGATCCTTGTTGCTGTGTTGTTGCTGTTGTCTGCCTACTCATTGGCGACTTTAGAGCCGCTGGACGACCAACAGCGTAACCCGAACGTCACCGGCATCACTACAAACACCAAAACAAGCGCCGAGGCGAAACCCAAGGCGACAGTTGAGGTGAAAAGCGAAACGGCTGCCCAGACGAAAACCGGAGTCGTAGTTGATGTGGAATCCGGGGAATACTTCCTTCTAGGTTGTTCGCAACTTGAGAAGATCAAACAGCAAAACAAGCGAAATTACGACGAACAAAAGGCAATCTCGTTCGGGTTCAAAAAGCACAAGAATTGTTAGCGCAGTTCATTGTTTTTTTCCGGGCGAATGAAAAGACAGGTTACCAAACAGCGAAGGCTGGCGGGCATAAGCTGTTTGGTAACCTGTCGCGTTTAAGGTTATGCAATCAGCAACATTCAAAGAGTTATTACAGCGCAATATCAACTTCCGTCGCTTATGGTTTGGCCAGGTAATCAGCGAATTGGGAACCTGGTTTTCTTTCATTGCTGAGTTGGGACTGGTTCAGGTCCATTCCGGTTCGACCTGGATGACCGCCGGATTGCTGGTTTCGCGCTTGTTGCCGGTGCTGATTTTTGCGCCGCTGGCGGGCGTGGCAGTTGATCGCCTGGATCGCAGACAGATTCTGATTGCCGCGGATTTGGTTCGTGCGCTGGCGGCGCTTGGGTTTTTGACGATTGGCATCGGCGCTCCGATCTGGGTGGCAATAGTTTGCAGCGGCGTGATGGCTTCGGCGACCACGTTTTTCGAAGCAGCCAAGAACGCTTCCATTGCCAACATGGTAACGCGCCAGGAAATGTTGACGGCGAATGTGTTGATGTTTTCGACGCGGTTTTTGCAATTGACGCTTGGCGCGGCCCTTGGAGGCGTGACCGCCGCGAAGTTCGGGTACGAAACGGCATTCATCATCAATGCCATTTCGTTCATTGCTTCAGCGGCATTCATCTGGGTGATTCCAGCGGATTTGATGAAGTTGCGAACCGCCGCTGACGCGGAGGCCTTGAGCGCTGCCCCCGCCAATCGTTTCTTTACCGATGTGCGCGAAGGTTTGGCGTTCGTCTGGCGAACGCAGTTTGTTCGCGGAATCATTTTGGTCAATGTTGGTTGGGCATTGGGCGGAGGCATGAACAATCTGGTTTTTGACCGCATTGCCCGGCACGAATTCATCAGACACGCCGGAGATCCTGGCGACTGGAGTCTGGCTGCGCTGTTGACGGCGGCGGGCGCGGGATTGTTCATCGGCATGGCGCTCGCTCGCCGAGCAGGCGCCTGGGCTTCTGACGAACGGCGCGCAGGCAATTTCGTCGGCTGGTCGTTGCTGATTCACGGGTTGTTTTTTGCTGCGGCTGGATGGATGCCTTCGCTCTGGGGCTTCGCTCTCTGCGTCGCCGTCAGCCGATTGATTCTCGGCGCTGAATTCGGAGTGCAGGAAACGTTGATGATGCGCATGCTTCCTGACGAATATCGTGGCCGGGTGTTCACCACTGACCGGGCGTTGGAATTGAGTACGATGACGATTTCGATGCTGGTGGCTGGAGCCTTGTTGAAATGGTTCAGCCCGCGTTCGATGGTGATTGTGTCGGGGTTGTTGTCGGCCAGTCCCGGTCTGGTTTGGCTGGTGGCAATGTGGTTGAAGCGATTCAGCGTGCCGACCGGCGCGGTGCGCGAGAGTTACAGCGAGGTTTAGTCGCGGGAAAAATTCTTTGGACAGGATTGGCAGGGTGATTCAGGATTTGTGGCAAACGCGCCAAGCCGTCCTGAATCATCCCGCTCATCCTGTCCATTTTTCTTTTTCGTCAAGGTTTTTCCGGTGGTTTGGTTGGCGGCGGAGTCGGCGTTTGCGGTTCGTCAATGAATTTGATGTCCGTTTCAAACTTCCGATAGAACTTGAAATAGATCAGGTTGCGCGATTGTTGTTTCATACGGCGGTCGCCGATCATGAATTCCGCGCGAATGGGCAACAACGATTCCACATCTATCCCCCGCAACTTCACCATGTCGTAATCAATGATGCTGTCTGAATTGGTCACCGGATAACCTTTGGGCAAATCGTCCACAGCTTGTTCGATTCTCAGAACCAGTTTTTTTTCAGCGTCTATCCAGATGCTGCCGCTGTAACCGGCAATGATTTGCGGAGCGCCTTCGGCCTGCACCGTCAACGAAGAGGTTTCTTTCGGCACGCGGTAGTCATAAATCAACGTTTGCCGATTTCCCAGACGGTCTTTTCCAGCGGGAGTGAAAACGGTTTTGGTCTGAGGATCGAACAGCGCCGCCAGCGAAACGGCGAAATTGCCGGTGGAAAACGCTCCGCCGGTTTGTCCGACGGCTTTGGTGACGGGGCGGCCGACGGCATTGATCGGTTTCAAACTTTCGCGTTTGCGGTTGTAGGTCAATTCGTAAGTCAGCGTATCGGCTTTTTCCCAGGCTCCCGAACCATCAATGTCGTAATAGCGCTGAACTTCCTGTTGGCAGATGAAGTCCGGAAGTTCATCCAGATAATCGCGGACGTTTTTTCGCGTTTCTTCCAGAAAAGGATCAGGCGGCGGCGTGCCCGTCACAGTCAACTTGCCGTAAGACGCAGAAAGTTTTTCGGCGCTTCGTTTGATGACGTTCAGCAAATGCGGATGAGCGCCGTTGGCGCGCAAGCGGCTGATGACTTCCGGCGTTGGATCGAACGCAAGGCCGACCCGTTCGATGTGAACCGCCAGGTCAGGTTCGGTCAGGTTGCGGCCTATGGCGCGGCGTAACAACACATTCAATTCCTGCAAAGTCAGCGGTTGATTCGACAGTTGAGTCGGGGCGGGTGTTTGCGCTGCGCTCGGACTGAAAAAAGTGTCGGCCATCAGGGCGCAGACAAACACAGCAGTCACAAAAATAATGCTTCGTTTCATTGAATACCTTCCTTCTGATTGACGCGGGCATTTTCGGCGATCAGCGGACGATTTGCCAACATTGCCGCAGTCATAAATCATTCGTCGTGTAAATCTTGAATGACTTGATTTAGAATCCTTGCCGATTGACGCTGATTTGTCTGCCCCCGCTGGCAAGTCAGCTTGTTGGCGAGTCGAAATGAAAAAGACCGCCGTGCCGGAAATTTGGTAACGGAGTTTTATCCGTATGGAGTTGAACCGATTGAAACATTGCTTGTCATTTTTTCTCACGATTTTCCTCATTTGCAATCTGACGATTGCGCCGTTGGCGCAGGATTTTCCGCTCAATGCGGATCGTCCGGCAGTTTCAGTGGCGGATGCCGCTTCATTGAAGATCGGCATCGCTGATTTCACCAGCCGTCTGGATTCGGAAAGTTATGACCGCGTATGGCAGATGACCGGGCCATTTGGTGGAGACGTGACGGCTCTGACAGTAGACCCGCGCGATGAACATCGAATTCTGATCGGGAACAGCGATGGACAGATTTTCGCTTCGACCGACGGCGGGACGATCTGGAAACGTATGCGTCCGGGAATCCGCGCCGCCGGATTCATCGTCACAGTCATTCATTTCGACCGCGAAAAGGCGGGCGTGATTTATGCGGGCGTCAAACCACAAACTGAAGTCGGCGATGACAGCGGCTATCCGGCCAATTCAGGCAGCTTTTTCATCAGCGAAGACAATGGAGAAAGCTGGCGTGAAATCGAAGCCTTGCGTGGCCGCGCCGTTCGCAGTTTTTCGCAATCTGCCAGCGACCCAAATTTCATGGCGATTGCCGCCAGCAACGGCATTTATCGTTCGTCGGATCGCGGCAACAACTGGGAACTGATCACACCGGTCGGCAGTCCTGAATTGCGCGGATTTCATTCTGTGGCGATTGATCCGCGCGACGTGAATGCGATTTACGTCGGCACGCATCATCTTCCCTGGAAAACTCTGGACGGAGGAAAAAACTGGAAGCGCACAGGCCACAAGGAAATCGGAATGATTGATGATTCCGACATCTTCAGCATTCAAATTGATCCTGAAAATCCGAACGTGGTGATGATGAGCGCCTGCAGCGGCATTTATCGTTCGCGCGATGCCGGAACGGGATGGACGAAATTTCAGGGCATTCCTTACAGCGCCCGCCGCACTCACATGGTGTACCGCCATCCGACCAGTCCGGAAACCATCTTTGCCGGAACGACCGAAGGATTGTGGGTTTCGACACAGGATGGAAAACAGGACACCTGGCGACAGGTGACTTCGTCGCAATTGGTCATCAACGTCATTGCCGTTCATCCGTCGTTGCCGAATCGAGTGTTTCTGGGAACGCAGGACAACGGCATTTTGATCAGCACGGATAGCGGCGAAAGTTACGAAGCCAGCAACGCAGGATTTATCAATCGCAAAGTTCCCGCAGTGCTGGCCGACAGCAAACAGCGCGGCAGAGTTTATGCCGGAGTGCTGTTCGACGGATTGAACGGCGGTTTGTTCATCAGCGAAGACGGCGGCGTTACCTGGCAACAATCCATGAACGGCATGGGCGTGCGTGATGTGTATTCGCTTTATCAATCGCCGTCGCAACCTGAAACGATTTACGCCGGAACGAATCACGGTTTGTTTCGTTCGGACGATCAGGGACGCAACTGGTCTCATGTCAAACGCGAAGAGCCGATTGAACCTGTCGGCGAAAAAAACGCCGAACCTTCGATGAAAAAACCTGTCGTCGTTCCGATTGCGCCAGCCAAACCTGCGACTCGACCACGCATCGTTCCGGCTCCGACGAAAAAGAAATCGGCAAAATCAATCAAGCGGGTGGTTCAGGCCAAACCAAAAAAGGCTTCGCGAAAACCGGCTTCCGCGAAAACTCCGGCCAAAGCTAAAAAGAAACCTGAGCCTGCGCCCAAACCGGTCAGCGACCGTGTGGATTTGCAGAATCAAGTGTTTTCCATCATTCCATTCACCGCGCGCGTGGAATCACCCGAAGGCGGCACGACGACTGACCACTGGATGATTGTTTCCACCTGGGACGGGTTGTTTTTCACGGACGACGAAAAGAAAGGCTGGAAACCGCTGAAGATCGCTTTGCCCACGGCCGGAGGCGATTCATACGCCATCAATTCGATTGCCACCAGCGCTCACGTTCCCGGTTTGATCTACGTGGGCACGCACGAAGGTTTGTTTGTGTCGCGCGACAACGGCGCGAATTTTCAACGCATAGTGTTTGACGAAGAGGTCAAAAGCGTCCGGTCGGTGGTGTTCGATCCACGTTCAGCTCTGACAATTTATCTGGGAACGACTGCGGGATTCTTTCGTTCGCTGGATGGCGGAAAAACATGGGAACATCGCGGCGGAGGAATGCCGCAAATGGTCAACGTCGGCGGTCTGGTAGTCAGCTCGGTTAATCCCAGCGAACTTTATCTGTATGACGAACTCCGCGCCGCGGTTTTTCATTCCAAAGACCGAGGCAAAAACTGGGAGAAGATGGACATCAGCCAATTGCCGAGTTTGAAGATGCTGGCGATGATCGGCGACCCATTCGATTCAAATCGGATTTACGCAGGTTCGGTTTCGGGCGGCGTTTACGTCATGAGTCGCAAGTAACAGTTGAAAATCGGAACAGGACACAGACGCTGCCGAAAGCAAATTCTTTTGGCAGCGTCATTGTTTTTAGCGAATGAAATAAAAATTGCGTTTGGGGATTTTCTCAACGATGTCAGTTTAACAACCGGTTTGGCATAGGCGGGCAATGACGGCTGGCGTTATAATCCGCCGCGAGTTGGCCGGAAGTATGAAGAGGTAAGCGGTTTGTAAAGGTCAGACTCGTTGCCCAACCCAAAACGAACAAAGCAGAAAACAAAACAAGGAAAATGACACCTTATGACTACCCCGACTTCAGCGAATGTCACTCAACTGTTGATTGATTGGCGCGGAGGAAACAACGACGCGCTCAATCAATTGATGCCCCTGGTTTATGACGAACTGCGCGGTTTGGCCAAACGCTACATGCGCCGCGAAAACGCATCTCACACGCTGCAAACCAACGCGCTGGTCAACGAAGCTTATTTGCGGCTGGTCAATCAGCAAAACGTGGACTGGCAAAATCGCGCGCACTTTTTCGCCATCGCCGCGCAGGTCATGCGCCATTTGTTGGTAGACCACGCGCGGTCGAAACAATATGCCAAGCGCGGAGGCGGCGCTCAGCAAATCACTTTGGACGAAGGCCTCGCCGTCACTGACGGCAATCAAGTTGAATTGCTGGCGTTGCATCAGGCGCTGGAACGGCTGGAAGTAATTGACGACCGCAAAAGCAAAATCGTCGAACTTAGATACTTCGGCGGCCTGAGCGCCGAAGAAACCGCCGAAGTGCTCGGCGTTTCAGAAATCACCATCAAACGCGAATGGGCCAAGGCCAAAGCCTGGCTTTTCCGCGAACTAAGTCAGAGCGACGTCAGTCTGGCCGAGTGATCGGCTGATCGGTAAAATCCGCCCACAAATTTCATCAAGGAGAGTGAAGTATGGCTACTGCAACTGCGACTGAATTAAAGCCTGTTGCCGAACTGGATTCCGAACGGTCGTACGAAATCGTCAACGGTCAACTGGAGGAGAAAGAAATGCCCGGAGCAAGACATAGCGGTATTTGTGGAAGACTTACCCACTTGCTTAGAGACTTCGTCGCTAAAAACAACCTCGGCGAAGTTTATCCAGAATCCAGTTTTCAAATTGGCGAAAACGAACGCATTCCTGATTTGGCGTTTGTTTCTGCTGAACGAATTCCTGAAGAAGGAGAGCCAGAAACCAAATGGCCGATGCCTCCTGATCTGGCGATTGAAATCATTTCTCCCAACGATTTTTACGAAAAGGTTTACGCCAAGGCGCTGGAATATCTGGCCGCAGGCGTCAAACAGGTTTGGGTGGTTTCGCCGGAAAATCAGGTGGTGACGGTGTATCGCTCGGCAACCAATATCGTCGCCTTTCCGCCTGACAGCGAATTGGTCAGTGAAGACCTCTTGCCGGGGTTTCGCTGTTCGCTCAACGAAATTTTCTTTCGCAGAACTCCTGCCAAATAACCAACGTTTTGAAGCTTGCACGAAACTACTGAATTGACCAATTGAATTGAAAAGCCATGAGCGGAGAACCGAAACTAGCTGAAGTTACTAATCGCGCCGAGTTTTTCATCCGGCGATTTTTAGAGCGCGTCGGCGGCGTGATTGATTTTGCTTTGCGCCGGACGCCTGTGCCGCGCACTGATCTGGCTGCGTTGGTTCCGCATCTGGAACAGGCCGTGGATGACAAACTCCGCAAGGAAGGGCAGAAAATCATTGCGCCGAATCTGCTGACGCTGCGATACGATTACGAAACTTACACGCGCATGGGAGCGCCGCGCCGCGAATACCTGGAACGCGAACTGACCACCAACATTTACGAATACATTTACAATCGTCGTTACGAAACCTCTGGAACGGTGCAGGTCAAAATCGCTTACGACGCTTTCACTCAGGGGCTGGAAGTCAAAGCCGAATTCGGTGAAGCCAAAGCCGCCGTGCTGGATTCGCCGCAGTTCAATCGCGAGCTTCCGCCTGCCGCCAACGCGCGCGAAGCCGTTGCCGAAAAAAGTTGTGTGGTGACCTTGCGCGATCCATTAAACAAGTGGCAGGCGCAGGCAAAAGTCAGCAGCAACGCGGAACCGATTGGCGTCGGGCGCAATTCGGCAAACGCCATTCACGTCAATCATCCTTCGGTAACCAATTTCCACGCGGCGTTTGTATTGCGAAATGATGGACGGCTGGAATTGGCCGACCGTAACAGCACCAACGGAACTTCGATCAACGGCGTGCGACTCGACACTGCCGACCGTAAAATCGTTCGACACGGCGACCGCTTGCAGTTCGGCGACGTCGAATTGATGCTGGAAGTGAAAATGAACGACTGAAATCCAAAAATTTTTTCGACAGGATTGACAGGATTTTGCAGGATAATTTTCATCTTCCGATTTCTTGAGCCAATCCTGTTCAATCTTGTAAATCCTGTCTATTGCCTTTCCTGCCTATGAACTTTCCATTCATCGCAACTTTGGTTTTGCTTTTCGGGTTGTTTGGGTTGGTTCTCTCGTTGTTTCTTTCGGCGTGGCGGTATCGTGCGCGCGTGGTTGCGCAAACCGATCCCGATTTGCCGCCGAATCTGCAAGAAGAGTTCGGCCCGCGATTGACCAGCCAAAGATTGCGTTGGGTGCGATGGGCGTTCGCTCTGATCGTGCTGGCGGCGCTCGGATTTCATTTTTACTGGGGATTGTTTTCAACCGGGCCGCTGGGCGCTGACGCAGACTTCGCCGGATTGAAAGCGCGCCGCGATCAGCGCAATCGCCGTGAAAACGAAAGCACTTTGCGCGGATGGATTTTCGACCGCCACAAAGACACGCGCCGCGCCCTGGCCAAATACCGTTACCTGAACGGAGAGATCAAACGCGATTATCCGCTTGGCGCAGCCACTTCGCACATCATAGGTTTTGCGACACTGGTTCGTGGCGAAGACGGATTGGAACGCGCCGTCGCCGTTCCGCCATCGCCTAAAGACGAAAAAAGCTGGTGGCAGAAACTGACCGATTTCAGCAGCGAACCTCCGCGCCCGCCCGTTGGGCAGGATTTGGCGCTGACCATAGATTTCGATCTGCAACGCGCCGCCGCCGAACAATTGCAGAATCGCCGAGGCGCAATCGTCATGCTCAACCCGCAAACCGGAGAAATACTGGCGATGGCCAGTTCACCGGGGTTCGATCCTGACGATGTGAACAACGATCCCACCTGGGCGAAGCTGCAATCCGACGTAGCCAACAAACCGATGCTCAATCGAGCGATCAACGAATACTACTTGCCGGGTTCGACGTTGAAGACCTTGACCGCCGCTGCCGGAATTGACGCGCGCATGGACGATAAGGTTTACACCTGCCGAGGCGGAGGCTGGACGCCGCCCGGTTCCGGTCGCCCAATCCGCGACGACGACGGCCACGAACACGGTTCCATAGGCTTGCTCGAAGCCTTCACCGTGTCCTGCAATCAATACTTCGCGCAGCTTGGCGCGGAACTCGAACGCCAGCGAATGGGTCAAGCCGCCGAGCGCTTTGGTTTGAGAGTATTTGACACCGGAGTTCAATCACTGCGCGCAGGCTTTGCGCCGGATTTCTGGAATACTGAAAACGCCGTGTTGTCGGGAGTGATGGCGCCGCGTTATTCGACTTTTGTCGCGGGCAAAACCGTCACGAAATATGACCTGGGACTGGAATCCATCGGGCAGGGTTATGTGCAATTGACCGTGTTGCAAATGGCGATGATTGCCGGAGCCGCCGCCAACAGTGGCGGCAACGTCATGAAACCGATGCTGGAACTCGGTCGTCCGCCTGTGACCATGAGCCAGGCTATGTCTCCGCAAGCCGCCGCGAAAATGCGCACGCTGATGGCTTCGGTCGTGCAACGCGGAACCGCCGCCGGAGCCTTCGGCGGATTGATTCGTGGTCGCATCAACGCTGGAGGCAAAACCGGCACTTCGCAACGCACCGTTCCCGAAATTGATCCGCAGACGGGTAAACCGAAAACCTACATTGACCGGGCAGGGAAGACGCGCATCAAGATGTCTGAAAAACTTCGCATAGATTCCTGGTTCATCGGTTTCGCTCCGGTCGAAAATCCGCAAATTGCCTGGGCCGTCATGGTCGAAGAAGGTGGCTACGGCTCCCGCATCGCCGCACCGATTGCCGGCAATTTGTTGCTCAAATCCCAAAGCCTGGACTTGCTGAAACCGCCGCAACCAGTCGCCGTGCCGGTGGCCAGCCAGAATCAACGCAGGTAAAATTTGTGAGGAGGAAACGTTTTATGCCGGCTGCAAATGTTGTTAAAGTTCTGAAACAGGTTGCTATGCTGACCGCCGAAGAAAAGCGCGAACTTCTCGCGTTGATGTCTCAACCCTCTGTGACCAATGGCGTATCCGAACAAGAAACGGAAAATGGAATCGCCACAGAGACCGTTTCAAGTTACGACCACACGCCGCGCTTGCGATGGTTGAAACAATACGTCGCGGATTACGCTGGCCAATACATCGCGATGGATGGCGACAAGCTCCTGGCGCACGGAACTGATCCCGAAAAAGTATTCGCAGAGTTGCAACGGCATTGTCCGCCGGTTCCTTACTTTGGATATATTCCCGCGACTGATGAATCGCCGATGCTGGGAGCCAACCTTACGCTATGACATTCCTTCTGCCGTTCGCCGTTGAGCATCAATACAATGACTTGAAAGACGGCATCACCATTCCGGTTACGCTGAGCAGCGGCAATCAGGAAGTCGCCGCCGATGCCAAAGTTGATACCGGTTCTGCTGTTTGCCTGTTTTCACGCGAAGCAGGGCTGTCATTGAAACTGGATATTGAAAGCGGGCTGTACAAACCACTTGGGTCGTTGACCGGAAGCCTGGATGCTTACGGTCACGAAGTCACCATCACTGCACTCGGCATTTCTGTTCATTGTTTGGCTTACTTTGCCCGCCATCCGGGACTGCAAAGAAATTTGCTAGGCCGACAAGGCTGGCTTCGCGCATTGAGAATGAGCTTGGTGGATTACGAAAACAAGCTCTATCTCGACAAGCTCTGAACCAAGTCAGAGCTTGGCTCAAAACTTTTCGCGGATTCGCAGATAACTGGCAAAACGCGGCAATCCATTTTTCGTCAACCCTCGATAGGTGAACGTAATCACCGAGCCAATCGCAGGCGGATTGGCGCGCACTGCGTCGGTGAAACCCGTGCCGATTTGGAAGCGTTTGCCGTCTGCCATTTCCACTCGTAAAGCGCCCATCTTGCCCGTGTATTTGCCCTTGCCTGGCACATAACCAATCACCGTAGCTTCGGCATCATCCAGCGGTTTCAATTTCAACAGAGCGTCGTTGCGCCCCGTGACATAAAGCGCGTCGGCGCGATGAAGCATCAAACCTTCACCGCCTCCGCCGATAACTTCCGCCAGCTTGCGTCTGAGCGCGGCGTTGTCCGGCAAACGGAATTGCTCCACGGCGATCAGTTGCGGGAAGTTGGCCGCAGCGACGATTTGTTTGATCTGTTCGTAACGCTCGGCAAACGTCCCCGGAGCGTCGGGCAATTCAAAAATCATGTATTTGATCTGCCGCCATTCCTCATCCACGGGCGTGATTTTGCGAACCGCGCCGGACAACTTTTCAAACTGCCCGCGCCCAATCCACAACTCTCCATCCAGCGATTGTTTGGGCAATTTGGCGATAAACCACGCCGGCGCGGCGAACACATTCCCCGCGCGCGAACGCAACGCCTTGCCGTCCCACAACGCACGCACTCCGTCATACTTTTCGCTGACCAGATACGGTGCCGGATCAATATCGGAGTTGGCCAAGTTGGCCAGCAAAGCGCGCGTTGCTTCGGGCGATTGCGCGTGAACGAACGGCGCGAACAAGAAACAAATGGCGAACAGGAAAAGACGAAAGATAGGCTGCATAAGGTGGCTCCTCCTAAGATGGTGAAACGCTTCGCGTTTGCGAAATGCAACCGCAATTAGCGCAAGGTTAGGGGGTGGCCTGATTCAGGGAATTCTTGTGAAAGCGCGATTGAGGATCAGTCGTTCATTGCTTGTTCATACCCCGCCCAATAAGGGCGGCTGCGTTCCCATTGCCTACTTATTTACACTGGCGGCGGCAACAAGCGCATCACAACGTACACTGCTGCGGAGACGGCGACGAACAGCCAGCCGTAAAACCAAAATAACGTTTTTGAAAACGCGACTTTGAGTTGCGGGTCAACCTTACTCTTTGGGTCACTTTTTTGGCTCAGGGTTTTCATCGAAAAGTCGGATTCTTCTTTTTCGTTGGTGCGGACGTGGTCGTAGAGTTCACGGAACAGGCGTTCCTGGTGCAGGAAAAACGCATCCAGCCACCAGAACATCAGCACCGGCAGGTAGGCTACGAAGACCATGAAGCGCGCGTCTTTGGCCGACAACGCCAGCAAGGCCGAAACCAGCGTCACGCACCAGCCTTTGACCATAAACGAATTGCTAGCCATACGAGTGATGACGGCTTGCAGCATTTTCAGATGTTCGAGTTTGCTTGAACTCATGAGTTTTCTCCTTTGGTTTGGCTCGGAACTGCTTGAGGTCGTGCGGATATTAGCACAGCCGCTTGGCGATGGCCGAAGTCACAAACAAGGAAAAAGCAGCGTTGCGTGGTCGGCTCGTCAACGGTAAAGTGCCCGCCGAATCAACCCAACGAAATCAAAACAAATCTTTTGAGACAGGATTGGAAAATCACGTATGAACCTGAAAGACAAAGTTGCAGTCGTTACCGGAGGCGCGATGGGAATTGGGCGCGCGTTGTGCCAACGCTTTGCCGCCGAAGGCGCTCGCGCTGTGGTTGTCGCCGACCGGGAAATCGAAAAGGCCGAAGCCGTCGCTGCGGAAATTAGCGGCTTGGCGATCAAAACCGATGTCAGCGTCGAAGCCGACATTATCAATCTGGTGGGGCAGGCGATGGCGAAGTTCGGCCAGATTGATTTGTTTTGCTCGAACGCCGGAATCGGCGGAATGCCAGGCGGCGCGGAAGTTCCCAACGATGCCTGGGCGGAGATTTTCGGCATCAACGTCATGGCGCACATTTACGCGGCGCGCGCCGTGGTGCCGCAGATGCTGGCGCGTGGCGAAGGTTATTTGCTGCAAACGGCGTCGGCAGCCGGATTGCTGACGCAAGTCGGCTCGGCTCCGTATTCGGTGACGAAACACGCGGCGGTGGCCTTTGCCGAATGGCTTTCGATTACCTACGGCGACAAAGGCATCAAGGTGTCTTGTCTGTGTCCGCAAGGCGTACGGACGCGCATGCTGTTAGGCGAAGATGGTAAAGGCGAAAACTTTTTGGTGGAGGGTTCAGTGTCGGTCGAAGAGGTTGCCGAAGCCGTTGTGGCCGGATTGGCCGCAGAGAAATTTTTGATCCTGCCGCACGCGGAAGTCGCTGAATATTTCCAACGCAAGGCGACCGATTACGACCGCTGGATTCGCGGCATGCGGCGGTTGCAGGCAAAAGTTTTATAGCCTGAAAAAAAAGAGCCGCAGATTGACGCAAATCAACGCTGATTGAGTGATCGGCGTTTGTCTGCGTGAATCTGCGGCTTCTTTCTGATTGCCTTCACAAATTACGGGAAGATGCCGAGTTCGGCATACGCGCGGGCGACTTTTTCGATGGCGTCCAAAAACGCCGCCGTGCGCAGGTCGTGAACGCGAGCATCGGTTTTCCAGATTTCGCGCAGCCGTTGATAGGCCACCACCATCGTGTCCTCTAATCCGGAGTTGACGAAATCCAGCTCGTCCGGCCCCTTTGAGGCGAGTTTCAACTGATCGTCGTTGAAGGAACGTCCGGTCAACGTTTCCATCATGTGAATCAAACGCATCTCACTGGCTTGTTCGTACCGTTTGCCCATACGGCCTACGCGAACGTGCGACAGGTTCTTCAGCCATTCGAAATACGAAACCGTCACGCCGCCAGCGTTGGCGTATACGTCTGGAATAATCAATGTGCCTTTTTGCCGCAGAATTTCTTCCGCTCCAGGAGTCATGGGGCCGTTTGCGCCTTCGACAATGATGCGAGCTTTGATGCGCGGGGCGTTGTCTTCGGTGATCTGGTTTTCCAACGCGGCGGGGATCAACGCGTCGCATTCCAGTTCCAGCGCGTCAATGCTGTTGGGAATGTTCGTCGCGCCGGGGAAGTCCAAAATGGAGCCTTTGGTTTTGCGATGCTGGAAAACTTCTTCTTCGTTCAATCCGTTGGGATTCATGATCGCGCCTTCGCGTTCGGCAATGGCGATGATGATGGCGTCGCCTTCTTCGCGGCAGAATTTGGCGGCGTGATAACCGACGTTGCCCAACCCTTGCACCACGACTTTTTTGCCCGCGATTCCGGCGCTCAATCCCAGAGCTTTCATATCGTCGGCGTGAGCGCAGGCTTCGCGCAGAGCGTAAAAGCACCCGCGTCCGGTGGCTTCCTTGCGTCCGCGAATGCCGCCTTGTGACAGCGGTTTGCCGGTGATGCAGGCGATGGCGTCAATCTGTCCCGGATTCATTGCCGAATAGGTGTCGGCGATCCAGGCCATTTCTCGTTCGCCGGTTCCGTAATCGGGAGCAGGAACGTCCACGCCTGGGCCGATGAAGTTCTTTTTGGCCAGTTCGTGAGTGTACCGGCGCGTAATGCGTTCCAGTTGATCCAGCGTGTATTTCTTCGGGTCAATCTGGATCGCGCCTTTGGCTCCGCCGAACGGAACGTCAACGATGGCGCATTTGTAAGTCATCAATGCCGCCAGCGCCTTCACTTCGTCTTCGTTGACTTCGGGCGCGTACCGAATGCCGCCTTTGGTCGGCAGTTTGTGGTGACTGTGTTCGACGCGCCAGGCTTTGATGACTTCGACGCTGCCATCCGGATGCCGGAGCGGAAATTCAAAATGATAAACGCTGTTGCAATGTTTGATTTGATCGAGCAGTCCTTTTGGATGGTTGGTCAAAGCGGCGGCTCGGTCTACGTAATCCAGCACGTTTTGAAAAAAACTGGTGTGAGCAGTCATGCACTCTCCCTTTCGTTGATGGTGTTATGGACATTGATTTTTGAATGATGATGCGTAAGTCGGTTTCATAACCGCGGCGATTATAACGGAACGGCCTGCAATTGCTCATCACACGAAAAACAATTTTCTTCGGTCAAACCAACTGCTTAGACTACCGCTGATGTTCTTCAGTCAGTCCATCTGCGAAAGTGACACACTACGAATTTTTCGCGCTCAGTACACTCGGCGGCGGGTAAAGACTGCGACCGAATTTTCGACTCAAACACGTTTGGTCGCGGTTCATACGGTTCAGAAAACAAAGTTTTCATTGCGATGGTGTGCTTGCGAGATGCCCTCCCAAGTGTGGTTTTGGTACATCACAGGGTGAATCCGCGGGGCATCTTGCACCGCAGGTTGCTGAGTGCGTCGGGTCCTCACCGTAGTTTTCTACGCACGATCACTGGAACGGCAATCGGAAATTCCATATCGCAACAGTTCAACTTTCCAATCAATAACCGGATTTGGTGTGTAGTTCAGTGTGCATCTGGGCAGGATTCTTCGCCGTAGCGGAGAATCCTGCGTTTGTTCGCGTTCGATGCTGGCTGCTCACCAACGCCGATTGATCGAAACACGTTATGGCAAGCTGGGAGCTTGGCTGGGACAGGTGTTGCCCGATGACGGGCGACGTTCAGTCTGTTACTGGCAAGGCTTCTGAAAAAGAGCAATCGTTCCCAGAACGATTGCTCGCATGAATTCACAGGAGTTTAGACATGCATTCCCCTAACACTACACACACGAGTTCGATTCCAAAGCGGCTCAAAGCCAGAGCCAAATTTATCAAACGAAGAATTTTCCCCCTGCAAAACCGTCGGCATCTGACTGTTTCGACGCTTGTTCTGATATCGGTCTTGACCGGGGCAATCATGTTGGCGGGATATTACAGTCCGCGAGCGAATGCCGCTCCTCGCACGGTATCGAGCATTTTTACCGATTCCTACGCCAGCGTTTCACGAGGCATAGAGTATTTGAAACACAGCTTGTTCGGTGTCTCGCCTGCCAGGAACGCAAATATGATGGCTTCCGTTTCAGTAGCGACTACGATTTCCGGCTGTTATTACTCCGGCGGTCAATCTCGCGCCACGGTCAGCATCGAAGTTTCCTGGACAGGATTGGCTAATAGCGATGTGATCACGGTCACATTGCCGGGCGCGTTGAATGGCACGACGCGGATGATTACACAAAACACGTCAAGCAATCCGCCGATTGTCACTCCTCAGGTGGTGGCCTTCGAGATTCCGGCCACCTTCAGCGACACTGTGACAGCCACCACCACGGGTGGCGGTGGCGGCAGCGATTCAAAACCGGTCGTATCCAACACGTCATGCGCGCCACTGGTTTGTGGAGCGAATGACCTGGGCGGCACGGTGTTCAACGATTACAACGCCGACGGTATCAAGCAGGCAGGCGAAACAAACGGCGCCGGCGGAGTCACCGTCACAGCGTTCGATAAAAATGGCGCGACGTATTCCACAACGACCAACAGCGCAGGCCGCTATTGTTTGACGATTCCGGTGGCCAATTATCCGGTGCGCGTCGAATTCACCAACATTCCATCGGAATTTTCAGGCGGATTCACGACTCGGCAAGGCGCGGATAACGGCTCGACCGTGCAGTTTTACGCCGCGCCGAACAGCAGCGCGGATATTGGCGTGAACAATCCGGTGGATTATTGCCAGTCAAATCCGAAAGTCCTGATTCCGTGTTTCTTTTTCGGCGATCCGTTGGTATCCACTGGGAACATGAACACTGACGCGGCAGCCGAACCTTCCATGGTGCGATTCGATTACGACAACGACGGCGTCGAAGTCGGCGTGGAAAAATTCGCCATCGCCAGTGAAACAGGGCCGATCTGGGGAATCGCCTACAAGAAGGACACCGGTCACGTTTATGGCGCGGCGACCATTCGCAGGCATTCCGGTTTGGGGCCGCAGGGGCTGGGCGGAATTTATGTCATCAACGCCAAAGGGCCGATGGGCATGGGCAATGTAGTTGATGCCTGGAGCGTGGAAAGCCAACTGGGAATTGACGTACAAGACCTAGGATCGCCATTCGGCGGCAGCACGGACCCCGCCACCAGCAACGCCAATCGCGGTTTGTCCGCCAACAAAAACACTCCCAGCAGAGACGCGCAGGCGTTTTCGGCAGTGGGTAAGTTGGGGCTTGGCGACATTGATCTTTCAGAAGACGAAAAGACAATCTTTTTCGTCAACCAATATGACAAGAAACTTTATGGTGTGGATATTGCGGGTTATACGCCTGCGGTTCCGGCCACTCGTCCAACAGCAGCCAATATCACCGTCAATACGACAATTCCTGATCCGGGTTGCGTCAACGGTGAATGGCGTCCCTTTGCCACCAAATATCGTCGCGGGACTGTTTATGTTGGCGGCGTTTGCAACGCCATCACTTCAGGACTGTTGAGCGATTTGCGCGCCAGCGTTCAGGCTTACGACATCGCTGGCAATTCCTGGACGGAAATCTTCAACTTCCCGCTGACTTATCCCAAAGGCTCGCCGTTGAGCGCGACTGGCGAAAAGGGCTGGCATGTGTGGACTGACAGCTTTTCGACAATTGACTCAGGATCGAACACCAGCGACAACGCCATTGTGTATTCCGTTCCGATTTTTGCCGATATTGAATTCGACCTGGATGGGACGATGGTGCTGGGTTTCAACGACCGTACCGGTATGCAGACCGGGCGTGATAATTATCGCCCGGATACCTCAAGCACCGCCTTGTACACGGGCTTTGTCGGCGGAGACATTCTGCGCGCCTTTTTCAGCAATGGCACTTATGTGCTGGAAAACAATGCCAAGGCAGGGCCAACGACGGGCTTTTCGCCGAATAACAATGAAGGCCCCGGCTTCGGCGAATTTTATGAAGACAACTGGCGCGCGCCCGGCGGACATACTGAAACGACCGTCGGCGGATTGGCTATTCTTCCAGGTTCCGGCGAAGTCGTATCGGGTTCGATGGATCCGCACGATTCCAGCATCTGGGCTGCCGGTGTGCGTTATATGAGCAACAGCACCGGAGCGCGGACGCACGCGCTGGCTGTTTACAGCGATAGCAACGATCCCGGCTCCAATACGCTTGGCAAATCCACAGGCGTTGGCGACGTGGAGTTGCGCTGCGAGCAGTTGAATTATCTGGACATCGGCAACCGATTGTGGATGGACGCTAATCGGAACGGCATTCAGGACCCCGGAGAAATGCCCATTCAAGGGGCGACCGTGCGTCTTTATCAGCAGGGAAACAATACTGCCGTCGCCACGGCGGTTACGGCTGCTGATGGCACGTACCATTTCACCAGCGTTGATGCGGACAACAACGGCGTTGCCGACACCGACAGTAATTTGAATGACAATGTAGGTCTGGTGAGCGGAGCCGGGTTGTTGCCGAATACCAACTATGTGATTCGGCTGGATCGCGCGGCGGATTACCAGTTCGGCGGCGCGCTTTATGGCAAACGTCTCAGCTCCAGCAATGCCGGCGGCGGGGCTTACGGCACGCTGCCTGATCTGCGTGATTCAGACGCTGTGTCAGGCAATGTGTATGGTTTGCCGGGCGGCAACTTCCCGGAAATCGTCGTGCAGCATCTGGTCAATGGATCGCCGGTCAACGGCACTGGCGGATACGGCGAAGTGGATCACACTCTGGACGCCGGGTTCTATCTGGACTTCGATTTCGGGGACGCGCCCGATCCGACATTTCCGACCTTGCTGGCCAGCAACGGCGCTCGCCACGTGATTGTGGACGGCATTCGTCTCGGCTCTGTCATTGACGCCGAAGACGACGGCCAGCCGACAGCAGGCCACAACGGCGATGACAACAACGGCACGCCGGACGATGAAGACGGCGTTGTGTTGCCGATTCTGATCGCCAGTCAGACGGCGACGATTCCGGTGACTGCCAGTGTCGCTGGTCGTTTGAACGGGTGGATTGATTTCAACGGCGACGGCGATTGGAACGATCCCGGAGAACAGGTTTTCAACGACACAGTCCTGGTTCCGGGAGTCAACAATCTGACCATCAACGTCCCGCTCAGCGCGGTGCAGGGCAATGTCTGTTCGCGTTTCCGCTTCACCACTTCAACAGGAATGGCGACGACTCCGACCGGGGAAGCCGCCGATGGAGAAGTCGAAGATTATCTGGTGACCATCATCAAGAACGTGTCGCTCGGCAACCAGGTCTTTTACGACACCAACAACAATGGCGTGAAAGACACCGGCGAATTGGGCATCAATGGCGTGACGGTGGAGTTGTACAACGACACGAACATGGACAACGTGCCGGATACGCCTTTCCCGCTGGATCGCAAAACGACGGCCACCAATGGACAGGCCGGAATGTATCTGTTCACGCAACAGACGCTGAACACCACCACCGGCGCAACGCTGGGTACGCCGATTGAGTTGCTGCCGGGCAAATACATCATCTGCCTGCCTGCATCGAACTTCACCGGTTCAGGAGCCTTGGTCGGATTGTGGAGCAGTGGAACCACAGCCGCTGTCAATGGAACCACCACGGAAACTGATTCGCCCGATCCCAATATCGGCGGCGCGGTCAACAATCCCGGCATTGACAACGACGACAATGGATTCTTTTCAGGCGGTCGCGTTTGCAGCAAATGGATTGACATAGGCACAAACGAACCGCTGAACGAAAACCCATACAACAACAATGACGCGGTGGTGCCGGACAATCTCAGTAATTTGACGATTGACTTCGGTTTCTACGGCTTGAGCGTCGGCAATCTGGTCTTCAGGGACAACGGAGCCGGAGCCAATTACAACAACGCGACATTCGATACCGGTGAAACAGGCATTCAAGGCGTGACGGTCAAACTGTACGCTGAAAATGGAACGACGCTGTTGATGACCAAGGCGACCGATGCCAACGGCAAATACCTGTTCCCAGGTTTGGCCGCAGGCAAATACTTCGTTGAAATTGACCGGACGAGCGCGGCGTTGACTGGATTGGTCAGCAGCAAAGACGGCCCAAATGCCGGAAACACCAATGCGACGGACAACGATGATAACGGCATATTGTCCAGCATCACCGCAACCACTGTCCGCAGCCCGCAAATCATGCTGGTCCCCGGCGATACCACTACGAGCGGCGAAAGCGACCAGGCGCAATCCATTACGCCCGGTTTCGGCAATCCTGTGATGACGGACAATCCGTCCACGCCGGATGCCAACTCCAACCTCAAGGTGGATTTCGGTTTTGTGCCGAATTACAGCTTGGGCAATCGCGTCTGGAAAGACCTGGACAACAGCGGCACGATCAACAACGCCGAAATGGGTATCAATGGTGTTGTGTTGCGTTTGCTGGTTTCTCCGGGACTGACTCAGGCAGTGGACATCAACGGAGTGACAGTACCCGACCAGACAACGGCTGGCGGCGGTTATTACCGATTCGACAACATTCCGCGCGGCGATTACGTGGTGGAAGTTTTGTCCACGAATTTCAATTCGCCCGGCGTTCTGGTCGGGTGTGTGACCAGCACAGGAACGTCCGGCATTGTCGGTTCGACCGGCCCGAATGAGCCTGCGCCAGACCCGGATAACGACGTTGACAACGACGACAACGGCGAACAGGTTGGCAGCGCAGTTCGCAGCAAACCCGTCACCGTCGGCGAAGGCAACGGCGCCGCCGAACCAACCAACGACAACGACCCGCCGACCAATCCGTTGCCGGGCGAAGTAGTAAACAACCAATCCAACCGCACGGTGGATTTCGGATTCACTCCGATCATGAATCTTGGCAATCTGGTGTGGAAGGATTACGACAACGACGGAATCCGCGACACCATCAATCCGAACGAACCCGGAGTCAGCGGCGTCAAGGTGGTGTTGTACGCCGACACAGACAACAGCGGCACATTCAATCCGCCGACCGATGTCATGCTGGCAATGACCGTCACCGCCCCGGATGGCAGCTACGGTTTCAACACTGTGTTGCCGGGCAATTACTTCGTGGTGGTGGATGAAAGTAACTTCACCGGCAACGGCATGCTGGTTGGTTGTCTGAGCAGTCGCGGACACGATCCCGGCGACGCTACAGACAACAACGACAATGGCGTTGACAACCCGAATCCTCCGAGCGGAGGCGTTCGCAGCGACCGCATCAATCTGGTGGGCGGCGAAGAGCCGACCAACGATGGTGACGGCAACAACGGCAACCTGACGATTGATTTCGGGTTCATCCCCACCAACATGGTCATCGGCAATCTGGTGTGGAAAGACCTCAACAAGAACGGAGTGCGCGACGCGGGCGAAATGTCCATCGCCGGAGTCAAAGTCAATCTGTATCGTGACGTTGACAACAGCGGCACGTTCAATCCGCCGACCGACATTCTGGTTGCCATGACCACGACCGGGGCTGACGGCACTTACCGATTCACCGGTCTGACTCCCGATCCGTACTTCGTGCAGGTAGACGCCAGCAATTTCGGCCCCGGCCAGATTCTGGAAGATTGCGCTAGCAGCTTCGGTTCGGTTTCCGGCAACAGCGACCTGAACGACCGCGATCATGGTTCAGACAGCACTGGCCCGGCGTTGAATCCGCCGATCAGTTCGGTGGTCAATCTGGTGGCGCTTCACGAACCGCCGGCCCCGGCAGACGAAGACGACACCAACGGCAATCTGACGATTGATTTCGGGTTCGTGACGTTGCTCGATTTGACCTTGTCCGATCCGGCTGTGTGTGTCGGCCCCGGAGACACGGTTCAGGTAACGGCGTTGATTACCAACCCCGGTCCGACTCCGCAAGGCGACAACCTGACACCGGAATTCACGGCTTCGCTGCCTGCGGAACTGACCGGCGTGCCGGGAAGCTGCGTAGTTACAGGCGGCACAACGTCTTCCTGCACGGTTACGGCGAACACTGTCACCTGGAACGGCACGATTCCTGCAGGACAATCGGTGCTTATCAGGTACCTGACTCAGGTGGGCAATGCGGTCAATCCTGGCACGCAGTTCTGCATCAACTCGACCGTCAATTTCGATTCTGACAATAACGGATCGAACGAAACGTCGGTCAGCGTGCAAGTTTGCGACACGGTGGATTGTCCGCCGGTCGCTCCCGGCATCATTCCTCCGAATGGATCGGGCTGCTCTGTGTTGATCTATCCGATTTACACGTCCAATCCGGCCAATCCCGCCGGACAAAACACGCGAATCAACCTGACGAACATCAACCCGTCGAAACCGATTGCAACGCACCTGTTCTTCGTGGACGGCGCGACCTGTTCGGTGGCTGATTCCTTCATCTGCCTGACGCCGAACCAGACCACCAGCTTCCTGGCTTCGGATATGGACCCCGGCATCACTGGATATCTGATTGCCGTGGCCGTTGATGAATATGGTTGTCCGATCAACTTCAATTACCTGATCGGCGACGAATACGTGAAGTTCGACAGCGGACATCGCGGCAACCTGAAGACGGATTGTGTTTCGGCTGTGCCGGGCGGATTGGCGCCCTGTGACAACAATTCGGTCACGGCAACGCTCAATTTCGACGGCGTCGGTTACAGCCGATTGCCAATGGTCGTGGGGCTGAGCAACATTCCGTCACGCGCCGATGGCAACGACACGATGCTGATTCTGAACAGATTGAGCGGCAATCTTGGCAATGGAATGGACAAGCTGAATCCGATTTTCGGCATTCTGTATGACGACGCCGAAAACGCGCTGAGCTTCAGCTTCAATCCAGGAACCTGTCAGTTGCGTGGCAGCATAAACAACAACTTCCCGCGAACCGTGCCCAGGTTCGAGGTCGCGGTTCCGTCAGGCCGTAGCGGCTGGATGAAACTGTATTCGCTCGATGCCGCGATGAACGGCGCGGCAATTAACAATAACCCTGGCGCAGCGACCAATGCGGGCGCGTTCAACGGGGCGCACAGCCTGCATCATCTGACTCAGGCTCCGTCTTCGACAATGGTGATGCCAATTTTCCCGCCGGGCTGCTTGTAGGGGATGCCAGCAGTTTAGCGGAAACACGAAAGCCGTAGTTCAGGTGGTATGTATGCCACCTGAACTGCGGCTTTCGTTTTTTTTCAGACATTCTCTTCGAAAGTTTCAGTCGTTGTTGGCTTTGGTTGCGGCATCAAACGGCTGTGATACTCTTGGCCGGAAACGTAAGCCTGATGCAACACCAAGTCATAGAGTTTTATCAGCAGAATCTGCAACTCGCGCGCGAAACGGGCAATCGGCGAGACGAAATGAGTGCGCTTGCCAGTTTGGGGCGGGCTTATGAAGCGTTGGAAGAGCTTGCCAAGGCGATTGAATTTTATGAACAGGCGCTGAATATCGCTGCCGAACTCGGCGATGGCCGCGCCGAACGACAGACGCTCAAACATTTACAAGATGCTCGGAATCCCGCGATTGTAAAATCCACCAAAGCGGCGGCCAGAACCAAAACTGCTGCTGGACGAAGCTCCGCAAAGAAGTCTCCTGCCAAATCACGTCGAAAATCCTCCAAAAAACAAGCGGCGAAACGGCAAGCACGTAAATCTTCTTCATCGAAATCGGCTCAACCATCGGTTCCGCAATCGGGCAGGGAAGAGTGAGCCGGAAACTTTCAACCGTTCCTGAATCTGTTGGTGATGGGCATGCGGCGATCTCGTCCAAACGCGCGCGGCGTGATGCGAACGCCGGGAGCGGCCTGACGCCGTTTGTATTCGTTCAGGTCTACCAATCGCGTTATGCGACGGACAGTGGCTTCGTCGTAACCTTCGGCAATGATCGCTTCCAGACTGAGGTCTTGTTCGACGTAAAAATTCAAAATCGCGTCCAGCACGTCATAAGGCGGCAAAGAGTCAGTGTCTTTCTGGTCTTCGCGCAATTCGGCGGACGGCGGGCGCGTCAAAATGTAGTCGGGAATGAGTTCTTGGCCGTTGCGCTGATTCAGATACTGACAGAGTTCATAGACCAGCATCTTCGGAACGTCTTTGATGACGGCATATCCTCCGCACATATCGCCGTAGAGCGTGCAATAGCCGACGCTGAGTTCGCTTTTGTTGCCGGTGGTCAGCACCATCGAACCGAATTTGTTCGACACCGCCATCAGTATGTTGCCGCGCACGCGCGCTTGAATGTTTTCTTCGGCAATGCCCATTGGCGTTCCGGCAAACACCGGATCGAGCATCGTCAGATACTGTTTGAAAACGTCTTCTATGGGAACGACGTGATAGGCGACGTTCAGATTTTTCGCCAATTGTTCGGCATCGCGAGCGCTCTCGCTGGATGAATATCGCGTCGGCATAAACACGCAGGTGACGTTTTCTGCGCCGAGCGCGTCCACTGCGACACAGGCCACCAACGCCGAATCCACTCCGCCCGACAAACCTATGACGACGCTTTTGAATCCGTTTTTCTGAACATAATCCCGCGTTCCGACAACCAGCGCTTTGTAGACTTCGTCTGGGTACGCAGGCGTCTCCGCCTGCTGAGTTGCTGTGGCAGGCTTTTGTGTTTCAAAAAGCTGATTCCGCAATTCAATTCGTTCGACGTTGATACCCTGGCTGGCAATGTCCAGCCGATCCTGTCGCCGTCGCGGATCGTGTAGCCGCTCCTTGAACACGCGCTCAGCGTTGATGTCAGCGACGATCAGGTCTTCCTCAAACAGTTTGCCGCGCGCAACGATCTGCCCGCGTTCATTGATGACCAGGCTTTGGCCGTCGAAGACCAGCTCGTCCTGGCCACCGACCAAATTCACGTATGCCAGGGCCACGGCGTTATCTTCGGCGCGCGTCGCCAACATGCGTTCGCGATCAATCCCTTTGCCTGCGTGATATGGCGAAGCGGAAATGTTGATGATGAGTTGCGCTCCGGCCAATGCCTGCACCTGCGTCGGGCCGCCGGGATACCAGATGTCTTCGCAGATGTTCACGCCGAACAACACATTGCCATAAGCGAAAATCGGCGCGCTTTGTCCCGCGTCAAAATAGCGGTATTCGTCGAAGACGCTGTAATTCGGCAGGAAGTTTTTGCGATACACCGCTTTCAATTCGCCGTCGCAAATCACCGCAGCGGCGTTGTGAATATCGGTCGTGCGATCCACAAAACCGACGATCGAAATGATGCCTTTGGACGCGGCAATGACTTCATCCAGAGCTTTGTGATTGGTGGCGATGAATTGCGGTTTGAGCAGCAAATCTTCCGGCGGGTATCCAGTCAAGGCCAGTTCGGGAACGGCGACAATGTCGGCTCCGAGTTGTCTGGCGTGTTCGATGCTGGCAAGGATTTTGGCTGTGTTACCGGCGAAATCGCCGACGGTGGTGTTGATCTGCGCGAGAGCAATGCGAATGGTAGACATAAAGGTTTGGCCAAAGTGCTATGAGGTTGCTTTGGCTGCAAGGTCACGTTTTAATCCTAAAAAAGCTGCTTCTTCAAACTGAATTCGCTCCTCAATTACCTTACGAATCCAGTCTTCTGCTGTCGGCGCCTGATGCAATCGAGCAAGAAAAGCGGCGCGCGTCGCCAGTTCTACTGGAAGTGAGAGCGAAGTTTTTTGTTTGCGAGAAACTTTTGTTGGCGCTTCCCAGGCAGAATCGTCTTCAGCTTCAGCCACTACCAAGTCATCAATTTCTACTTCGGAAAGCATCTTTCGATTTTTCATAATGGCCAACCTGTAATGAGGCGAACAACGTTGCCCGCCTTTAGTTGAAAGGTGATTTTCAGTTCACGTCCACCGACCGTTCGGCCAATCAATTGGTATCGGTCTTTGAACGCTTTGTTCCTTCGGATTTCAAAATCTGAAAAGAAACATTCAACAGCTTCTTCGAACGTGATTCGATGAGCAGCCAGTTTGTCGCGCTCGAAATCGTATTCAAAATCTGTGGGGATGAAGCGACTCCAATCAGGCCTCTCTTTTTCCCACCAAAACTCAATCCGTCACTTCGACCGTATCAATGATGCCAACGATGGCGGCGTCCACAGGGCGGTCTTTCATACCTTCGGCCATGCGAGCGCTGCTGCCGGCAACAACGATGACTTTTTCGCGGTACCCAGCGCCAACGGTATCCACTGCCAGCAAATAGTTGCTTTCGTCCTCACCGGTCAGCGTGATCGGGCGGACGAGCAATAGTTTGCAGCCTTCCAGCCGCTGGTCTTTTCGTGTGGCGACCACGTTGCCGATGATGCGTCCAATAATCATTTTTCGAGTAGACAGTAGACAGTAGACAGTAGGTTTTGAGCCAACTGCTTACCGCTGCTTGAATTACTTGATACCTCTGGATTGCGGCGCGACGGGCAGAGCTTCGTCCACCGACGAATGCGGGCGCGGGATGACGTGTACGCTGACCAGTTCGCCCACGCGCCGAGCGGCAGCGGCTCCGGCGTCTGTGGCCGCTTTGACCGCAGCCACATCTCCGCGAACGATGGCGGTGACAAATCCTCCGCCGATTTTTTCATAACCCACCAGCGTCACGTTGGCCGCTTTGACCATCGCGTCCGACGCTTCGATCATCGCGACCAAGCCTTTGGTTTCAATCATTCCGAGTGCTTCCATTTTGTCCAAGCTCCTTGTTCGTTCTACTTGCTAAATCCATTGAGTAATTGCGCCGACTGGGTCAGCAATTCCACCAACTCCGCGCGCGTCAACGTAATCTCTCCGTCTTTTGATTCGTTATGTGTTTCGCCGCCAATTCCACAAGCTTGCCCGGTGCGAGCTTCAAACGGCATGACGCCGTTGCGTTCGCGGATTTCAAACAGCTTGGGAATCGCTCGGTCAGGGATGGTGTTTTCGTTGCCCAGGCTGCGCGCGATGAAGCTGATCTTGCAGGTGTGTTCCAGCGTTTCCAGTTTGTTGAAGGCGTGTTCCAGAGTTCCGGCATAAGCAACCGCTCCGTGGTTGGCCATCAACAGTGCGTCGTGAAATTCCAGATACGGTTCAATCGCGTCGGTCAGTTCGCGCGTCGAAGGCGTTCCGTAGCCGGCGAGCGGCACGCAACCCAGCGTCAGCACGACTTCGGACAGAATCGCCTTGCTCAAACTCAAACCGGCGACGGCGAATCCAGTCGCGTGCGGTGGGTGCGCGTGAACGACGGCGTGAATGTCCGGGCGATGCTGATAAATGATTTTGTGCATCGGCCATTCGGAGGAAACTTTGTACTCCGAGGGTTCCAGCGGGTTGCCGTCCAGATCCACCGTGACCATCATTTCCGGCGTCATCCAGCCTTTGCTGACCGCCGACGGCGTCGCGATGCAGCGATTTTCGCCAACGCGCACGCTGATGTTGCCATCGCCCGCCACCAGCAAACCTCTGTCGTAACACCGCGTAGCGATTTGAACGATCTGCTCTTTGATCTTCTCTTCGTTTGCCATTTCGGAATTTTGACAGGATTTACAGGATTGAACAGGATCGGCTTTAATCCTGAAGAATTCTGTCAATCCTGTCTACGTTTCTTTATCTCGTTGTGCCGTTGTTTGCAGTGTCTTGCCGCAAAAACTCTCTATATCCGATGTTGATCGCTTCGCTGCTGGGATTGGCCAGAAAATACGACAGGCTTTCCAGCGAAATCGTCAGGTCAACGTTTTTGACTTTGACGCCAGCCTTTGGATTCAAATGCACAGGCGCGAAATTCAGCACGGCGCGAACTCCGGCTTCGGTCACTTGTTCCAGCACTCGTTCAGCGGCGTTGGCAGGGACGGCAATGACGACAATTTCAATGCCTTCGCGGTGTATGGCATCGGTCAATGTTTGTGTGCTTTGAATTCTCAATCCCGCTCGCGTGCGATTTCCCAGCTTGGCCGGATCGTCGTCGAACAAACCAACCACTTCAAAATTGCTCTGATTGAAGCCGTGATAATTGGCCAGCGCCGTTCCCAGATTTCCCAATCCAACGATGGCGACTTTGCGTTTGACGGTCAGCCCTAAAATTTTAGCCAGATGGGTGCGCAACTCTTCGACGTTGTACCCTACGCCGCGCACGCCGAATTCGCCAAAGTAAGCCAGGTCTTTGCGAATCTGCGCTGAGTTCAAATTGAACTGTTCCGCCATGCTTTTGGAGGAAACGGCTTCGACCCCCGACGCCGCCAGTTCGTTCAAACAACGCAGATAAACCGACAGGCGGTTGGTCGTCAGTTCTGAAATCTTCTCTGTTTTCATGCTTTTGGAATGCGTTACCTCAAACGGAAACGCACGATAGCGTAGGCTTCCGACCACTGTCAACTTGGCGTTTTGACAAGGGTTGCGGCGCTTCGTACACTCCGCGCGCATCGAAAATTTTTACGGAGAACCGCTATTGATCGCTCATATTTCCGGCAAGCTGATTCAAAAACAACCGAACTCCGTCATCGTGGACGTCGGTGGCGTCGGTTATGAACTGAACGTGCCGCTTTCGACATTTTATGACCTGGGCGACATCGGCGCGAATGTCAGTTTGCGCGTTCACACGCACGTCCGCGAAGACGCATTGCAACTATTTGGATTTCGCACCGAAGCGGAAAAGAAATTGTTTTTGCTGCTGAACAGCGTATCCGGCATCGGCCCGAAGCTGGCGATTACGGTCTTATCCGGGTTGAGCGCCGAAGAATTGATTCAAGCGATTCGCGCCGGAAACCTGACCAAACTGACCGGCATTCCCGGCGTTGGCAAAAAGACTGCCGAACGCATGCTGGTGGAACTCAAAGACAAGGTCGCAGCGATTTTGCCGCCCGGATTGGAAGATTCGACAACGGCGGTGATCGCTCAAACCGGCGACGCGATGCGCGAAGACGTGATTTCGGCGCTGGTCAATTTGGGTTACGTGCGCGCACAAGCCGAAAAAGCCGTCGGCGCAGTGTTAAAAGAAACGCCGGACGCCGGTTTTGCAGATGCGCTGAAACAATCCTTGAGGACGCTGGCCAAGTAAGAAACGATGTCACAAAACCTGACGCCCGCAGAATCTGAATCTCGCCTCGTCGCTGGCAATTCCATGAACGATGACCAGCAAATCGAACTGTCGCTGCGTCCGCAATACCTGCGCGAATACATTGGCCAGCGAAAGGTTAAAGACAATCTGCACATCTTCGTCAAAGCAGCATTGGCGCGCAGTGAAGCTTTAGACCATGTGTTGCTCAATGGGCCGCCGGGATTGGGAAAAACGACGCTCGCCAACATCATTTCGCGCGAGATGGGATCGAAGCTCAAAGTCACTGCCGGCCCGGTGATTGAAAAAGCCGGTGATCTGGCGGCTCTGCTGACCAATCTGGAAGCGGGCGATGTGCTGTTCATTGATGAAATTCACCGGTTGCATCCCGCCATCGAAGAAATCCTGTATCCGGCGATGGAAGATTTCGAGCTTGATCTGGTTATTGGCCAGGGGCCGTCGGCGCGTTCGGTGAAATTGGAATTGCCGCGCTTCACGTTGATTGGCGCGACGACGCGACCGGGATTGATTACGGCTCCGTTGCGCGGACGATTTGGCATCAACTTCCATCTGGATTTTTATCCTGTCGAAGATTTGCAGGTCATTGTCGAACGGTCGGCTTCGATTTTGGGGGCCAGCGTCGAAACCAGCGGCGCACGCGCGATTGCCATGCGCTCGCGCGGAACGCCTCGCATCGCCAACCGACTGTTGCGCCGAGTTCGCGATTTCGCCGAAATCGTCTTTGACGGACGTATTACGGCGGAAGTCGCCACCGACGCGCTGAACCGCATGGAAGTGGATCGGTTCGGCCTGGATGAAATTGATCGCAAGATGTTGACGACGATCATTGAAAAATTCGGCGGCGGCCCGGTCGGCGTCAGCACGATTTCGGCTTCGATCAGCGAAGACAAAGAAGCCATCGAAGAAATTTACGAACCTTACCTGATTCAAATCGGATTTCTGAATCGTACACCTCGCGGACGAGTGGTAACGGCGGCGGCTTATCACCATCTGGGATTTGATCTGCCGAATCAGGCGGCCACCCGGCAAAATGATCTATTCCAGTAAATTTGGCTCAGTCGAGAGAAAAGGAATCAACTACGAATGACCACGAATTTTCACGAATAACCGTAAACTGAATTTTCAGGATTGAATCAATCCATTCGTGTTTATTCGTGAAATTCGTGGTTGCATTCTGCTAACTGAGCTACAACCAGTTTATGCACATTTCCGAATTCGATTTTGAACTGCCCGAAGATTTGATCGCCCAGCAACCGCTGGAACCGCGCGATGTTTCGCGGATGCTGGTGGTGGATCGAAAGACTCAAACTTATCGTGACGGCGCGTTTGCCGAATTCCCGAGTTTCTTTGCATCAGGCGATGTGATTGTACTGAACAATACGCGGGTTTTTCCGGCTCGATTGCGTGGCCATCGAATGGTCAATGGCGAGCGCGGCGCTTTGGTGGAAGCTTTTCTGGTCAAGCCGGTGCAGTACCCCGACCGTGAGGGAGCGGGTTTTGCTGATTGGGAAGTACTGGCCAAACCCGGTCGAGCGCTAAAACTCGGCGCCGAGTTGGAATTCGGCGACGGGCGCTTGCATGGAACCGTGATCGAAATCGTCGAAGAAGGGCGGCGCGTAATTCGGTTCGATTGTGATGGCGATTTCGACCATGTCGTGGATGACATCGGAAGCACGCCGTTGCCGCCTTACATCAGACGCGAACAGGACGAACAACGTCGGCTGACTGAACCGCGTTACCAAACTGTGTATGCCAAACATCGAGGAGCGATTGCCGCCCCGACTGCGGGGCTGCATTTTACGCAACGCATCTTTGACGAATTGGCTGCGCGCGGCGTTCGGGTCGTCGAATTGACGCATCACGTCGGATACGCGACCTTTCAACCGGTGCGCGTCGAACACATTGAAGAGCATCTTATCGCTGCCGAAAGTTACGAAATCAGTGAGGCTGTGGCGCAAACCATCAATCTGGCGCGCGCCGCCGGCAATCGAATTGTCGCCATTGGCACGACTTCGGTTCGGGCGCTGGAAAGCGCGGCGAATCCAGACGGCACGGTTCGCGCCGAACATCGCAGCACAGAACTGTTCATTTATCCGGGGTATCAGTTTCGCGCGGTGAACGCGCTGCTGACCAATTTTCATTTGCCGCAATCTTCTTTGCTGATGCTGGTGTCGGCATTCGCCAATCGAGATTTGGTTTTGGCGGCGTATCGCCACGCCGTCGAACAACGTTACCGCTTTTACAGTTACGGCGACTGTATGCTTTTGATTTAAGCTGGCGATTGGCAATTGGTGGTTGGTATTTGGTATACCACCGACCACCGACCACCGACCACCGACCACCTTATATGCAAGCCATCAATCATCACTCCAAAGCGTTCAAAGGTTTGATGCGACCGCTGGTTTTGTCTGACTTGAATGAGTTGTGGCAATTGGATTTGCGCGTGTTTTTGGATGGCGAGGTCTACGAACGAGAGACGTTTCGGTATCTGCTGACCAATCCAAGGGTCATTGCGCGACAAATCCGGTCGGAATATGACGAAATGGCGGCATTTGGAATCGCCCAAATCGAAGACACTGGGCAAGGTCACATCACTGCCGTGGGAGTCGCGCCGGAATATCGTCGCAGAGGGTTGGCTCGGTTGTTGTTACACGAAATGGAGCGCAGTTTGCTGGCTCGCGGAATCACATCCGTCAAACTTGAAGTCCGAGCCAACAACATCGCCGCACAACAACTGTACGAACAATTGGGCTACATCACCACGCAACGAATGGGGAAGTATTATTCGAACGGCGACGATGGTTATTCGATGGTTAAGTCACTGGAAACATTTGACTAAACTGACCTCAACCGCTGATTTTCCAGCCAATTCCTCAATCTGGGCCAAATCTGGCCACAAAAAATTTCTTTTGGGGCATTTTGCCCAACACAAGCCTGTATCGCCAAAGGACTTAGGCAATTTTCCAGAAAAATTAGAAGGCAATTTTCTAACATTCTGCCAGCCCGGAGCCAATTCTGAGCAAATCTGGGGTTTGACAATATCCCGCTAATCCGTTATAAACACAATCACTTAGCGACAAATTGCGAAGTGCCCGATTAAGTTTTTGACTGAGTTGCCATCAAACTCAAATCACTTTTTAGAAGGGAGATCGTATGAGGGAAACGCTCTCTGCACGATCAAGAACCACATCGAAAGCGATGCCTAAAGCGCAAGTGAGAACAAAACTGACAAACAATCGCGCCCAAGCCAAAGTACAACCGGCGTCGAGGTCAAAATCTGTCAGCCCTTCTAAACCTAAAACATCTTCTGCTGCAAAACCAAAGACAGCCGCATTGAAACCGGTCAAATCTGTCAAGAAAGCTGTCGCTCCGAAAAAGACTGTCGCTAAAAAAGGCGCAGCGAAGTTGAACAAACCTGTTCTCAAAAAGAACGTTGCGGCCAAAAAGGTAACCAAGCGAATGGCTTCGTCGCCAAAAGCCGCAGTCAAGCAGCCCAAAGCCGCCGCTAAAACAACGAAGATCAAAGCGCCGCTCAAGGCTGGTGTGATTGCCAAACCTGTCGGTCGCAAATCGCAATCTGGCAAACTTTCGGCAACGCGCCCAAACAAAGTCGTGATGCCGATCAATGTTGCGCCGCCTGTGCCCGAACCGCCGCGCAAACTGACTCCGTCCGGCGCAATGCGAGCGTTTGAACATGCTGTTCGCGTTTTCAACCGTCGAATGTTCGAAGACGCCAAAACGATGTTTGAACATCTGCTGATAAAATTCCCGCGCGAAGTGGAAATCGCCGCGCGCACTCAGATGTATTTGCAGGTGTGCAATCAAAAGCTGGCGCATTCCCCTTCGATTCCGCGCAACGCCGACGACCTTTACGATCACGGCGTTTATGCTTTGAATCTGGGCGATTTCAGCCAGGCAAAGAACTTTTTTGAAAAAGCCTTGCGCATGAAACCGGATGAACCGCATTTGTTGTATTCGCTGGCCGCGACTCACGCGCAAACCGGTTCGCACGATCAAGCACTGGATTATTTGAAACGCACCATTCAGCTTCAACCGCGTTACAGAACGCAGGCGCTGAATGATTCCGATTTCAACGAATTGCGCGAAAACAAACAGTTCCTGGAATTGCTGGGACTGGCTTCACCATTCGATTTGCTGCAATCGCGGCGATAAGCTTCAACCTGCGAGAAACGACAGCCCGCGAAGAATTCAGTTCTTCGCGGGCTGTCGTGTTTATTCTTTAGACCTATCGAAAAACCTATCGAATTCTCAGCTTCAAGACATTGGCCTTCACGCCGTCCACTGTCAATTCCAGATCAACGTCGTTTGCGCCGATCAGACTTCGCGGAATTCGCGCGTTCAATTGATCCAGTCCAAAAAAGCCTTCCGCCGCTCCGGCAAAAAATACTTCGCAATCCGCGCCGCCGATTTTCACGCTGACCGCGCCCAGCGAGCTTCGCCCGCGAAAGCCAGTGCCGTAACCGATGAAAAACACCTGGTCTGTTTCCGATCCCAGGTCAATCGGCGCAGCGACGAATTTGTTTTGCGCCTGATCGAAAATCGCCAGTGGTTCGTAACTCTGCGAACCATCGGCTTTGATTCTCAAAACGACTGCCGCTGGAACGTCTCTGCCGTTGGCGTTTGCCGCGAACAACGCCGGAGCGACCGGAGCAATGGTCACAGTTCCGGCGGATAAACGGCCTTCGCCATTTGCTACCAACACGGTTGCCGTTCCAGCAGCCAAACCTTCAGGCATCAGAAAATTGATTTGAGTTGGCGAGACGAAAAACAGCCGCGCGATTTTTTCCACGTTTGCGCTGTCTCGAACCGTAACCGAAGTTCCTGCCAGCGAAACCGGCAACGGCGAACTCGATCCGATTTCAACCGACGATGACAGATTGTCTCCGAAGGCCGCCACGATGGATGCACTGGCCAGCGCCGAAGCGTTGAAACTCGCCGCTGAGACACTGGCCACAGCGCCGAAATTCGCCAACAGCGCTTTAACATCCGCGCGAATGCCCGTCAGCATCGGGTAAAACGCATTGCCCGGACAGGCCGTTGCACAACCGTCACGATGGCCGGAAATGTGATTCAGGTCTCGCCCGCTGGAGTTGTGGCGCGACCTGGCTGTCGGATCAATTCCGCGTTGATCGGCTTTCCAGGCCAGAATCTTTTTCAAGCTGTTGAGCGCCGCCGCAGGCGGAGTCGCGCTGGTGAAATCGCCAATGATGACCACGCCCATCGTTCCGGCATTCGTGCCGCAAAAATGCGCTCCGGTGACGTTGTCGCCGCCTGATCGGCCTTCGTAAATGACGCCGTTCTGGTCAATCACGTAGTTGTAGCCGACATCCGCCCAGCCGTTTGAAAACACGTGGAAGTTCCAGATGGCGCGCACCGCCGCCGCCCAATCGCCGTTGATGGCTCCGCTGGGGCTGAACGTGTGATGGACGATCAAATGCGTGACAGTGGTGTAACTCAAACTGCCGTGCGTGGTCACTTGTCCGTCGGGGCAACCCCATTCGGTTCGTGTAACGACGGGAGGTTTGGGGTATTTGGGCAATTGCTGCAAAGTTTCTGTCGTCATAGCTTCTTTCGTTCGCTGCTCTATTCGCTGCTGCATTTCGCGCGGAGTCGCGCCGGGACTGATGAACACCAACCGCAAGCCGAGCATCGTCGCGGATTTTTCGTTTGAAATTCGATACTGCACAAATCGCGTTTGCTGATCGAGCAAAGCCAGCGCGCTGACCTGTTCGCCGCGTTCGTTGGCATGATCGTCATGAGCATCCATCGGCAACCATTCGCTCCAACGAATGCCGTCGGTGGAGCTTCGCAAGCTCAGATGAATTTCGCCGCGCGCTTTCCACGCTGCGCCGATGGCCAGAAATGGCTCGACGTTATGCAGCGGAACGGCGATCACATCCGATGTCGCGGCTGTGAATGGAGCAAGTTCCGCAGACACTTCAAACCGGAGTTCATAATGGCGAACTTCAGGCGTTCGCTCTTGAGCTTGTGCCGTCAACGCCAGCGAAATCATTGCCGCCGACAGCAGTAAAACAAAACTGCGAAAAGTCATCCGTTTGCCTCCAGGTTTGGAATTTAGACTGCGGCTCGGTTATAAACAGTCAAACAACAGTGAGTCAATTGTTGCAGGCAAACACAAAATCATCAGCGGGCAGAAAGTGAAAAGCTGACGATGCGATACATCCAAAATCCGCCGAATCCCTGGCTGACCGAACAACACGAATGGATTGGCGAACCTCCCGAAGCCAAACTGGAAGTGTTTGAAGAAACCGCCACGCGATCCATCATTACCAGTAACAACAGCCCGGACATTCCGTTTGAATACTCCATCAACTGTTATCGCGGCTGCACGCACGCTTGCACTTATTGCTTTTCCAGACCCAGACATGAATTTCTTGGCTTCGGCGCAGGCACAGACTTCGAGCGAAAGATCGTCGCCAAAATTCATGCGCCGGAATTGTTGCGCCAGGAATTCATGAAGAAAAGCTGGAAAGGCGATCCGTTGGTTTTTTCGTTCACCTCCGACCCGTACATACCGCTGGAAGCGAATTACGAACTGACGCGCAAATGTCTGGAAGTCTGTCTGGAATTCCGCAACCCGGTCAGCATCATCACCAAATCAGCGCTGGTTCGTCGCGATCTGCCGTTGATCGTCAAGCTGGCCGAAGTCGCGGATGTGATGGTGCATTTCACGATTCCGTTTCTGGATCACGAAGTGAACCGCGCGTTGGAACCTTACGCGCCGTTTCCCGAAGCGCGTTTTGCCGCGATGAAAGATTTCGCCGACGCTGGCATAGAAGTCGGTTTGGCGATTGCGCCGATCATTCCGGGATTGAATGAATCGGACATTCCCGGTTTGCTGGAACGCGCGAAAGACGCCGGAGCCAAATCCGCTTTCATCAATCTGCTGCGCTTGCCGGGCAGCGTGCGGCCTTATTTTTTGCAGCGGCTGGAAGAACGTCTGCCGCTCAAGGCCAAAAAGATCGTCAACCGCGTCATGGAAGTAAAAGGCGGAGTGCTCAACAAAAGCGAATTTCACGAACGCATGCGCGGTGAAGGGCCGTTTTGGGAAATGGTCAAAAAGAGTTTTGAAATTCACGCGCGGCGATTGGGCTTCAACCAGAAGAAATACGAAATGAAAGAACGCCGCCGGACGTTTCGTCGTCCGACGGCACAGCAAACCTTGTTCGATCTGCTTGGCGGTTGATTGGCTTGACCGGCTTTTGCGGCGCGTGCTACAAGGCAAACCATTCTCCAAACAGAGAAAGACGAAATCATTATTCGCTCCGTCCTGCGGGCGATTCTCGAACATCCGTACACGATTGAATAACTAACCAACGCTGATTCTGCACGTTTTGACGTGCCGACAGACCAACAAGGAGACTTCTGAAATGAACCTGAAAAACACAAAAATTTTGTTCGTGGCGTTTGCGTTGCTGCTGATGCTTCCCGTTGCGGGAATGGCGCAAAAGAAGCCCGGCAATTGGGTGAAGCTGACCGACGGCAAATCATTCGACGGCTGGAAAATCGCCGAGCCGGATCAAAACAGTTGGAAACTCGAAGACGGCGCGTTCGTCGCTCAAGGCCCGCGCAGCCATCTGCATTACGTCGGCGATCCCAAACCCTTCGTCAACTTTGAACTGCAACTGGAAGTGATGACGGGCCCGACTTCCAACGGCGGCATTTACATTCACACCGAATGGCAGGAAACCGGCTGGCCGAAAAAAGGCTATGAAATTCAGGTCAACCAGACGCACGGCGATTGGCGCAAATCGGCCAGTATTTATGGCGTCAACGATGTGAAAGAAGTCCACGTCAAAGATAACGAATGGTACAAATACAACATCATCGTCGAAGGCAAACGCATCATCGTCAAACTCAATGACAAGGTCGTCAACGACTGGACGGAAGAACCCGACCGCCAACCCGGCAAAGACTTCACGCGAATTTTGGACAAAGGCAGCTTCGCCTTGCAGGCGCACGATCCCAAGAGCGTGGTGAAGTATCGGAACATTCAGGTTCGGCGGCTGGACTAATTTCAAAAGTAGACAGAAGACAGTAGCCAGTAGCGTTTTGCCAATGCGCGAAGTGCATACAGATGTGCAAACTACGGTCTACTGACTTCTGTCTACTGTCTGCTTTGGAGGAACTATGTCCCGCAAATCATTGCTCTTACTCATCGCCTTCATCGCAGGCTTGTCGGTCAACTGGCTGGTCTTCGGTCAACAAAGCCCTTTGAAAAAATGGCAAAAAGGCAAAGGTTGGGGCTGGGTCTGGGGCAAAGACGATGAGGTCGGCGCCCTGAACGAAATGACGGACGCTTCGCGGTTGGCGGCGTTGAGGTTGGCGACCAAAGGGCAGACCTATGATCTGGGCGTGACCTACGACCGGGCTTCGTACAAATGGCCGGGACACAGTCCCGGCGAGATCATCACCTTTCGCAGTCCTGAAGGCGTTTCGCGCCAGAAAGATTTGCCAGCGCTGCTCAGCGACAACGGCAAACAGACTCGCTGGCACAGTTCTGCGCTGTTTATCAATGACAATGTCGCCACGCAGATTGACGGACTCGGCCACATTACCACCGGCAGCGACAATTCCTGGTACAACGGTTTCAAGGAAGCCGACTGGGGCGGCAACTTCGGCATTCGCAAAGCCGACGCCACGACAATTCCGCCGATCATTGCGCGCGGAGTTCTGATTGATGTCGCCAGTCTGAAAAACGTCGAAGCTTTGCCCGCCAATTACGCCATCACGATTGACGATTTACAGCAATCGTTACGCCGCCAGCAAACGCAGATCAAACCTGGCGATATTGTTCTGATACGCACCGGCACGTTGCGTTATTGGGGCGAAACCGGCAGCGATCACGCTCGAATCGCCGCGCACGATTCCGCAGGCATCAGTCTGGAAACGGCTCGTTGGCTGGTGGAGCAAAACGGCGCGATGATGATTGGCAGCGACACCAGCGGATTGGAATACGGCCCGACGGAAAAAGACGCGAAGGCATACCGCGACAAATACCAATCCTTCAATCCCGTGCATCATTACCTGCTGATCGAACAAGGCGTTCACATAGGAGAGTTTCATTTCCTGGAAGACCTGGCGCGCGACCGCGTGTACGAGTTTTGTTATGTGGCAATGACCAACAAGATCAAAGGCACAACGGCTGGATTCACGCTCAGGCCGATTGCGATTCGATGAGGCGTTGTTGCACTAACATGCTTTGTTAATTTGAGTTCTTCTTTTTTACCTCGGCGAAAACAAGGAAAACTCTGTGATTCGTTATTCGTGCAACAAAGCCACTTAAGGAGCCAAATCATGAAGCTCTCTCCGACATCAACAATTATCACCTCTTTACTCTTGGCGTTTGCTGGCGCTCTTCTTTTCGCCCAGCAGCCGCAACGACAACTCACGCCCGAACAACAAGCGCAACAAGCCGCAACCAAAGCCGATCATCAGCGAATGCTCGATTTGCTCGGCATCAAGGAATTGCGACCGGGAGCGAATGGCAGCAATCCGCAAGCGCCGAATTTCGCCAACTACGATGAATCGAAAGTGAAGCCATATTCGCCGCTGCCTGATCCGCTGACGCTGAAAAACGGCAAGAAAGTGACTTCGGCCAAGATGTGGTGGAATCAGCGCCGAGCGGAAATCGTCGAAGATTTCGACCGCGAAGTGTATGGCCGCATGCCGAAAGTCACGCCGAAAGTGAAGTGGGAAGTCGTCAGCACGACCAACGAAGAGAAGTACGGCGTTCCGGTCGTCACCAAACAATTGGTCGGCCACGTAGACAATTCGTCTTATCCAGCCGTTACCGTGGACATCAAGTTGACGCTGACGACTCCGGCCAAGGCGGTGAACGTGCCGGTGATAATGGAATTGATGTTTCAACTGCCTCCACGTCCGGCGAATGCGCCGCCGTTGCCGCAACAGCCGGGAATTCCATGGCAACAACAGGTTTTGGAGAAAGGTTGGGGTTACGCGACGCTGGTTCCGACCAGCGTTCAGGCCGACAACGGTGCAGGATTGACGGCGGGCATCATCGGTCTGGTCAACAAAGGCCAACCGCGCAAAGCCGACGATTGGGGAGCCTTGCGCGCCTGGGCTTGGGGCGTCAGCCGCGCGCTGGATTATTTTGAAACCGACAAAACCGTCAACGCCAGGATGGTCGGGCTGGAAGGGCATTCGCGTTACGGCAAAGCGACGTTGGTGGCGATGGCTTATGAACCGCGTCTGGCCATTGCGTTCGTCAGTTCTTCGGGCGCGGGCGGAGCCAAAATTCATCGTCGGAACAATTACGGCGAGATGGTCGAAAACGTCGCCGCACCCAGCGAATACCACTGGATGGCGGGCAATTACATGAAATACGCCGGGCCGCTGACGGCGAATGACTTGCCGGTGGATTCGCACGAACTGGTGGCGCTCTGCGCGCCGCGTCCGGTGTTTATCAGCGCCGGTTCGGTGGAAAAAGGAGATGGTTGGGTAGACGCCAAAGGCATGTTTCTGGCCGCCGCGCATGCAGGGCCGGTGTATAAACTGCTAGGCAAAAAAGACCTGGGCACGATGGAATTTCCGCCGATGGAAACCGGTTTGATGGCGGGCGACATTACGTTCCGCCAACACAGTGGAGGTCACACGCCGGGGCCGAACTGGCCGACATTTTTGGAATTCGCCAGCCGGTATCTGAAAGCGAAGTAGAGCCGCAAAATTTTGCGGCTCTACTCAACCTTGGCCTTTTGCCATTGTTTTCGTGAGGCTTTCCTGCGCTTTTTCGCGCGGCATGCTGATGATGGCTTGGATGCGCTGGCCTTCGCGGCGGACTTTCAGATTGTTGAGCATCAACATTGCGCCTGGGTCGTTGGTTTTTTTCAGCCGCGCCACCAGCAGAGCGGCTTGCGCCAGATTGGTGATGTTGCGAGCGTCTTCTTCGTTGGCGGTGAAGCCGGTAACGATCAATTGCGCTTCCTGGTCAATCGCCAACACCAGGCTCAGAGAAGTCAGTTGGTGCAACGGCCCCATCGCCTTGCTTTCGCTGACCGCAGCCAAAATGGCCAACGCTGCATCGTCAATTTCCTTGATGCCAGACGATTCGGTGATTTTGTAATCCGCCAACGTGCCGTCAGGTTTGACCGTTCCCGTCACACCGATTTTCATTTTGCCAGCAGGCAAGGAAAGCTTGCCTTCCTTGTTGGCGTCATACAGTCGTTTGACCTGATCCTTGATCGGAGCCGTGTTGATTTTGCCAAAGGCTCCGTATCCGTCTGATTTATTGGGTTGGTCAGGTTGAGCCGGTTCAGATTGTCGAGCTTTGGCCAATTCTTCAGCTTTGGCTTTTTCGGCGGCGGCCTTTTCTTCTGCTTCGCGTTGGGCGAGTTCTTCCTGTTGACGACGCTGCTCTTCTTCTTTGCGACGGCGCTCGGCTTCGCGCTTGGCCAGTTTGGCTTGTTCTTTTTTCTGGTCTTCGAGCGATTGCGTTTTCTCAGGAGCACGAAACCCCATATACCCGTTCGGGTATTTCATCTTTTTGGAGAAGGTGATCAGAATGCCACGGTTGTAATCTTCTTCGACGAATTGCACATCGCGCAGCTTCATCGCCAACCCGAAAATCGGCGCGTAATACACGACCAGATACAGCACGGTGTGCGTCACTACGGAAAGCGCCGCCGCGATCAGCAAGCCTTTTTTTCGTTTTGGATAGCGAACTATGGTAATCATTACTTCACCTCAAAAATGCTTCCCAAGAACGATACGATTATAGCCCTTTGCAGGGTGCGGAAAAACAATTGAGTTTGGAGGGGGAATGTTGACAGAACTGTTTTCATCGCCAAAACCCATCATCGGAATGATTCACGTCGGCGCTTTGCCGGGAACGCCTGCCAGTTCGTTAAGCGTGGCTGAAATTGTCGCTCAGGCAAAGCGCGAAGCCGTCCTTTACCGCGAAGCAGGCGTGGACGGCATCGCCATCGAAAACATGCACGACGTGCCTTATCTGCGAGGCGAAGTCGGCCCGGAAATCGTCGCCGCGATGGCGCTGGTCGGACAAGCCGTCAAAGCCGAAAGCCAATTGCCGGTCGGCATTCAAATTCTGGCCGGAGCAAACCTGGAAGCGATGGCCGTCGCGCACGCCGCCAATCTGGATTTCATTCGCGCGGAAAGTTTCGCCTTCGCGCACGTTGCCGACGAAGGCTGGATCGAATCTTCCGCGGCAAAGCTGCTGCGCTATCGAAAGATGATCGGAGCCGACCGCGTGCAAGTCTGGGCTGACGTGAAGAAAAAGCATTCGTCGCACGCCATCACCGCCGACATCAGCTTGGGAGTGATGGCCGAAACGGTGGAGTTCATGCGCGGCGACGCCGTCATCATCACCGGCAGCGCAACGGGCGACGCTCCGAAGCTGGCCGATGTCGAAGAAGCGAAAGTTCATTGCCGTTTGCCAGTAATTTTAGGCTCAGGCGTTGACGACAAAAACATCGCTGAGTTTTGGCCAAAAGCCGACGGCTTCATCATTGGTTCGTATTTCAAACGCGAAGGGAAATGGCAGAGCGAAGTGGACGGGCGACGAGTGGAAGCGTTTATGAAGATTACGCGGGAGCAATTGGCCATTAATCATTGACCATTAGCCATTATTCGACAAGGAAATTTACCCTGACCAGTAATGGCTAATGGACAATGTGCAATGGTCAATTACCGGTTTCTGCCGGAAAGCGTTTGCCGATGAACCAATCGTACACCAGCGCGCCAAGCGGGCCGCCGATCAGCGGGCCAACAATCGGAACCCAGAAGTAATAGTTGTTGGCGGTGAAGACCTGACCTCCCCAGCCTGCGACCGCCGTGAAGAGGCGCGGTCCCAAATCGCGCGCCGGGTTGATCGCGTACCCGGCGTTCAAGCCAAAAGCCATGCCAATCGTCATGACCAAAAAACCCACGGCAATCGGCGCGACATTGCCGGGAACGCTGTTGCGCGCGTCGCCGATGGCAGAAATGACCAACATCAACATTGCCGTGCCGACAATCTGGTCAAGCAAAGCGCCGCTGGTCGAAAGATAGCTGGCCGGATAGGTCGCAAAGATTCCTGCGGTATCCATTTGCCGCACGCCGCCATCGAAGTTGTGAAAGGCTTCGCGGTAAACAGCAAAGGCGGTTGCCGCGCCGCAAAACGCTCCGGCGGTTTGGGCGGCAAAATACAGCGGGAGCTTTGCCCAAGGCATTTGGCGACGGACGACCGCCGCCATTGTTACTGCCGGATTCAGATGCGCGCCGGAAACTCCGCCCGCGACGTAAATGCCCATAGTCACGGCAAAGCCCCACGCCAGATTGATCGAAAGATATTCGCCGTTTTCATGTTTGCCGAGCACGACTTGAGCTACGACCGCCGCGCCGAATGCGAGCAAAACGAAGGTGCCCAGAAATTCAGCCAACAATTCACGCTTCAGATTATTTGAGTTCATAGAGGAAGTAGACAGGATTTACAGGATTGAACAGGATTGGCGGAAAGATCAGGATCATTTTGGTTGAATCCTGAAAAATCCTGCTAATCCTGTCAAAAAATTTTACCTCGTGTTGCCGCTGCTGACGGCTTTAACTTCGACAGGTTTTTCGCGTTTGATGCCCAGGTGCGAATCGAACCATTCCAATTGTTTGGCCGTCAGGTCAATGACGTGGTTCGGTTCCTGAATGCCATGGCCTTCGCGCGGGTAGCGGTAAAAGACGGTTTCGACACCGCGTTTTTTCAGCGCGCGATAATACTGTTCGCCCTGCTGGATGTTGACGCGCATGTCGCGTTCCCCGTGCGTAATCATCAACGGGGTTTTGACGTTTTTTGCATACGTCATCGGCGACCAGCGGCGATAATTTTCCGGCACATCCCACGGAGTCCCCTTGAATCCGTATTCCATCAAACCGGGAATGTCGCTTTGGCCGTGGAAGCTGTACCAATCGCTGATGGCCGCGTGACCGATGGCGGCTTTGAACCGGTCGGTTTGCGACACCGTCCAGAACGTCATGAACCCGCCGTAACTGCCTCCCATGACCACGCATTTGTCAGCGTCGGCAACGCCTTTGGCAATGACGGCGTCCACGCCCGCCATAATGTCCTGAAAGTCCTTGCCGCCCCAATCGCCGATGTTGGTTTTGGTGAACTTCTCGCCGTAGCCAGTCGAACCACGTGGATTAGGCTTGAGCATCGCATACCCGTTGGCCGCCCAAATCTGGTTACGCGCGTTGAAATTGTCGCTGAATTTGCCATACGGGCCGCCGTGAATGTCCAGAATCAGCGGATATTTCTTGCCCGCTTCGTAACCCAGAGGTTTGATCAGCACGCCTTCGATGTCGAAATTGTCGGGGCCTTTCCATTTGATGACTTCGGCGTCGGCCAATGCAAAATCCTTGATTTGCGGATTGACGGTCGTCAGTTGCCGAGCGCCATCGCCGTTCGCTCCGGCAATCCAGATGTCATCGGGCGTGCGGCTGTCATTCAACGTATAAGCCAACCATTTGCCGTCGGCGGAAAGATCAAACTGGCCGTAGTTGCGATTGCCTTTGGTCACTTGCGCCACTTTGCCGCCTGCGGTTGGAACCGAGTAAATGTGCGAATACATCCCGACGCCGCTTCCAAAATAAATCGTTTTGCCATCCGGCGACCAGTTGATGCCGAACGCGGATTCTATGAAATCCGCCGTCAGGTTTTTCGGTTCGCCTGCTTCGGCGGAAACAATCATCACATTGGATTTTGCCGCCCAGTTCGACGTGCTGGAGGTAAAGGCAATCCATTTGCCGTCGGGCGACCATTGCGGATTGCCGTCGGGGCCGGGATTCGTCGTCAGTTTGCGCGCGATGCCGCCCGCCGAAGGAACGACGTACACTTCGCTGTTGCTGAATTCGGAAATGTCCGACCAGACGCTTTCTTGCGACGAAGTTTTCGACCACGTGTAAGCGATGTATTTGCCGTCCGGCGACCAGTTTGGAGCAGCGGCGGAAAATTCGCCTTCGGTCAGCCGTTTCTTTTCTTTGGATTCGACGTTGATCGTCCACAGATGCGAATAGATCAAATCGGCATCCACGGTGATGGTGTCGAACTTGTCTTTTTTCTTTTTCTCGCGTTCGGCTTTGTCTTTGGGAGTGTCGCGCGTGATGAAGGCCATCGCTTTGCCATCCGGCGACCAACGAAACGCCGATACGCCATTTTCTTCTTCGGTCAACTTCATGGCTTCGCCGCCATTGGCCTGGATGATCCAAATCTGATTGCCCTTATCACGGTCGGCCAGAAAGGCGATGCGCTGTCCGTCAGGCGACCATTGCGGCGCGTTTTCGCCTTTTTCGCCGTTGGTTAGTTTGATCGGGTTGCCGCCTTCGCTCCCAATCAAGTAAATATGCGATACGCGACGATTTTCTTTTTTGTCCCATTCGCTGATGGTAAACGCTATGCGTTTGCCGTCAGGCGAAATCTGTGGCGCGCCGATGGTTTTCATCGCCAGCGCGTCTTCGATGGTCATGTGTTTTTGCGCCGTGGCGGTGACGGCCAGCGCGAACGCAAACAAGATCGCCAGAAGAGAGGTCGAAAACTTCTTCATAACTGCCTCCGCTAAGATGGATTGATGTTGTGGAACGAGTTGAAAGATTGAACTGCCCGAACGCGCGGCATCATAGCTGTTGAGTATTGAAAAATCCACGAAGCGCACGAAGGTTCACGAAGGACAATCTTCATGGCTGATTTGATTCATCCAGTGATAAGCTTCGCCTCGTTTCGTCAGCGCAAACTTCCAAACTGAGAGAATAATGATGACCAGAAAACTGTTGTTGGTGTTCGCTGTGATTGTTGTTGCTTGCTTTCATCGAGCTGTGAGTTCTTCCCAAGCCGATTTTGATGCACTCATCGTCAATGGCCGCGTTGTTGATGGCACGGGCAATCCGTGGTTCGTCGCCGATGTCGCGATCAAGAACGGTCGCATTGTCGAAATTGGCAAACTCGATCCGAAACGGGCGGCTCGCGTCATTGATGCCAAAGGCTTGATCGTTGCGCCGGGTTTCATTGATGTTCATACGCACATCGAAGGCGGCATCACGGAATTTCCGGCGGCGGAAAACTTCGTGCGGATGGGCGTGACTTCGGTGGTGACGGGCAATTGCGGCAGTTCGGCGTTGAATCTGAACGAATGGTTTTCGCGGCTGGAAACGCTGGGCATTTCGATCAACGTCGCTTCGCTGATTGGTCACAACACGGTTCGCCGAGCCGGAATGAACGGCGATTTTGATCGTCCGCCCACACCGGAAGAATTACAAAAGATGCGCGAACTGGTTGCGCAGGCGATGCGCGACGGAGCTGTCGGCTTGTCTACAGGGCTGGAATACATTCCCGGCACCTACGGCAAAACCGATGAAATCGTCGAACTGGCCAAAACATCGGCGGAATTCGGTGGTCTATACGCCACGCACATGCGCGACGAAGGCGAATTCGTCGAACGCTCCATCCGCGAATCCATCGAAATCGGCGAAAAAGCCAATTGCCTGGTCGAAATTTCGCATTTCAAGATTTCCAGTCGCAAACGATGGGGCGCCAGCGTGCAAACGATCAAACTGGTCGAAGACGCGCGCGCTCGTGGCCAGCAAGTGACCGTGGATCAATATCTCTATCCGGCCAGCAGCACAGGCATTGGCATTCTGTTTCCTTCGTGGGTGTTTGATGGCGGCGCGGAAAAAGCCAGAGAGCGAATGACCGATCCGGCGACACGCGCCCGCGTTCGCGCCGGACTGATCGAAAAAGCAAAACAACGCGGCGTCCCGGATTTTTCCTTTGCCGTGGTTGCTAATCATTCGGCCAACCAATCGTTCAATGGCAAAAGCATCGCCGAAATCACCAAACTGAACCGACAGAAAAACGACCTCAATTCCCAAGCTGAACAGATCATCGAAATTCAATTGGCCGGAGGCGCTCAGATGGTTTTGCACAGCATGGCTGACGCCGATGTGGATCGTATTTTTCGCCAACCGTTTACGATGATTGCTTCGGATTCCGGCATTCATAATCCCGACAGCCCCAGCATTCCGCATCCGCGCGGATACGGCAACAATGCGCGCGCGCTCGGCGTTTACACGCGCGACAAGAAGCTGGTTGGGCTGGAAGAAGCCATTCGCAAAATGACTTCGCTGCCGGCGGGAACGTTCAAGTTGTGGGATCGTGGTTTGATTCGACCGGGAATGGCGGCGGATGTGGTGATCTTTGACGAAAAGGCAGTTGCTGATCGCGCAACTTTCGAGCAACCCAAACAGTATCCGACAGGAATCCACTTTGTTGTCGTCAATGGACAGGTTGTCATCGAAAACGACAAGCACACCAGTTTAAAGTCCGGGCAAATCCTGCGCGGACGTGGAGCAGGGACTGGCTTGGTGAAATGATTGGCGCTCAGGCCAGCAGCGGTTTGAGCACGCGGCCATGCACGTCGGTCAGACGGCGCTGAATGCCGTTGTGATAGAGAGTCAGTTCTTCGTGGTCTATGCCCAGCAGGTGCAAAATCGTGGCGTGAATATCGTACACCTCGGTCGGGCGTTTGCGATCCAGCGGTTTGTAGCCGAATTCGTCGCTTTCGCCGTAAGTCACGCCGCCCTTGATGCCTCCGCCGCAAAGCCAGTTCGTAAAGCAAAATGGATTGTGGTCGCGTCCGGCGCCGCCCTGGCTGGAAGGCATGCGGCCAAATTCCGTCGTCCACAAAATCACTGTGTCTTCCAGCAAGCTGCGCTGTTTCAAATCCTGAATGAACGCCGCGCATCCGCGAGCCATTCCAACCGCCAGCGGCCCGTGATCCTGTTTGATGTTTTCGTGTGAATCCCAATTGCGGCGAGGAAAGCTGTTGTCGTTGCCGCTCCAGATTTGAATGAAGCGCACGCCGCGTTCCAGCAATCGTCGCGCAGCCAGACATTTTTGCGCGAAGTAAAACGTCTCTTCGTCGTCGTTGATTTCCTTCGGCCATTCGCGCGGGCCGCGATCCAAGCCATAGAGCTTCAAGGCATGTTCAGGTTCTGCTTTCAAATTTAACGCTTCGGGCGCGGCCAGTTGCATCTTGGCGGCAAGTTCGTAACTGCGAATGCGGCCTTCCAATCGCTGGTCGCCTTCGCGCGTGGCAGCGTGAGCATGATTGATTTCCGCCATCAACTTTTGCGCGGCGGCTTCGCTTTGCGGTGAGATGTACTTGCCGGATTTGTGCGGGAACAGATCGGCGACAGGAGCTTCCGTGCCGGGATAAATCACCGTGCCGCTGTGTTCAGCGGGCAAAAACGCCGCATCCCAGTTTTTGACTCCGTTCGACGGCATACCGCGATGATCGGGCATGACGACAAAGGTCGGCAGGTTGTCATTCATCGAACCCAAGCCATAACTGACCCAGCAACCGGCTCCGGGAAAACCGGGCAGCAGAAATCCCGTCGCTTGCAGCAAAGTCGCCGTGCTGTGAACACCGGATTTGCTGACCATGTTGTGAACGAAGGCGATGTCATCCACGACTTTGCCGAGCGCGGCGACCGGTTCACCCAGCATCTTGCCGGTTTGGCCATACGGTTTGAAATCCCAGACAGGCCGCAACCACGGGCCGAGTCCGTCTTGAAAGGCTTCGACGTGTTCGCCGAAATCGCTCGGCTGGCCGTGGCGTTTGATGAGTTCGGGTTTGAAATCAAACAGGTCAAGGTGGCTGGCGGCTCCGGCCATGAAAAACTGCACGACTCGTTTGGCTTTGGCTGGATGATGCAGTTTCTTGTTTGGGCCGCTTTGAGCTAAAGCGTTTTCGTTCGCCAGCATCGAAGCCAGCGCCAACCGGCCAAGCCCGCCGCCTGCTTGCCACAGAAATTCGCGGCGCGTCGGCAGACGACGAATCGGTTGATGATCGAAAACGGAAGAGTTGGACATAATGGATCGTTGCCAGCAGACATTTGCTCTGGGCTGCATTTTCGATGGAAACTGTCGCCCGTCGTGTTCTTCAACGACACCATAAGCAAGTACATTGAATTAGGCAAGAAATCGGCAGCTTTGAATGCCACCCTTTGAGGAGCAAATCCAATGACAAAAATCCTGGGAATTTCCGGCAGTTTGCGCCGCCAATCGTTCAACACGGCATTGCTTCACGCAGCAGTTCCATTATTGGGCGAAGGCGTGGAATTGGACATTGCCACGTTGCACGGCATTCCGCTGTATGACGGCGATTTGGATGCGCAAGGCCAGCCGCAAGCAGTGCTTGACCTGAAAGCGCGCGTGCTGGCGTGTGATGGATTGCTACTTTCGACCCCCGAATATAACAATGGCATTCCCGGAGTGTTCAAAAACGCGATTGACTGGTTATCGCGTCCCGCCAGCGAAATCAAAAAAGTCTTCGGCAATCGCCCTGTAGCTCTGCTCGGCGCGACGCCCGGCGGCTTCGGCACAATTTCCGCCCAAGCCCACTGGCTCCCCGTGCTGCGCGCACTCGGCACGCGCCCATGGTTTGGCGGGCGCTTGTTGGTTTCCCGCGCGCATCAAATTTTCAACGAAAATGGCGAATTGGTGGATGAGGCTGTGCGCAAGCAACTACGCGACTTTCTGCATGGATTTAGCCAGTTCATGTAAAACAAGCGCCTCTCCATATTCGAGTTTAGACTACCCGGCTCTGTCTTGTTGGAGCCGGAATGGTAATTGGTCATTGATAATTCACCTGAGCAAGGATCA
>ERZ1066125.121-NODE-121-length-60026-cov-42.655867_pt1 | contig 60026 bp, 33 predicted proteins | sample MGYA00382772_ERZ1066125 | MGnify/ENA primary metagenome ERZ1066125 (study PRJEB33369, sample SAMEA5778355) | biofilm metagenome | biome: Industrial cooling water; feature: Water cooling tower basin; material: Biofilm | place: United Arab Emirates | collected... | reverse complement strand
ATGCCGATCGCCGGCTTCGGTGTGTTCCTACCAAGCGGCGATAAGTTCGATGGGAAATTGGAGCCGACTGGCAGTCGGCTGCCGATGACGAGCGCGCAGTACATCGAACTTGTCGACTACACCGGCAGACAAATCAAACCCGGCAAGCGCGGTGTGATCGCTTCAACCGAGCCACCTGCGTTGCAAAAACTTGGAGTCAACGCCGACTATTGGACCGGCCACGTCAAAGGGTTCCGTTCTGCGTACCAGCGATTTGTCGGCAGCGTTGAGGCGATGACAGAGAAAGCTAAAGCGCTCAAACAGCAATGGCTCAAGGGCATCGGCTACGCGCGGAGCCTGGCCGCGAACCGGTGAGCAAACTCACCGCGCACTTTTGACGCCGCCGGCGTCTGGGCGCGTTGGCCGCCAAAAAACCGCGGCCACTGCCTACCACGACTTGCGGCCTTCTAAACGTTTAGACGGCCAATTACGTCGCGCGAAGAACGAGAATGTGTGTGTCCTCGTTCTCCCATACCGCGGAAACGGGCTGAGGATTCGCACTTCGAAAATCACGCGCCAGCGCATTATCAAAAAACGCGCCAGCACCAACCGCACGCTTCAACCACCCCGGCACCGGCTCTATACCCAAATCGCCAGCCCTCAAGCGACGACACGCAGCAAGCGCTCATCGTCGTGCTCGATGGCCTCGTCATGCGCGCCAGCTTCAAGCGAATGGGCGAACAAGAAGCGCAACCACGGCCGCGTAAAACACGAGCATCGGCGGCGGCGTAAACGCGCTGTCAGAAAATTCCGACACCACAATCAGCGCATCCCTGACAGACACACCTCCCGCGCCGCGCCATGCTGCGCGCATGACTCAGGCACGCGCATTCACGGTTCTGGAAGGCCAACACGGCCTCTATCACTGCGTTACGCGCTGCGTGCGGCGGGCGTGGCTGTCTGGCGTCGATCCACTCACCGGCGTCGATCATGAAGCGCGCAAGGCGATGATCGAGGCGCGGATTTTAGAGCTGGGGGCGATCTTTGCCGTTGGCATCTACGCCTACGCGGTGATGAGCAATCACTTGCACGTTGTGCTCGCTATCGAGCCCGAAGCCGCGAGGCGTTGGAGCAATAATGAGGTCGTCGAGCGCTGGGTGCGGCTCTTTCCGGCGCGCGAACCGGAGCAGCGCGAGGGCAAGAAAGCTGCACTGCTTGCCGACCCGATGGCGGTCGGAACACGCCGCAAGCGGCTCATGGATTTGTCTTGGTTCATGCGCTGCCTGGACGAGTACATCGCGCGGCGCGCTAACGTCGAGGACGACGTCACCGGGCGATTCTGGGAAGGGCGATTCAAGTGCCAGTTGCTGGACGATGAGCGCGCGCTGGCCGCTGCGATGGCCTATGTCGATTTGAATCCTGTGCGCGCTGGCATTTCAGATAGCGTCGAAGGTTCCAATCACACCAGCGTGCAGTCGCGAGCGACGGAGTTGCGCAAGAATCCGAGCAACGCCAACCAATTGCTGATGCCGATCGCCGGCTTCGGTGTGTTCCTACCAAGCGGCGATAAGTTCGATGGGACAGTGGAACCAACCGGAAGTCGGCTGCCGATGACGAGCGCGCAGTACATCGAACTCGTCAACTACACCGGCAGACAAATCAAACCCGGCAAGCGCGGTGTGATCGCTTCAAGCGAGCCACCAGCGTTGCAAAAACTTGGAGTTAACGCCGACTATTGGACCGGCCACGTCAAAGGGTTCCGTTCTGCGTACCAGCGATTTGTCGGCAGCGTTGAGGCGATGACAGAGAAAGCTAAAGCGCTCAAACAGCAATGGCTCAAGGGCATCGGCTACGCGCGGAGCCTTGTGACCCGGTGAGAAACTCACACGGGATTTTTGGCGCCGCTGGCGTCTGGGCACGTTGGCCGCGCGAAAGTTGCAGCCATTTTCCAACAGCGATTGTGGACTGCTAAACGTTTAGACGTCTGATGACCGAGAGGCGCTTCTCAGAATCAGGCTGTCCTTGTTCTTCTCGTAGGGCACGCCTTTCTCTAAGTCCGCGGCCAGCGCGATACTGTCATCGGCCAGCGAGTTGTCAACCATATAAATCGCAATTGCGCCAGCCAAGCCATTCGCGTAGTCAGTTAGGCTTGAGTTTGAATATGAGAATGATGATTTTGCAGCCTCTTGTGAGAGACGGACAAAAAAAGCTTCGAGATCGCCAAATGTGCGCACTTGCTCGGCGAGCATTGTCAAATCATCATCATCGCCCATAACTCACCTCCCTCGCACCCGAATTCGAGTGCCGATCTCATCCGCATTTGGCCTTCATCGTCGGCGGTCTTCCATGACCCGCGCGCTGGCTCTCCCAGGTTCCGACACGATCCTTCCTCGCATGCAGCGGGTCTATGACTCCGAGGAACCAAAACAACGCTTGCGATAGCGCGTTGCCCTGTATGGCCTTCCCCCTCACCCAACAGAGTCGGCGTTCCTCACTCTGATTTCGGAGCTCAATACCGCGCCTGCGATTCCACCTGTCAACGCTCAACCTCATCGTTACCGACTTCGGCCCATGACTCGGTGGCTCGCTACACCTTCCGAGTAGAGGAATTTCACCTCCTAGATCGCGCCAGCTTCGCCTGGCGCACTGGATGTCCCTGAACTTTTCTTTTCGCTTCAAGAAGGGATTTAATGAGTTGAACCGTGTGCCTAAAAGACATTGCTCCACTTCTATTTTCTTCCGAAGGGAGTGAGTCAAGAGCAAGAACCAAACCGTTTTCGATTTGGTGAACTCCACACCGGCCACCAACAGGTGAAACGTAGATATCGGTATCAACGACGCTCCCGGCTTCGAAATCGTCGTCATCCGAAACAACCCTTCGCCCTAGGCTAAGGAAAACCAGATAACGTCGTTTAGGATGAATATTTTGTACGCCGACACCGGTAGGGCGTGAGAGTGCAATAAATTTTGGAATTTGCTCACTTTTCGAATACACCAGCTCCGTGATTGAATATCTTGCGAAGCGGAATCCGTTGAGATCTTCATCCACGTTAACGATATCTACGGCAGCAATTACATCGGAATTATGGATCTTCTCGGCAAGAGTCATCGTGCAATGCTGCATTCTGTGGCCAAAAACAGGCGAGCACAGAGTCATGCAGAGAAGGATAACTGCTGAGATCGCAAGCTGCGAGGGCACCTCAGAGTCAAGTTTCTGGTTAATCATATGAAGCCGCCGTGTGCTCTTCATCTGAGATCAAAAGAGGCGTGCCGCGCTCAAGTCTTATCTGATTGTCCAATTCTATCGCCGCTACTGGTATCCGTCAGCACCGGATCCGGACTAACAAACCTGCCCACCGCGCCGCCATAGTAGCGCGCCTTCATGTACGCCAGCCCATTGGCATCATCGAAGTGCCCCGTAAACCCAGGGCCACGTTCGCGAGTGCCCAGGCGCTCGCCGTAGGGCTCGAACTGACTGCGCTCGATCACACCCCCCGCCGTATCTACTGTCGCCACGTTCGAGCCCAAGTGATCGCTCAAGTAGTACTCGGTAGTGGCTGTTAGGGCCAGCCAGAGCCGAATCTCATCCCGGCGCGGTGCGCAAGACAAGGCACCACAAAGACGCCGAATACGTGTCCGAGAACCGAACCGCTGAAATCGCAGGAAGAAGTCGATCGAAACGCTGGAACGAAGCAGAAGCAAGACCGAGGAAGTAACGCGGGACCCCGAGCTCGATCATCGAGACGGGGCGGTGTTGACCCAAGTCCAAGTAGTAGGATCAAAAACTAGAAGCAGATCAGGTGTTGACAGGAGGCGTCCATACGTGTCCGCGTTCTTTGTCAGCTCGAAGAGCGCTTTCCAAAATCAGGCTGTCCTCGTTCCGCGTTCCTGCCGCCCTTCATGTGTGCTCAAGGGCCCGGGAGCATAGTTTCGCAATCACGAAGGGAACGCCCAACTTCAAATCTTCAGCTATCGATTCAGCATCATCGGCCAGTGAGTCGAAGTTGATATAGATCGCCAAAGAGCCCGCAAGCCCATTAATGTAGTCGGTTAAGGAGACATTAGAGAAAACAAAATCAGGCCCCCTCGCCTCGTTCGCTAGACTTACCAGAAAGCTCTCCAGCTGAGCGAAGGTGCGCACATTGTCTGCGGCATCAAGCAGGTCCGACAGCGACAGCTTGCCTGTACTCATTTGCGACCTCTGACTTTTATCCGCGTCCCAGTTGGGGGCAGTCGATCATAATCATTTTTTGTTCTCATGGCATTTCCTATTTCACCAGCCGTAGCGTTGACCGTCTGAATTGGCACCCCGGCCTCAATATGCGCCTGAAGTCGGCGATGATCCAGCGTATAAACAACGCCATCCTGCTCAAATATTCGGATGGGAGTGACCTTCTTATTGTACCCCGAGTCATTCAGAAGCTGTTCCTTCATCGAGGTAATAGTTTCACCTCGAGTATGATCAACGTCCGTGAAAGCTTCGCTGGCGCCTTTTTGAATTGCGGTAATTTTCAACGGATCCATCGTGGTAATCGGACGCGACCAAGCGCTTGCCTCTTCCCTCAGTTTATTCGCGCTCTTTGAATCGCCATATTTATACTGATACTCATTCGCCAACCAGTTTGCGAGCCGCACACGTTCGACCGGATCGGTCGAGTTCTTGTACTGCTGTCGATTCATTTCGAACCCAACGTACTCGCTGAGGTTCGCGAAATGTTCTTCTGACCGTGTCTGCCGGCCATCTGGATCTACATACTTCAACGGGTTCGCGTCTGCGTACCAATACCGATTGAAGTTCGCGCCACTGGCAGTATTGGTCCCCACCGGATCCGGACTAATAAACCTCCCCACGGCGCCGCCATAGTAGCGCGCCTTCATGTACGCCAGCCCATTGGCATCATCGAAGTGCCCCGTAAACCCAGGGCCACGTTCGCGAGTGCCCAGGCGCTCGCCGTAGGGCTCGAACTGACTGCGCTCGATCACACCCCCCGCCGTATCTACTGTCGCCACGTTCGAGCCCAAGTGATCGCTCAAGTAGTACTCGGTAGAAATGGTCTTCGCACCGACCATCTGTTGCAGCTTCTCAACCAAACTTCCGAGCGCTTCAAAGCCGCTGCGGAAGATCCGATCGACAAAAGCGAAATCCTTGTTGCGTGCGATGAGCTGCGTGCCCAGGTAGTAATAGCTGAAGATTTCGCCGTCGCCGAACTCGTGGCGCAGCAAGCCATCTCGCGTGTACACCGGATAGCGCGTGACACCGCCCGTGACGATCTTGATGCGATGTCCGTGCGCGTCGTAAGTGAACTCCGTCGTCACTCCGTTCTCGACAATGGATGTCACCGTCTCGGCGCGATCAAAGTTGGTGTTGATGGTGGTTGCCGTCGGGCCCTGACCCAAAATTCCGCTGGTCGTATTGCCTCGAAAGTCATAACTGTATTGCGCGATCGTCTGGCTCGCAGCCGTTTCAATCGTGTTCAGACGATTGCTGCCATCGGTGTAGCGATAGCGCCAATCGCGTGCGCCGACTTGGTGGCGGCGAAGGTTATCGAAGACGTCGTACTCGAACACGGCCGAGCCATAACTCTGCGGTGCGGTGGCGCCGATCAGACGATCGAGATCGTCGTAGACGAAGCTCTGGTTTTGCGTGCTGTTTGGTGTCGGCGTGACATCGCTGATCGTTTGCACGTTGTCGTTGGCATCGAACAGGTAGCGCAGCTCTAGTAGTACCTGCGAACTTGTCGCGTACTTCAACTCGCGCGGCAACTGCCTCACGTTCAATAGGCGCGTGTGCTGGACGCCGTTGCCGAACGAGGCGGCGTTGAGCGCGCCATTCGCGTAGTAGCTTGCGGTTGTTAGGTAACTACCGACGCTTGTCGGTTGTCCAAGACCATTCGGCGCGTGTCCGATGATCTCGCCGCCCGGGGCCGCGGGCGTTCGCGGATATACGGTGGTGCGCAAAAAGCCGCTGGGGTTGTAGTCGTAAGCGAAACTGCGGACGGCATTTTCGAACTCCAGCGTTTCGCTCCGCAGCGCGCCGAGCGAGTTGTAATCGTAAGTCCAGGTGCTGCCACCGCGACTTGCCGTGCGCAAAGTGCCATCGAGCCGATAAGTGTAGTTGATTGGAGCGGTCGCCCCGCCCGGATAGCTGATGCCAGTTAACCGATTTCGGAGATCGTAAGCACGTTGGATACGCTGGTTCGACGGCACATCTGCCAGCGAGCGTTCGCACTTGTTGTCAGGCAAGGCCATCCCGTGCGCCGACCAAAGCAGATTGTCAGCGGCGTCGTAGTCGAATACATGCGCGCCGGTTTCCGGCTCGATACGCTTACACAGGCGCTGGCCGCTATCGTAGACGTACTGGCGCTGCACCGTTGTCGATCCGCTCGTTCGCGAAATCGTTAGCGGCTTCCCATACACATCGCGGTTGATGACCGTGATCTGGCCATGCGATGCTTCAATCAATTCCGGGAATTCCTCGGTGGGTTCGTCGAACGATTGGTAATGGATCTTGGTGATCTTGCCGCGCGGATTGGTGATCTCGGTTCGGTTGGCGGGATAACTGAATAGCGTGGTGTTGATGGCCGGTGCTGCCAACTCGCCTGCGTCCACTTCCTCGACCCGCACACGGCCGCGTTCATCGAACTGGCGCCGAGTGCCGAGTGTGATGTTGGCCAAGTTGGAGAGGCTCGGCACGGGGTACGCGGTGAACTGCTCCCGATTCATGGTGTCGAAGCGTTTGACCTGGAAGCGATTCGCGCTCGGGCCAGTCAAGCCCGTTTCGTGGACTAGCACCGGTCGGTACAGCGCATCGACGTAGGTGTCTTGCTGGTAAGCACCGCGCGTCATTCGTTGGCGCCAGACGCCTGCCGGCAAGCCATAGGGCGGGTTGCTCTGCAGCTGCTGAAACGAGAACGTCGTGATTGCCCATGGGTCCGCGCCAGGATCATTTGGCGGCCGGATCTCTGTGATATCGCCGATCGCGTCGTAGTAAAACTCCCACCGCTGTCCAAGCGAATCGGTGCGCGATTTGATCCAGCCATTGCCGTCGACCTCGGCAGACTGCGTCGAGCCATCAGGGAACCGGAACTCCCGCGGGACACCCAAGAACCAATCGTTCGCTTGAGACGTCTGGTTTAGGCCATCGGTGATCGCTTGGAGCGATCCGTCCGGATGGTACGCCAGTGTTTGCTTCAGCATTCCATGCGCGTAGAAGCGGTGCATATTCCCGGTGGCTGGATAGTATTCTGCTCGCGCTGATTCGACCGTCTTGTTCTCTTCAAAACCGGTCAGTGTTCTGGTGGGCAGGCCAAGTACCCATATGCTCGGCAGGCTGGTGAACTCATATTTCTGGAACTTGATTTCGCCCGGAAAGCTCTCCTTCTTAACTGTCAGCGGGCGCGCCAGCGCGTCCATTGCCAGGGTTAGCCCTTGTGTCAATACCGACCATCGGAATGCAACTACCTGGAGATATCGCGCACCTCGCTGGGTTTCCCTAAACACCATTGGTCGGTGGCGCTCTGATGAGAACCCCTCACGATCACTGCGCAAACTAGTGCCATATTTCACCGGGAAGTTTTGCCCCACACCATTTCCGAGATAGTACGCATATCTATCCTCATCGCGAGACTCTGCAAATAAGTTGCCATGTACGACATACAGCAGCTTGCCTTCGTCGTACTGCCAGCTATTGCCAAAAACATGAGTCTCTGCTTCACCATCTGGTCGTATAACAGTCGTTCTGCTTCGTCCGGCGCATTGATCATCCAAACAAACCGGCGTTTCGCAGACAGCACCTAATGTACAAGCGGGCATTTGACTCGGAACGCCCACAAAAAAAGTTGAGATTTCCGAGTAGTAACTGTAACTCCAGTTCTGAGACGTCATTGTCGGCGAGGAGATCGTCTTGTTCATCAACGACCAGGAATATGCCGACACCGAATACCGATTTGCATCGTCCTCAGGATCATTTTGCGAGCTACCCTGCGGAATGACCACATTCTTGCAATTCAGGCTAACATTGCTTCGACCGTGCAACTCCAACGCGACTTTAAAAGTTCCCACTGCGCCACTTGGATGCGTGATGGTACCGATTTTCTCATCAAGAATATTGTCCGGCGCTGCAGGCAAATAGCAGGTATTGCCCTTTTCGGCAGGCACGATAGGGGAGTCTGAAAAGCTCGAAAATCCTATGACCCACGATCTATTATCTGGCAATAATACACTCGACAACGTCGGTGCGCCGCTCGCATCGTTGACATAAGCATAGGTCCAGATTCTCGCCAGCGTTGGCGGAGCGGTCGCGGGGGGTACAGTTCGCACCTGCCAGACCCGCAGGCCTCCATTGTAATCGATCTGTAAATGGCGATCTGGCGTCGTTGGATTAGTAGAAGAATATCCGCGAATGTCGGTCAGTTTAACCGGTTCGTTCCAGGCGTTTGCGTAGGTGTACTCTACGCGATTCCCGAATCGATCAATAATCTCCGTGACGTACAGCGATATCTCAGCGAGATTGGAAATATGAAATGCGTTGGTTCCGGCAGTGTCCGGATTGGTCAATTGAAGATTGACCAGGTCGCGCGTGGCCATGCGATTGAACTTGTACTTGGTTCCATCCGGCGTGATGGCTTCGAAACCTTCGCCTAATCCAGCGCCAGTGCCGCCTTGAAGGTTCGGCAAACACTTCAGGTGTGTCTGCCCGTCCACGGTCCAGAGATAACTGGCATCCGGCTTTTGTACGCCCGATGCGGTTGCGAGAAGTTCTCCAGACACGACGCCCGGAATGTCGAGCATATTGCCCTGCCAGAAGCTTTCGGTCAGGTAGGGAATAGAGCCAGGCACATCCGACGGCTGCCGCGGGGCGTCGATGATGCTGCAGCGGTTGTTGGAATACGTGTTGCCAACCGTCCATTGCGCAGGGTTGCTGAACGGGCCGGAGACTTGAACGAAAGTTCCGTAGATCCGCGGGATTTCGATAGCCCAGTCGGCCAGCGCATGCAGTCGCCGGTCTTGCCGGGTATTGACGACACGATAGGTGCGCGTAAAGCGTACAGGCAGCGCGTTGTTGCCGGGGAGATCAACGTCGGTAACGGAGAACGACAACCCACCGGTTTGCAGATCGACTTTGTCGCCAAAAAGTTCTGATCCGAGCATCTCCACGGTTTGCGCCTTTTCCAGGCGCTTCTCGTAGGTCTCCCATTCGTTCTGTGCGGCTTGGCCAAAGCCAGCGGAGGCGAATTGAAGCAAGACGCAGGCAAAGAGCATTCGAGTTATCGAATGGCGCGTTGCAGAACTTCGCGCGAGCGTCACCAGCGCAGCGGAGATGTCCGATTTGCCGAGTGGCGGCATGACCGTTGTCTGATTCATTTGCATACCTCAGGGAACCACGGTCAAGGTCACAACGGCAGATTCCGCTTGCGCGTCTTCGATGTCGTTACTTCCGACACCGACTGGAACCGCCGAGGGCAAGGGGTTTTGATACGAAATTTGGATGCGGTACTGCCCTGGCGTCGGGAAGAGTCTCGAGGCGCGCTCAATGCGGGGAATTGCCATGCTGGTGTTGGGCGGCAACAGCACGCGACGATCGCGAACACGCGCTTGCTCTGGCGTCAGAATTCCAACGGTGGGCTCGATCGTGCGTCGTACGCCCGCAGGGTCAGTGATGTGGACCGACAGTCCCCCAGTGTTGCTGTAACCGGGCGAACCGCGTAGCACCACGCGGCGATTGTTGTCTGAGTTTCTGAGGATGGCGATGATCCGCACCACGCCACGTGAGAGACTGACAGGTTCGCGGTTAGTCTCCAGCGTGAGTTGCAATGGTCCTGGCGGTTGCTGCGCCCACACAATCGTCCCCATCGACAACCACACGACCATGACCGATGCAGCAACTGCGAATGATCTCTTGAGCATTTTCATGTCTCCCATCAATTGCTGTTGCACGTCAAACTTTGGTTGACCATCGTGCTGACGGCGGCCTGATCGGCGCTGTTGACGACGCCGTCCTCCGTCGCATCAGGCTGCCCGGTCGCCAATTGCGTACCGGCGATTTCGTTGGCGATGGCGGTCACGTCGGCGGCGGTCAGCGAGCCATTCCCGTCGGCATCGCCACGACACAAGCGCTCAGGCATCGAATAGCGCCGCGCTTCGAATTCGTCGAAACCCACGGTGCCTGTGCCGGCACCTTCAATCAAGCCAAGCCGAGACGTTTCGATTCGGTCAGCGCTGTTGGCGATACCGGTGATGGTGCCCGGATTGACCACGCCCTGAGCAGCACCTTTGATTTGGATGGCCAGGAATCCGTTGCCGGTGCCCGACGACCAATTCAGCGAAATGGCGTACCAACGGTTGTCTTCCACCGTTTGGCTGCGCGTGGTGGCCGTTCCGTTGACTGAGAACTGCAATTGGGCGCCGTCGTGCTTGACCGCGATGATGTTGGTGCCTGACGCGTTGCGGGCTTGAAATATGTCGGCAGTGCCGCCCGAGCGATTGCCCGTGTAGTAGTAGAAACGCGCCTGGTAGGTCGATTCGTTGGCGGGCCGATCATCTTGTACGTATTGGCCGATGGTTGTCATTTGCAGGCCACATCGGCCAGTGTAGCGCCTCACCGGGACCGTGTCGTCCGGCTCGCCGGCCACTGGATTTCCAAAGGTGGACGTCCAGTCGCTCAAGACACACGTCGATGGGTTCTGTCCATTGACGATGATGACGACGTTCGCCGAGCGCGCGATGGGATTGCTGGTAGGGACGTCCTCGGTCATCAGGTCGTACCGATAGGTGCCAGCAACCGTGAGGGTATCGGTGTATTCGCCCGTGGGTTGATTGACGGGAATGCGAAATACGGCGCTGCCCGGACCGAAGCGATACAGCCGCGGCGCGGTTCCGTGGTTTGGACTGGCTGCCCAATCCACGCGCACCGTGCACGGCGCCTGCGTGGAGAGGTTGCAGGTGGTTCGATTGACGATCACTTGCGATTGGTTGATTCGGACAATGTTCACCGTTCCCGAGCCGTTGTCAGGCCGGGTCCAATTGATGACATGGTTAGGATTTGGCACCATCGGCACCACCGCTTGCACTGCGATGCTGGCGGTACCTGTGTTCGCGTTGGTGTACGTGCGGGTGAGCGTACCAGCGGCAGTGAGCGCGCCAATGCACGGAGGCGAGCCGTTCTCAATGCACAGCACGGTAGGAAAGCCACCAGGGTACGGCGACTGCCGGTGCTTCAAGTTGAACGTAGATGGACCATTCGAGGGCGGCGCGGTTAAACCGAGCTTCTCGTCTTGCAACCACGTGGGCCGACCCAGCGAATCGTAAACCGACAGCGTGGCGATCTCCGCGTAGTTGCTGGCCCCCGTCTGGCCGATGGTGAACTGAATGCCGTAGCCGCCGCGCGAGGGCTCGAACCATGGGCCGGTGTAGGCTGAATTGGCTTCCGGAATACGTTGCACGCCAGCGACAAAATAGTCCCGAATACACTCCGTGTGCTCTGTGATTCCTGCCTCGTTCCACTTCCACCTGACCACCGCCCGCGTGGGGTCATTCGTCAGATATCGGATCGATACTTCGCCAACCATCGTTGGATGGTTGACCGACTGCCCATTCCAGGTATACAGCAGCAGTGGAGACCACCAGTCTTGACCTACTAACGGTGTTGGCTGAGTCGCAAGCCACACCGGGCGTTTCTGACCATCGAAGGTGTACCAAGCGACATACAGGTCCGACGATGATGCGGCGGTGTCGATTAATGTCATCGCCCAGCCGGTGTTGTTGCGTTCTGGGTTAGACCAAAGGCCTGGCGTCAAAGAGCCGGAACCCTGACCTGATGGGCACGTGCCAACCGAGCCGTGGCCAATTAGGTTGCTGACTGTGGTCAGGCGCATCTCGTAGTTCGAGGCTGCGCCGGAAAATGCTGGATTAATCGGGACGAGCTTGGCGTAGAAGGTTTGCGCCAATCCGCCATCGTTGGGTAATGAGACAGCGCGCAGCGAAGCGCCAGGTGAACCAAAGTCAATCGGAGCGCCAACGTCAACAACCTCCAAAATGCCGGTCACTGGCGACAGCCTTTGTACTTTCAGCGTCATACGCCATGCCACTGGACTGTCGCTTACTGAGGGTGTTGCAGCGATGCTCGCTGTCTTGCCTTTAGGTACTGAGAAGATGAGCCAGTCTTCATCGTTAGCGATGTCGAATGAATGCTGCTGCGGTCCAGAGTTGTCGTCGAGCAGAATTGGGGTCGCGTGTTGCATGGTGTTGTTCGGCTCATAGGCGACCGGTGGCCCATTGCCCAGGAATGCATCGTATTCGGGTGCGACACCTGAGTAGCCCGATCCTGGGGGACTTCGAACACGGATAAAAAAATCTCAGTCGCGGACCCCGACCCAGAATGCGCCACTACGAACGCTGCCGATGATTGCGAATTCGACCCAAACGATTGCGTCGTTTGACTGCCGGACGGTGCGAACAACGTGGCTTCAAATTCGTTGCTGCCTTGAGGCTGAAGCCGCCTTAGTACGACGGTCCTCGATGTAGCAGGTCGAATGCTGACGCGAATGAAGTCCGTGTCGTTGCTTGGCACTAACGCCCGAACTTGAAGCGCGCCATCGGGCAAGGGCTTGGCCTGCGACTGCGTATTGTCGGGTTCGAACCAATTCTGGGAATTGCTCACCGACGAGAAGCCCAACGTCAGCAGCCAAACAGCGACGCAGAACAGTGTTCGCATGACGCCTCATACTCGTTAACGTTCGACATCACCATAGTCGATGACGGTTACGATGTTGCTTAGTTTTCGTTCACTTTTCGTTTGGGATTCGCGCAGCTTCACACTTTGCGCTGCCGCCGATCCAGTCCGTTGCTGCGCTGAGGTCAAACTACTTACTTGCCACGAGTTGTTCGGCTCCAGCGCCTGGTTGCCACCGGCTGCCGCCTGACACGAACCACAGCCACCGCTCGCCGTCGCAGTTGTCGCCGCACCGAAGAAGTTTGAGGTCGCTGGCTGCAGCAAAGAATAGTGAACCTCGTTGGCAGCACTTGAGTCGCACGAACAGAATGTCGAAGAGGAGTCGTCGCGAGATTCGCTTCTTGCGCCCCCTGGGAGCTGGTGTGCGCTACGCTGTCTTGATGCCAATACGCCTTTTGCAATCCCGCACCTCGCACCTGGCGCTCGCTGTCGCGGCGGTGTTGCTGCTGGCAATGTCCATGGCCTATCGCTGGGGCGGGCAGCTCGCGCGCCAGCAAGAGACCGAGCAGCTGGATCGACAGCTCGCGCTCTACGCGCAATCGCTGCAGCAGCGCATCGATCGCTACCGCACATTGCCGCAAGTGCTGGCGTTGGATCCGGAGCTATTGAGGGCGCTGGAAGAACCCATCAATACCGCTCGGCGCCTTGAGCTCAATCGGCGACTGGAAGAAGCCAACAAGGTCACGCGCTCTTCGACGCTGACGCTGATCGATGCCAAAGGCATTGCCCTGGCCGCCAGCAACTGGCGAACGCCCGCCAGCAATGTGGGCGGCGACTACAGCTTCCGGCCCTATGTCCAACAGGGCCTGCGCGAGGGTCGCGGTCAGTTTTACGGCATCGGCATGACCACTGGGGAGCCAGGCTATTTCCTATCGCAGGCTATTCGCAGCGCCGATGGCACTGCAGCAGGCCTCGTGGTCATAAAGATCGATCTGGACGCGCTGGAGACCGAATGGCTGAGCACGTCCGATGTGGTGCTCGTCAGCGATGCGCACGGCGTGATCTTTCTGGCCAGCAAACCTCAGTGGCGCTATCGGACGTTGGCGCCACTCAGTGCGCAGGATCGGCTCAAGTTGGAAGCCACGCAGCAATACGCCGGGCAGGCGTTGCAGGCGATTCGGACCATCGAATACTTTCCACAAGACACCCGCCCAAGGCAACTGCAGGTGATCGATCCCGACCTGCGCGCACCGGTGCTCTGGCGCTCGCTGGCGCTGTCCGATGAAGGCTGGCAGTTGCATTTGCTGCACGATGCGAGCGCGATCGCCGACGCCGCGCGCAACGTCGCGCTTGCCGCCGGTGGCGGTGTGCTGGCCGCCTCGTTCCTGGCGCTGTTCGTTCTGCAGCGCCGACGCACCGCCACGCTCAAAGAGCGCAGTCGCCAGGAACTGGAATCCATGCTCAAGCAACACGCGCAAGAACTGCGCACCGCTCAAGACGGCGTCGTCGAGGCTGCGCGGCGAGCCGACGCCGGCTTGAGCCGCAGCCTTGAGCACCTGCCGCAGGGCGTGGTCATTGTCGATGCGCAGCTACGTCTTGCGGCATGGAACTCGCGATACCGCGAGTTGTTCCGTTTTCCGCCGGATCTGCTACGCGTCGGACAACCTATCGAGGACTTGTTCCGCTACAACGCGCAGCGTGGCCTGTTGGGGCCGGGCCCGGTCGAGGACGCCATCGAGCGGCGTATGCAGCATTTGCGCTCGGGCAAACCGCACCAGCGCGAGAGCGAGAAAGACGACGGCACGGTACTGGAGATTCGCGGCAATCCGTTGCCCGAAGGCGGCTTCGTCACCAGCTATGCCGATATCACCAGTTACCGCAACGCGGCGCGCGAACTGCGCTCGCTGGCCGATGCGCTGGAGCAGCGAGTCGTCGAGCGCACCCGTGCCCTCGATGCCGCCAAACAAGAGGCGGAGATCGCCAATCGGCACAAATCGCGGTTCGTCGCCGCCGCTGTACACGATCTGTTGCAGCCGCTGAATGCCGCACGCATGTTCGTCGCGGCGTTGCGCAGCCACGTCCGCACCGACCAGGGACTGCGCATCGCAACCCAAGTGGACCAATCGCTGGCAGCCCAGGACGCCATTCTCGGCAGCCTGCTCGACATCGCGCGTCTGGAGTCTGGCAATCTTGAGGTGCAGCGCCGCGACTTTCTCCTGGCGACACTGCTGCAGGCCGTGGGCAGCGAAGCGGCCATCGTGGCCCAGGCGCGCGGCCTGCAACTGCAGATCGTGCCGACGCACGCGGTGGTGCGCAGCGATGTTGCGCTATTGCGCCGCGTGCTGCAGAACTTCCTTGCAAACGCGATCCGCTATACGAATCGAGGTCGCGTGCTGCTCGGCTGTCGGCGCTGCGGCGAGCAGTTGCGCATTGAGGTGCACGATCAGGGCCCCGGCATCCCCGAGTCGCAGCAGCGAGCGATTTTTGAGGAGTTCCGTCGCCTCGACAATGGCGGCAGCGGCGATCGCGGCGCCGGGTTGGGACTGGCGATCGTCGAACGCATTGGCCGCCTGCTCGATCATCCCATCGGCCTGCACTCGACGCTGGCTCGCGGCAGCGTGTTCTGGATCACAGTCCCGCTCGGAGACCGGGAAGCGGTCGCGGCGTCAGCCGCCGGATCGAGCCCAGTCGCGCAAGAAGAATCCCCGCTCCGCGGCTGTCGGATCTGGTGCGTCGATGACGATTCCGAATCGTGCGCTGCGGTGTGCGCGTTGCTGCAACGCTGGGGCTGCGAGGTGGCTTTCAGTGGCGGGGCGAACGCGGCACTCGCATCAGCGTCGCAACTGCCGCCGCCGCAAGTTCTGCTTTTGGATCAGCGTTCCGACATCGACCATCGCGCGCTGTGGCGAGAGCTCTGCGCACGTTGGCGTTGCGCCGATTCGGCAAGGCCTTCGCTGATCCTGATCACGGCCGATCGCGACCTGCGCGACGCCGCCGACGCCTACGACTGGAGTCGTCTGGTCAAGCCAGTGCGCGCACCGGCGCTACGCAGTCTGATCGCCCAATTGCTGATCCGACGGGCTGAAAATCTGTAGCGCAGACGACAGAGGATTCGCTCGCAAAGCCACAAGAGTCGGCTTGATAGCAAACGTGGTAGAGCTGTAGCCGAGTAACGCGCCCAGCGCTGATACCGACTTTTCCCAAAGTAGACGCTCGTGTCGCCTGAAGACCAGAGCGTCGCCCCATGGACCCCCAACAGCAGCAACGCTATTGCTCGAACGCACCGGCATCGCAGCGGCCGTCGCTGCGGGCCACGCCGCGCACATCGACGGTGGTGCAATTGGCGGTCAATCCGAAATTGCGCTGCGGCTTGATCGCCAATCCCAGCGACCAACCCCACACGGTGAACGGACCATTGTAAGCACCGAGTCGCAATCCAAACACGTTGTCGTCGCTCTGGCGTCGATCCGACTGCAGCGCCGGACAGGTGCCGGCGGCGACGCCGTATTGGTTGCCGCCCTGGCTCACGATCTCGCCGGCAACGGTCGACGCGCAGCGCTCCGTGATCAGGCTGTTGGCGATGCGCAGTTGTTTGCCGGCACATGCGGTGCTGTAGGTCTTGCGCACCCCCGGCGTTGCGCCGTGCGTGCCGTTGCCGCGGACCGTCGCGTGGCGCAAGTCGATATTGCCGAGCGTCTCGATGGCCTGGCCGCGGCCATTGGCAGCGTTGTTGCCGTCCATCGATACGTTTTCGACAGCCACATTGCCGCAATCGTGAGAAATGGCGCCGCCGCCGCCAGCCGCAACGTTGCCGCGCAAGGCGACCTGCCTGACTGCGCGTGCTTCGGTACCATTCAGAAAAAACCAAACGCCGCCGCCATCGCCCGATGTGGCCGAGTTCCCCGCGATTTCGCTATCCACGACGTGTACCCGCAAACCCGCCGCCACACCACCGCCATTGGCCGCACGGTTGCCGGCGATGACGACGCGCTCCAAGCTGTTCTGCTCGAACGGCGCATGACCCTGCAGGTAAACGCCGCCGCCGTTGCCGCTCGCCGTGTTGTTGCTGATCGACATCCGCTGGCCGACAGGCGCGGTCGACACCGTTGCCAATTGCAGCGACGCGAAGCTGCCCACCAAGATGCCACCGCCATCGCCGCTGGCTTGGTTGTCCTCGATTTTGCTGCGACCATCGTCGACCCAATCGACGTTGGACAAATAGCCGAGAACGCTGCCGGCGATTGACACGCCGCGCGCGTTGTTGCGGATGTGCACGTTGGTGGTGAGCACGGTGACGGAACCGTCCAGCGACAGTCCCGTCCCGCCGTTGTCGCGGATCGTCGTGTCGGTCATCTCGAGGTTCACGTGGTAAGCGGAGAAAGCTGCTCCCTGACAGTTTTCGACGACCACATCCTCGATCGCGAACGCACGGATCGCCGTGGAGATACTCATCGCCCGCACACAGCCGGAGGTGCCATCGGAAATGCTCATCCCGATCAACTGCGGGCCGTCCAGCACCGCCGTTGCATCGCGACGAAACAAGAACACGCCGTCGGTGTGTGCCCATGCAACATTCCAACGAACGCGGGTCAGCGCGCTGCCGGCGCCGACAATCGACACATCGCCCAGATTGATCAACACCGCACCATGCTCTGGCTCGACACTACCCGGCGTTGGGTCGGTGCGAGTCAAGTTATAGGTACCTGCAGAGAGCACAATCGTGTCCACATCGGGAGCCGCACTGGCCGCGTTCGCCGCTTCGCGTAACGAGCAATCGGAAGCCAGACAAGGCCCAGGCAGCGGATCGTCGAATCGGGTCACGGTGAACGTGGCGGCTGAGGCGCCGCAGCAAACAAAAGAGAGCAACGCCAGCAATAAACCGCGCATCGTTCGATCCTTGGGGTTTGGGAGACACCAAGGCAGTACGCAGAAGTCAGCGCGATAGGGCCAGGCGAGTTTCAGTTAACGGACCCTGCGGCCCTCGAGCGCCGGTAGTGCTTGCTGGTTGCTTAAATGCAGCCGAGGCGAGATCGCCTCGGAAAGCGCGATGTCGAAGTAAGCGCGCTCGCGCTCGACGCCGACGCGGTCATGCCGCTGGGCGCAGTCCGCGCATCCGGGGCTTCACGGTCGAACAACTGGCGGGGCGCATAGTCGAGCGAATCGAGCAGCGCTCCGCCCAAGCGGCAATTCCGGACACGCACTCGGCTTTCGCTGGCACTTGTCACGGCATCGACATTCTGAGTGTCCCGAGTCGTCCGATCGCTGGCGTTGCGCTGAATCGGAACGACCCTCGCTGATCCGGATCGCTGCCAATCGCAATCCGTGCACCGACGACGCGAGCAGCTGGAGCAATCTCGTCAAGCCGGTGCGCCCTCCCGCGCTGCGCAGCCTGATCGCGCAGTTGCTCGTTAGACGCGCTGAAAATCTGTAGGCAGCGCCGCTTTGCGACGCCTCAAACCGCGCTATTCCGAACGCAACGCCGCCGCGGGCGAGATCTGCGCCGCGCGTCGCGCCGGTGCGAGGCAGCTCAGCGCGGCGATAACTACGAGCACCAGCGCTGACAGGCCGACCAGCGGCACGTCGAATGCCCGCACGCCGACAAACACACTGGCGCACAGCTGCAACACTGCGAACGACAGCGGCAGCGCCAGCAACACGCCGACGCCGACCAGCCGCAACCCGCGCCAGCGGACTTCGCTGCGAATGCTTGCCGGCTCCGCGCCCAGCGCCTGGCGTACGCCGAACTCGCGCACACGCATCTGCACAAACTGGCTGAGCAGGCCATACAAACCAAGCGCAACGAGTAACAGGCCCACAGCGGAAAGCACGCCAATCACAGCGCTGGCTAGCCGCTGCGGCAACAGCGCGATGGCCGCCTGCTCAGAAAGCTTGAAGACCCGCGGCGACGGCAAATTCGGGTCGATGCGAGAAAAAGCCCCCGACAGCGCAGCAGCGGCGGTGGCAGGCTCAAGCGACGTGCGCAACAACAGGTTCAGCCCGTTCATCGACTGCTGCGCCAGCGGCAACAACAGATAGCCGCGCTTTTCCGCGCCGACACGGCTGGTGTGGCTGTCTTCGATGACGCCGACAACCGTCAACTGGCGCCGATCATCATCGTCGCCATAGCTGAAGCCGCGCCCGATCGGATCGTTCGCACCAAAGACCTGTTCGGCGAGCGTGCGATTGATGATCGCCACTGGCGTCGATTCAGCGCGATCGCCGCTGTCGAAATCCCGCCCTCTAAGCGGTATGCCAAGCACCCCAGCGAATCCCGGCGTGACGACGTTGGTTTCGGGGAACAATCCTTCCGGCGGCAGCCCATCGCCTGAGATGTTGCCCAGCGACATGCTCGACAGCGTGAGCGGCACCACTGCAGCGAGCGCAGCGCCATCCACGCCCGGCGTTGCCCGAGCTGCCGCAAGAATGTCGGCGGCGACCGGTTGGGCGCGCGCGTCGTCGTATCCCACGGTACTAAGATCGAGCTCAGCCGTCAGGACGCGATCGACCTCGATGCCCGGATTGGTGATTTCGCTGAAGTACAACGCGCGCAGAATCGCCCCGCCGCCGACCAGTAGCGACAGCGTTGCGACCACTTGCAGGACTGAAAGCGCTTGCTGGGCACGTTGCGGGCGGAAGCGCTGCATCTGCGAGGCCAGATTGCCGCTCGCCGCTCGCCACGCTGGAATCAGTCCGCAGACACCGGCGGTCAGCGTAGCCAGCGCCAGCGCAAAACCAAGCATTCGCACGTCGGGCGACAGATCGAAGTGCAACGGGATCGGAATCGGCAGCGGCACCGCGAGCAGCAAGCGCAGCACGGTATGCGCCAGCAGACTGCCGAGCGCTGTCGCGGCGATCGCCAGCATCAGCGACTCGACCAGCATCATCGTCGTCAATTGCAGCCGCGAGGCGCCGAGCGAAATGCGCAGTGCCAACTCGCTGCTCCGCTCCTGCGCGCGCGCCAACGTCAGCCCGGCGACATTGATACAGGCCACGAGCAGCAATAGCGCAACCAGTACGCCCAACACGCTGGTGACCAACAGCACCGCGCGCATCGCCGCTGTCGGCAGCGGACGCAAAGGCTGCGCCGTGAGTCCCCGCGCAGACGCCCGATCGCCGCCAGCCTCGGTGCGCGCCATCGAAAGGCGCTCGCCGATGGTGGCCAGTTCCGCGCGCGCTTCCGTGAGTGTGCGCCCGTCGGCCAGGCGGCCGCCGATCAGCAGCCACTGTGCGAGGCGATTGTCGTAGATTCCCGCGTCGCTCTGGCGCAATTGCGCCCGCCGCGTGATCGGCAGGAAATACTCCGGCGCGATCCCCGCGATATGACCGCGAAACGCTGGCGCGAGCACGCCGACCACGGTGAAGGCCTGGCCGTTGATCGCCAAGGTGCCACCCACAATGTCCGGATCGCCGCCGTGCCGCCGCTGCCAGGTGGAATAAGGAAGCACGACCGCGGGCATGTCGCCCGACCGCGTCATGTCCGCTGCGACGAACAGCCGGCCGCGTGCCGCGCGCACGCCCAGGGTGTCGAAGTAATTGTCATCGACCAACATCCCGAAACTATTGACGGCGCTTGCCTCTCCTGCACGCACCGCCAGCGCGGCGAACGCGTAGGCGAATACTCGATCCAGCGTCTGCGATTGCGCACCGATGTCTTTGAAATCCAGCCACGACAGCGAATCCATACCGTTGCTCGGGCTTCCGATTTCCACCAATCGCTCGCTCGCTACAATTCCGGGCAATGGCCGCAGTAAGGTGACATTGACCACCGTGAACAACGCCACCAACGCCGCAATGGCCAGCGCCAGCGGCAACACCGCCAGCGCTCCCAAGATCGGCCGGCGTGTCCATTGGCGCAGAGCAAGCGCAACATCGCGGACCAAACGCATATAGAAACTCCATGGACAGATACACCCACTAAGCACGCGCTGTGCCATCCTTTATCGCACGCTGCAATCTGGCCATTGGGCCGCAAAACCTGCGGGCTCACCTCCGCGCACTGTTCACCGACGCACGCAGCGCGTTCGCTTTTGTTGGCTGGGGACGCCCGCCAAGTTGAGACTCGCGCGAACAAGACCGCATCACCGGTTCAGCATCACAACCGTATGCGCGTCGCCAGTGTCCGGTTGTCCTGACCGTCGCGATCCAGCGTATGGCCATGGTTCTTGCCCGCCAGGCCTGGCCGTACTCGCCGGTTGTCCGATTGCGTTTCGTCGGCGCGCAAGTTGTGCTGAGCCCTTCGGTAGTCTTGATCGCACGACCCATTTGGCCCCATGCTGCGCGCAAATTTTCAGTCTGAGCTATTGCATGCGCGCATTGTTGTTAGCACTCGGCCTGTGTGCCGTCCCCATGGCGGCGCAGGCGCAGACCCTTGAGCGCGGCTTCCAGCTCGAAAGCACCGTGGGTCTTGACCGCCGTAGCTGCGCGAACACTCAAAACGTCGCGCTGCCGGCGGGGCCGGCGAACGTGGTGGTTTGCCTGCGACTGTCTAACAACGGCGTCGACACGCTTTATCTTCACCAAATCGTCTCCGAGCAACTGGGCGTGCTCGAAAGCGCGGCGCTGTACACGTTGCCCGCTGGCCAGTCGGTGTTGTACACCTACCCCTTGCGCCTCACGCAGAGTACGGGCATCGCCAGTCGCTGGCTTTCGGAAGACCTGCTTGGACGCCGCTATTGCCAGGTTGCCTGGTCAGTGGTGAAGCTGGGACGCGCTCTTCCGGACGGTCTCATGACCGGCGCTGGTGACCCAAGCACGCGGGAACTTCCTGTCAAACCGTCTGGTGGGAACGTCGCGAGCAGAGGGCTCGTCTGCCCGTAGTGATCAGGCGCCTTTAATACTCGGGCAGCCGCGTTCATGCCATCGCCAATGGCCGCCACACGCTCGTCGAGTTGGCTGCCCTGGCTGGCCATTGCAGCACTCGGCTGGCAGTGCCTGAATCCGCTGCCACTGAGCGATGCCAGTTGGGAGGTCGATCGGCGCAGCCTCACCTGGGCCTTGGCGTTCTGCTGTGCGCTGGCGCCAGCGACACTGATGGCCGGCTGGCGCGCATTGCCGCGCTTGCTGCGCTGGTGGCTGCCGGCCTGGTTACTCGCCGAAGTGGTGTGCGCCGTATTTGCGCTGCAGCCCTGGCCGGCCTGGATCGGCACGCCCGAGCGCGGTCTTGGCCTTCTGGATCTAGGCGCGTGGTGCCTGATCGTCGTCGCAATGTCCGGCGTGCTGGTCCGTTTTGAATTCGCCAACCGGCTGCACCTTGGGGTGCTCGCGTGCAGCACGCTACTTGCGCTCTGGCTGTGGGCGGAATGGTTGACAACCAGCGGCAGCGTCCATGGTCAACGACCCGGCGGCCCACTCGGCAATCCCTTGTTCGCTGCCGGCGTGCTGGCGCCGGCTGCGGTGCTGGCCTTAGGCTCGGCACTCGGAAACACCACGCAGTCGTCCCGACAACGCGCACTGCGCTGGTTGCTGACGCTTTGGCTACTCTCCGCGCTGCTGTTGAGCGGCTCACGCGCTGCGATCATGGCCGTTGCACTGGCCGGCAGTGGACTCTGGCTCAGTGGGCTGACACCGGCGGCGCGCGCTCGGAACGTGTTGCCCGTGATGCTGTTGCTCGGCCTGTTAGCCGTTGCGATGTTCGCCGTCCGACCGGGTTCGGTGCAGATCCGCGGTCATCTGTGGGTTGCGGCCGTCGACGCCGCTTGGCAAAGCGAGGCACTGAGCCGCTGGGACGGAGGCCAGGATCCGCTGGCATCGCAGCGTGCCTGGATCGGTCTGGGTCGCGACAACCTCGAACCTGCCTTGACCCGCCAACGCGCCTCTGAGCTCGATACGCTGGAGATGCGCGGCCACGACCGGCTCGCGGATCGCAGTCACAACGCGTTCCTGGATCGGGCGCTTGAGGGCGGGTTGCTCGCTGGTGGGCTGAGTATCGCCGTGTGGTTGGCGCTGCTTGTTGGGGTGCTCGGCGGATTGCGCAGCGGTCGTTTGCCGCCAGCGCTTGCTGCCGCCTGGCTGGCGGCTTGGATGGAACGCAGCACAGGCGTGCCGAACGCTGCCGCGGACCTGTTGCTGGCGTTGTTGACGGCCGGATGCATTGCCAGCCTCCACAATGGTTCTGGCTCCAAGTCACCCGTAGCAGCAAAGGCCCCAGACACTGGGGTGGGAGACATCGCCGAACAGGCTTACATTCACGGCAACCGTAGTGGCCCAATCGCCGCAGGCATCGCGCTGATTCCTGGCGCCGTCGCCATCGCGCTATTGCCGCTGTTGGCGGTGCTGGTGAGCGGCGCGCATCGCTGGTTGTGGACTTCGCCACAGAGCCCGGCGCTCGGCGGCACCGCCGCGTCGCTGGGCTGCCCCGACGGCGCGCTTACTGCGGCGCAGATGATCGCGCTGGACCGTCAACCGCATTCGGTCTTGCCGTTGCTGCGCCTGGGGGAGCACCCATTGCGCGAATGCCGCTGGCCCGCATCCACCATCGCGCATTTGACGGTCGGAGCACCGACATTACCGCGAGCCTGGCTACAACAGGCGCGCCTGCTGTTCGCGCAAGAACAAGACGAGGCCGCACAAGCGGCCTTGCTGCGTGCGCTGGAATTGGTGCGCGACGACGATGTGCCCAGACGTATGGCCGCCTACGCACAAGCGGCAACGATCCAACCCGGCGCAGCGGACGCCGCACGACGCGCTGCCGACGCCCGAGACGCGCTTTGGGCCTTGGGGCCACTGCCTGACGACCGCGCCTGGTGGCGCACGATGGGTTATCTGCATGCTCTGGCGGGTGACCGCCAGCAGGCAATCTCTGCTTATCGGATGGCACTGAAGACGGACCCCAACGACGCCGCCAGCAGGCGCAATCTGGACCGGCTGGAGGAAGGCCAGCCTTGAGGTGCCCGACAAGCAATTCCGGTGCTAAAGTGCGCACGAAACGATAGGCCGAATCAGCGCAAACCGCCCGACGTCGATCCCACAACATCATCAGCAACATCACCGCACGACGCTAGATGGACCATGGCAAGAACTCAGCCACGGCCTGCCTGAGGCTCTTCGAGCCAAAAAACGCGATGCCAAAAAGCACCGCGGAGGGCAGGCAGCAAACGATGATGACCCAAACCGAGCCTCGCGATGCAGAGGTTGCCGAAGCCCAAGGCAGCGCCAGAAAGACCACGCCTGCAAGCGCAAGTATCAACGAGCCAGCGAATGACTGTTTGTCCTTCACCATGACGCCCAACGCCAAGCCAAGCGGCCGCCTATCTGGATCAATGATGGACGCCACCATCGCCATGCACGTGCCCGTGGCTGATTTCCTCGGGCGTTGCCGGGCGGGTATCGACCACGTCGATCTCGAAGCTCAGGTCTTTGCCGACCATCGGGTGGTTGAAGTCGACATCGAGCACCGACATGCCGACTTTCAGGATCGTCACGACGCGCGGGCCGCCGTGGGTTTGCAGTACGGTGGTGGCGCCGGGTTTGTGCGCTTCAGCGGGGACGTGTTTTTTGCTGATGCGCTGGATCAACGCCGGATTGTGCAGGCCGTAGGCGTCAGCGGCCGGAATCGTCACACTGATGTGATCGCCAGCGGCCTTACCGATGAGCGCGCGTTCGAGGCCCGGAATGATCGACCCGGCGCCGAGCAAAACAGTCAGCGGTTCGCCATCGCGAGAGTTCTCTACCGGGTCTTGGCCAACTTCGGCGACGGAGTAATGGAAACGCATGACGATGGGTTCGGACATGGTGCGGCTCTGGCATTCGCGACGGGGCGCGAAGGCTAGCATCTGGCCTTGCTGAAAGTGTGCGCGGCGGGCGGCGCGGAACATCAAGTTCGGCAAATACCGCGCCAGATGGCCCTGCGGTCCGATCTCAATCGAGGGCGAAACCTGCGTCGAGGTAGAACCTGGCGTTCGCCAGCATCCGCTCGCGCTCGGCATCCGGATAGCGCGCCTCGCGCAACAGTCGCCGCATCGCCTCGGCGCCGTCTTTGCGCGCGTCAGTCCACCAAGCGGCCACGGCGAACTCATCGAGCGCGCGCCAGGCGTAGACGGCCGCGTCGATGAACAAGCGGTCGTCCGGACAGGCCATGTACGCCGCCGGGCGCGCATACAGAAGTGCCAGCGCGTGTTCGCCGCGAAGGCGGTGGAAGCGCGCCAGTTCGACCAAAGGTTCGGCGCGGGTTGGGCGCAGCCCATAGGCACTCAAGTAGGCGTGCGCAACGTCGGCCGGCGGCGCGACTGTGCGCTCCAGGAGCACGGCAATTTGCAAGCTCGCGTACCACACTTCCTCGTACCACCCGCCCATCGCCACGCGTTTGCGGTAGTGCTCGATCGCCAACGCCGACTCGCCAGCATCGCGATAGCTCTGCGCCAGATAAAACCGATAACGCGCGTTATCCGGCTCGCGGTCCAAAGCGCGCTGCAACACTTGCGCGTCATCGTAGAACTTGCGCGGATTCCGACTGCGGGCACCCTCAGCGCGCACCAGTACCGAAGGCCCGTCGAGATGCGCGCCGCGAAACTCGCTGTCGCACTCGACGTATTCATGCAACACGCCGCGATAACGCCAGCCGAGCGCTGCGCGCAGCAGGCACGGTCGGTGGTACGTCGTGTCGCCGAAACGCATCGACAAGCTGTAGGCGTCGGCCGTCAACTCGGGCCACTCGAAATTCTCAGGCCACTGCAGGGTTTCGTCGGCGTCGATCACGAACAGGTATTCGCCGAGCGGCCGGGCCAGCTCGAGCGCTTCGCTGCGATTGGTCGCAAAATCGACCCATGGCCGCTCGTGCAACTCGCCCGGCAGGTCGCGGAGGGTCTCGCGCACCAGCGCCTGGGTGCCATCGCTCGATCCGGTGTCGACGACAATCCAGGCATCAATCAGCGGCCGCAGCGACTGCAGGCAGCGGCGAATAACCGGCGCTTCGTTCTTGACGATCATCGATAGGCAGATTGATGGCTTGCGCGTCATAGCGTCTCCGTTGCCCCCGCCTGATTCGCGAGGTCGCGAGGATATGGCTGGTTTCCGATGCAGCGCGGAGTAGCAAGATTGTCTGACCGTCCGTCGCAGCGATCGCTCGCCTGCAGACACACGTCTCGCTCCGCGCCAGCGTGAGCGCATCCACGCGGCACAACCTGCGCCCCCAGGATGATCCATGCTCCCACCTGAAAAATGCAGGCGCGGTGAGCGCGCCGCAACTTAGGCGGTGTGCCTGGTCCGATGTCTACATCCGCGGCAGAGCGGCACGCGCGCTCGGCGCGAGCCCGTTGTGGTACCGGAATCGTTCTGCGCATGGGTGGCACTTGTCGCGGCAATCGCAGGGGCCCGCAAGCCGTCCGATCCAGAGCGCGTCGCACGAGCGCGAAATCGACGGCGCCTTGGGCATACTGCGACGATGAGCTCTCCTGCCCGTCTCGGCCTTGCCAGCGCCGCCGCCATCGTCGTCGCCAACATGGTCGGCACCGGCGTGTTCTCCACTTTGAGCTACCAGGTGCACGCGCTGCCCGATGAGGCGGCGATATTGTGGCTGTGGCTGATCGGCGGCCTGGCGGCGCTCACCGGCGCCCTGTGTTGCGCCGAACTGGGCGCCGCGCGCCCGCGCTCGGGTGGCGAGTATTCGCTGCTGACCGATTTGATCCACCCGGCGGCCGGATTTGCGGCCGGCTGGGTGTCGATGGTTGCGGGCTTCGCCGGCCCCATTGCCGCAGCCGCGCTGGCCTTTTCGGCGTACCTCGGGAAACTCTGGCCGGTCGCTGAGCAATGGCCGGTCAGCGTGGCGCTGCTGCTGGTCACTTTGATCAGCGCGCTGCATATGCTGCGCGTGGAGATCGGCGCGCAGTTTCAGGTCGTCACCACGGTGTTCAAGTTGATTGTGATGTTCGCTATCGTCGGTGCGGCCGTCGCGCTCGCGCCCGAGCAGGCGCCGACGCGCGGCGACACGCTGGGCCTGATGGCGAGCCCCGCCTTCGCGGTGTCGATGGTTTATGTGGCGTACGCGTACTTTGGTTGGAACGCCGCGCTGTATGTCGCCGGCGAGGTGCGCGATCCGCAGCGCAATCTGCCGCGCGCCCTGATCCTCGGCACGCTGGCGGTCACGCTGCTGTACATTGCGGTGAACTGGTCGTTCCTGCGCCTGGTGCCGTTCGCCGAGTTGGTGAAAATCGATCCCCGCGCGATGACGGTGGAGAACGAACTTGCGGTCGGATTTCTCGCTGGCCGCGCATTATTCGGCGAACAGGGCGCGATGATTGTCGGCGCGGCCATTGCGCTGACGCTGGTATCCACGGTGAGCGCGATGATTCTTGCCGGCCCGCGAGTGCTGGCGGCATTGGCCGACGACTGGCGCCCGTTCGCGCGCTTGGGCGCGCGCCACGCCGGCGGCGCGCCGCGCGCAGCGATCTTCGTGCAGTGGCTGCTGATCGTGATCTTGCTGGTCACCGCCAGCTTCGAGTTTGTGGTCAACTTTATCGGTGTGTCGCTATCGCTCTTCAACATGGGCGTGATGGCCGGTTTCATTCGCGACCGCATCCGTCGCCCCGACCGCGTACGGCCGTTTCGCGTGCCGTTCGGCATTCCCTGCGCGGCGCTGTTCTTGCTGATCAATGGCTGGATGATGGTGTTTTTGGCGATCAACCAGACCATCGCCGTTCTGGTGTCGGTCGGCGCGATCGCATTCGCAGTGCTGCTGTATGTTCCCTTCCGTCGCCATGCGCCCAAGGAGATCGCGTGATTCGCGCTTGCCTGCTCGCTCTGCTATTTGCCGCGCCCGCATTCGCACTGGAGCCTTGTCCGGGCGCGAGTTCGAAGACCGACTGGGATCGCGGCCAACTGCACGACACCGCACGCGTGCTTGCCGGTTTGCGCACGCCGCTCGACTCGGCGCTTAAAGACCGCCTGAGCGAAGGCGCGCTGACGCGGCACCAGGAGACGCTCGGCGATGGCTGGGCCGCGCTGCGCACACGGCAACTCGATGCGGTGCGCGCCTTCGGGCAATCGCAATCGCCACCCGCGACGCGGGTGTTTTATCCCTTCAGCGGCCCTGATGCGCTGTACCTGCTGGCGCTGTTCCCGGACGCCGAACAATCCTTGCTGACCGGGCTTGAGCCAGTGGGTTTGGTACCTGATCTCGCATCGCTCAGCCCGCAACAAATCGAGGCGGGCCTGGCGGAGGTACGCAACTCCCTGAACGCCATCTTGAGTTTCAGTTTTTTCCGCACCAACGATCTGACCGTGGACTTAAAGCGCAGCCGCTTTGGCGGCGTGACGCCAATCCTCTTCGTTTTTCTTGCCGAGGCCGGATTCGCGGTGCTCGATGTCAGCTACTTGTGGTTGCCGCCCGACGGTCGCGTATGCGCTGCGGACGCTGGCCAGATAACCGCGCCACCCAAGGGTACACTCGCCGGCGTGGCCATCGACTACTTCAAGCCCGGCGATCTGAAATTCCGGCGCATGACCTATTTCACCGCAGATCTGGGCGATGGCGGACTGTTGCGCACGCCGCAATACCTGGATTTTGCGCGCGACTTCGCGCCGAGCGGCACGTATTTGAAGAGCGCTTCTTACCTGATGCACAAGCCGTATTTTTCGAAGATTCGCACCGCGATTCTGCAGACACCTTTCGTCATGCAGGACGATTCCGGCATTCCGCATCAGTGGTTCCCTGCGCGCGATTGGACGGCAACGCTGTACGGCACCTACAGCGCGCCGATCGCGCTGTTCGCCAATTGGCACCAGCGCGCGCTCGCGGTCGATTACAAGGCGAGCGATGTGCAGCCGCTGCCCTTCGGCATCGGCTATCGGCATCGGCGTAACGACAGTAACCTGCAGATCTATCGCCGCAGCGAAGCTATCGCCTCCGACGATGCAGCGCCGTGAGGCGCTAACGCTGCTCGCCGCCGCGCCGCTGGCGTCTGCGGCCGACCCTTTGGCGCGAGCGCTGCGCAGCGCGCCGCTATTGCGCCGCATGGCGAGCGATCCGAGTTTCGAATTGCAAGTATTGCTCACCCGTTACCGCGTTAGCGGCGGCTTTGCGCCGATGGCGACTTATCGCCATGGCGTCGATGACCGGCGCTGGTTTGCAGCCGCGAGCTTTGTCAAACCGCTGCTGGCGATGCTGGTGCTGGAGGCGCTCACCCGGTCGGGACTGAGCGCAACGCTCGACAAGCTATGGCTGCATCTGGAGGGCAGCAGCTGCGCGCCATTGCCGAGCCTGCCGGCAAAACTCAGCGATTTGTTCGCGCACATGCTGGTGGTCAGCGACAATCCCAGTTTCAATGCGCTGTATGAGCTGATCGGCAGCGATGCGCTGCACGCGCGTTTGGCCGCGCTCGGGATGGGCGAGGTGCGTATCCCGCAGCGCCTGGGCTGCGCCATCGCCGCGCCGAGCAAGCTGCGGGCACGACTGATCGATGACCATGGCACCACGCGTTTTGTGTCGGATGCCAGCGGCCCGCAGGCAGCGCAACGCTTTCCCTTCGGCGCCGCCAGCAAGGGTCGCGCCTGGCTCCAAAACGGGCAGCGCATCGAGGGACCGCACGATTTTTCGGCCTCAAACTTCGTGCCCCTCAGCGTAGTGCATCAATGGATCGCCACCATCGGTCGCGCCGACACCGGGCGATTCGAGATCGACGCTGCGCTCCGCCAGCGCCTGCGCGCATGGATGTCGCAGCGACCACGCGACATTGGCCAGGCTAAGCCAGACGATCACAGCAAATGGCTGATCGCACCGCGCGATTCGGTCACCGTCGTCAGCAAAAATGCGCAGTCCTTCGGTTACATCGGCGACAGCGCCTTTGTGGCCGGCAGATCCTTCGCCTTCGCGCTGTCTGCCATCCTGTTCGTCGACCGCGACGGTGTCCTCAACGATGCGCGTTATGCCTACGACGAGATCGGCAGGCCGTTCTTGAAAGCGTTGGGCGAGGCGGTGCTGGAGATCGAGCGCAAGTGATGCTGGCCGTCAACTGGCGAACGCCGAGAAGCAACCGGGTTCGACGCTGCGATAGTGCGCTCGGGGATCAATGCGCAATCACTGATGCCTTGGGCCAGTCCGCACAGGCGCCGGACGCGCGACTTGAGACACCCATTCGACCTGTGTTTCTGCGCAAGGGACTCTAGGGGCGACCAATCAGCATCGCCAGCGTCTCGGCGACGATCGCCGGCTTGGCTTGGCCCTCGACCTCTACGGTGTTGGTGATCTTGACGATTTTGCGCCCGCCCCCTTGATCGGTGACGTCCGTCAACACGGCGCGATTGCGGATGCGCGCACCGACCGGCACCGGTGCTGGAAAGCGCGCGCGATCGATGCCGTAGTTCAGCGCCGCGGCCACGTCGCTCGGGATCGCGCCGATCTGCATCATCATTCCAGCAACCATCGACAAACTCATGAAGGCGTGTGCGATAGGTCCGCCATAAGGACTCTCGCGCCGCGAGCGCTCGACATCGACATGGATCCACTGCTTGTCGCCGGTCGTTTCGGCGAACTGATTGACCATGTCCTGGGTGATAACAATCCACTCGGATACGCCGAGTTCCTTGCCGATAAACTGTTCGAGCGTGTGGAAACTGTAATTGAGCGACATCGCGGATGACCGATCGTTGGCAACGGTCAATGGTCACTGGTCACCGGCAAATGGTCAATGCTTGGTTGGAGATCTGAGACTCAACCCAGCAAAAAGAAAGGCGCCTGAGAGCGCCTTTCTGGTTTCACTACCGCGCTTTGCATCACTCGTGCTGCGGCTCGTTGCGATCGAACTGCGGTTCTTCGCGGGGCTCTTCGCGTTCGAAGCGCGGTTCTTCGGGGGCCTCGTAACGCGGCTCCTCGCGCGCCTCGAACCTCGGTTCTTCGCGCGGCTCGAAGCGCGGCTCTTCGCGTTCGAAGCGTGGTTCTTCGCGGGGCTCAAAGCGCGGCTCCTCACGTTCGAAGCGCGGTTCTTCGCGCGCCTCGAAACGCGGTTCCTCGCGCTCGAAACGCGGCTCCTCACGCGCCTCGTAACGTGGCTCTTCGCGCGGCTCAAAGCGTGGCTCGTCCCTAACCTCGAACTGAGGTTCCGGCTGCGCCTCGAAGCGTGGCTGCTCATACACCGGCTCATTGCGCGGCTGCTCGTATGGCACCTCCTGCGGCTGCTCGTAGCGCGGCTCCACAACGCTCTCCGGGTACTGCGGTTTCTCGTACACAGGCTCGTTGCGCAAACCATCCGGTTGGGTCGGCAATTCGCGGATCGGTTCGCTACCGGCCGGCGGCAGCGTGGTTGCCGTGCCCTCGCTCGACGGCACCTGCCATTCGTCGCGACCGCGCTGGAAGTTTTCGCTCTGGCCTGCGACATTGGCACCGACAACCTCCGGCACGCTCATCACCGGCGCATCGCCGGCCGCTGCCGGCGCCGAGTCGATCTTGCCATCGCCGATGCCGCGACCGCCGGATCCAGGCTGCGCGCCGAATCCATAGCTACCATCCGGGAACGGCGCATTGAAGCCTGGCACCGGCGCACCGGCGCCGGGAACGGCTACTTGCTGCGCACGCGCATCGACCAACGTGCCAGCGGCCACGGGTGCGGGCAGGCCCAGATCGCGACCGCGAGCCGCGGGCTGCTGCAAGCCTGCAGCGGCCAGATCGCGCGCCTCCCAGTAGGCCGTAGTTGCGACTGCGCGCGGACTCACATAGGCCGGTGGCGCAGCAGAGATCGCCGGCAAACCAATGTTGTTGATCAACTCGCGCCGATAGTACGGATTGCGCTCGATGTACACGTTGTAGTTGCGAACGCGCGTGACCCATACCGTGCTGAAGGTGTTGCAATGCCGGTAGTAGGCGGGCGAGGAGAAATACGGCTCCCAGCTCCACACCGTGGAATAGGCGGTGTCGTAGGTGTAGTAGTCGTAGCGACGACGGTCTTCCCACTGGTCGACGAAGTAGTCGTACTCGTCCAGGTACCAGTAGCCACGATCGAAGTGGTAGAAGTCGAAGAAGTACAGCAAGTCCGCAGTCCAACGCGTGAGCGGCCCAAGCGAGTACACCGTGCCACGGTACGGATCGGCGGTGTAGACGATGCCGAATCGATCCACGCTATACGCCCATCCGGTGGTCGGATCGAGAAACCACACATCGCCGCGGTAATACGTGTACACCACGCGGTGGCGCGGCGCTGAGCGCCATTGCCAGCGCGGATCGAAGCGGCGGTTATAGACCCGTACGGCGCCGCGCGGCGCTCGGTCCCAGCGGGCGTTGCGCACCGGCGTGGCGACGCGAATCTGCTGGCGCCAGCCACCCTGGTAAGCCGGCGCAAGCAGCGCCGATTGTTGCGCCTGCAGGGCGCCGATATGCGGCGATGCACCCGCCGACGGCGCCAACACCGCACCGATAGCGAACGTTAATGTCGAGAGCGAAACACCCAACCAACCTTGGCGCATACATTCCTCGTGCGTCGCGCCGAGGTGCTCGACATGAGCCCGTTGGAACCGGCGCGCGTTGGGGAAAATGTTGCGCCTGCATTTCTGAAGGCGCGCCTAATTTTTCTGGCGCACCAAAGGGGGTTCAGAATCGGTTGCGCTTGCGGTGTGGGTTCGTGGTTGGTGGTTCTCGGGTTGAGCTAGTCGCAGGTCAACAGTCAACAATCCATGGGAAACCCGCCCGCGCTCGACGGGCCAAAACTATTGATCCGGCCAGAACTATCCAGCGATTTAAGTTCAGTGACGGGCCAGGGGGAGGGAGGCAGGGGCCAAACTTTTCGTCCATGCCGATGACCGCTTTAGCCCTTGCAGACGCAGGGAAGTGCTTACGAAGGAGTTGATGCTCGGCCCGTGACACCCGCCCCCCGCCCCCGCTTCGGTTGACGAATAAATCGTGCCGCCTCAATAAGAACCCAGAACCAAGAACCAAGAACCAAGAACCGCCTACGACGGATCATAAACTTCAATGCGATCGCGGCCGGCGTTCTTGGCCCGGTACAGGGCCAAGTCCGCAAACTCGAACAGCTGCTCTGGCGTCTCGGCATGGCTCGCCGTGCGTTCAGCGACGCCAATCGACACCGTACTGTTGTCGCCCAGCCGATCCACTGCGCGAGTGTCGCGACGGATGGCCTGGGCGCGCTCCGTAGCTATCGCCAGCGTGGCGCCCGGCATCACCAGCACGAATTCTTCGCCACCAAATCGCGCCAGCGTATCGCCCGGCGCGACCCAACCCTTGAGGCGCTCGGCGATTGCCTGCAGGCGCTCGTCGCCCAGCAGATGGCCGTGAGTGTCGTTGTAGCGTTTAAAGTGATCGACATCGATCATCAACAACGATAGCGGCGCCCTGCTCTCGATCGCCTCCCGCCAGCTGCGATCGAGCTCGGCCTCGAGCTTGCGCCGGTTGGCAACGCCAGTCAGCCCATCCATATCGGCAAGCGCGATCAATCGCTGATTGGCGATCTCCAAATCCGCGGTGCGCTGCGCCAGAGAGCGTGTGCGCTCGTCGACCATCGCCTCCAGCTCCAGGTTCCGTCGCCGCAGCGCTCCAGCTCGCCAGACGTAAATCAGCGTCGACACAACCGCGATGCCGACGAGCGCGAGCAGCGTATTGAACGCCAGCGCTCGCCAATCGCGCGCGACGGCGAACCGAATCGGCGCGACTGCGCTGATCCGCCCAGCCGCGTCGATTGCGCGCGTCTGCAACTCATGGCTGCCGCTCGCCAATGCCAGATCGCGCACACCTTGCGCACCGGCGTCGCTCCAGGCCCGTTCGATCTCCGATAGTCGCGACTGATAGCGCACAGCGCCGCCCAGATAAGGCGATGCAAAATGCAGTCGTAACCGATGCGCTGGGGGCACGACGATGGGCTCGGCGAGCGCCATATGCACCACCCTGCCGTGTGGAGCGACCAACTCCACACGCTCGATCTGCGGCGGCGCGAGCGGCGCCATCGAGTTGACCTGCCCGGGGTCGAAGCGCGCCAGACCCGACCAAGTCGCGATGAACAACTGTCGCTCGCCGCAGGCCACCTCGTTGATGCCTTGTGTACGGCCATTCATCGGATACAGCGGGCGCCATTCGGTACTCTGCGCCGGTCGCCACAGCAATTTGCGCAGCGTCATCGCCAATCGATCGCCATTGGCGCAGCGCCGTGTCCGCAACTCATCGGACGGCGCCAGCCCATTTTCGATCCACGGATGTCGCTCAACCTTGGATAGCCCGTTCGCACCTATCCTGAGCAGTGCGCCAGCGGTGCTGATGTACACGCCGTCATCGTCGGCGACGATCGTGCCATGCAAGTTCTCGGCTGGCTCGGGCGCAAGCGCTATCGGTGGCCCCAGGCGACCGTTCGCATCGACAGCCAAACGCATCGGCGCGGCCAGGACCCGATCGACGTAGACATAACCATCGGTTTCCGCCAACTCATCGAATTTGTAGCTCGGATCGAGGAACCGTTGCGATTCGCGGAGCGCCCCGCCGACCTCATCGAGCACCACCAGACCGGCATCCTCCATCACGTAAATCCGCCCAGGAGTACGCATCGAAGGAAACATGCGCCAGACCGTCGCGCCCGAAATCAACGGCCTCAGCCCGGATGCGTCCAGCACGTGTAGCCCGGTGCGTGCGCCGATCAACAGACCGTGCTGGGTGGCGAGCAGGTAATTGACTTCGGTATCGGCAAAATCCAGCAACTCGAAGGCCGCTGTTTGCCCAGCTTCGCCGCGCGAAACGTACAGGCCGACACTTGTAGCAACATACAGCGCATCGTTCCAGATCGCGGCGTGCGACGGCGGACCTCGGAGGCCATTGCCCGCATCGATTTCGGTCCAAGCCAAATCCAGAGAGACCCGCATTGGCCCGGATTCGGTGGCGAGCCACAGACCATTTTCGGCGTCCAGCGCCATCCCCAATACCGGCGCATCGCTGCTCGCCAGTACGCTGTAACGCCCGTCCGCACCGAGCCGAAACACTCGGCCATCGAGGCTGCCGATCGCGACATCGCCGTTCGGCAATGCCGCGGCGCAGTATGCCGACGCCTTAACGAGTTCCGGCGTGATTGTAGAGACCATTGCTTCCAACTCGCCTGCGCGAGCCAGGATCAATTCGCCATCTTCGCCGATCAACAGGTGCCCGTCTTTTCGAGGCACGATGCCATACACACGCGCTGCAGGTTTCAGCCATTCCGACCAGTTCGAGCCACTCAATCGAAGCAGGCGCCGATCGCGCAATACGACCAAAGGACCGTCAGCATCCGCGTGCATCGAAAGCAGGTCGCCGGGCATATCGATGCTGGCGCGCTCGCCGTCGAAGCCGTAGTAAAAGACTTTGGTGCGCGTCGCGAAATAAACACCGCCGTCGACAACAACGGTATCCCAAACCTCGCCCAATGGCGCACCCGCGTCGTCAGGCATAAACAGCCGATCCAGGCGGTCGAAGCCGTAACTACCATCGGGTCTGCGCTTGAGTACGCCAAAAGACTGGAAGCCGCCGACATAAACCTCACCGTCAGGGCCTGCGGCCAACGAACGCCCAGCGCCGCCGATGTCGATCAGCTTCCAGCGCTGACCGAAGTAGCGCAGCACGCCCTCCAGATTGGCCACAAATACCTCGCCACTGGGCTTGGCCAGCACCGCAAAACTATACGGTTGGGCACCGGTTTCGAGCGGCGTGAAGCGTTGCGTAATCGGCTGTCCAAGCTGCCCGGCGCCGACGTAGCCGGACAGCAGGAGCAACATCACAGCTACGAATCGCGCCATGGCAGTCTCACGATGGACGTCTTGTCGACACTAGCGGACAAAGCGGCAGCGGAATCGCGTCTGCCGAACGCCGCTCCTGCGCTAGACCCATAACGCGGTTAGGGGCCAATGAGGAGCGAGTGCGGCACGGTCAGGCCGAGCGAGCTGTTGTCGATTTGTCCGTTAAAGTCCCCTAGCACTATGGCACAAGTGCTTCGCGCGATCTGCGTACAGGGCAGAAAGTCGATCTGTGAGCAGGATCGGATTTCCAAGCGTTCTTGGGATTCTCACTGAAGTTTGCGACCCCGTGTTCCTGCCCGAAAAGCGCAGGTAAATGTAGAAAAGTAACCCATCCCGTGCTCAGGTCCGGTCTGCCGACTTTTTCGAGCACCGGTGCTTTGCTAACCTTCGGCAGATTCGTTCACATCGGTTCCAGCAGGGGAAAGGATGGGCGCACTGAAGCTCGCAATATTGTGAGTCCTCCGATCCGCTCGTGGCGCAATGACTGCGCCGGCGGCGCAACGACTTCAGCATCCCCGCCACGGGCTACCCGGTGAGCGTCGACATCCCCTTTGCCCTTCCCTGAAGGGCAAGGCAACTGGCTCGCGCACGTGCCGGCTTGCGTCGACGAGTTTCATCACCGGCCTTACTCGAAGCCGTTGCCGAACAGTGGCAGTTCAAAGGCCGGACCACCCTGGAACAGGATGCGCCCGCTGTCCTGGCGTGCGTCGCCGGGTTGGTTGTCGCTCAGCACGAAACTGATGGTGTCGCCGGCGACATCGGCGGCAAGCGTGTTCCAATCGATGCTGAGCGGGTCGCCCTGGACACGCGCACCGAAGGCGCGCACGACGCTCAAGGGGTTGAAGCCGCCGCCGTGAACGCGCAGGCTGACGCGCACACGGGTGCAGTTGGCGACCTCGAAGCGAAAGGCGCCATCTGGCTTCTGCATGCTCGGGTCGGCGGCAAAGGTGTCGGACGGCACTGCAATCACGTCATACAGACGGCTGCAATTTCCGCTCAAGGGCGTCAGGCTGACGGTGAACGGCAGGCTGGCATTCTGCAGCGGCGTCGGCATTCCGTACGGGCCGGCATGCTGCGATCGCGTCGACGTCCCAGGCAGGCTGGCGACGTTGCTCTGGTTGCTGTCGGGCTGGCCGTCGCCGTTGCCGTCGCCACCGTTGGGCGCGGCGTTTTCCGGTGCGGTTGGGGAGCCGTCGCCATCGCCGTCGACGACGCGAGTGAAGCTGTAGACGCCGGTGCGGGTGCCGGCGTGAATGACCGGTCCCGCTGGGTCGGTATTGTCGATTGCCAGTGCCGTGGCCGAGGTTACCGGCAGCCCCGCACTGATCGAGTTCCAGGTAGCGCCGCCGTCTTCGGAGACGAACACGCCGCCGGGATTGAGCGCGCTGCCGCCACTGGCGGCGAAGACGCGCAAAGAGTTGTCCGGATCGATCAGCAGCGCGCGGATGTCCTGCCCCGCGAGTCCACTGCCGGCCGGCGCCCAACTGGTCCCGCCGTTGGTGGTCTTGTAGACGTTGCCGACGAAGCCGCTGTTGTCGAGGAACGGGTTGACGGCGGCGTACAGCACGTTGCGATTGGTGGGGTCCATGGCCAACGCCAGCACCGCATAGTGGGACGTCGTCGAACCCGGCTGCAGGGGCAGACCTGTCGATGCAAGGGTCCAGTTGACGCCGCCGTCCGTGCTCTTGAAGACGCCGTTTGGGGCATTGGGGGTGTAGCTCGACTGGCTGTTATAGCCACGCAGGTAGGTCCCAACGTAAAGCGTGTTCGGTTCGGCGTGGTCGACCACCAGCGGCACGGGAATCGGGAAATCGGCGAACGCCGGTGGCTGCGCGCCTGTGCCTGCGACGCATTCACCGGTGGGCAGGCCATCGCTGCCGACGCTGGTACCGCCCGCGGTGCTGATGGTGTTCCAGGTCGCTCCGGCATCCAGCGTGCGCCATAGGCGGGGCACGGTGATGCTGACCGGCCCGCCGACCGACGCGCAGGTGCCGACGCCACTCGCGGTCAGATAGAGCTTGGTCCACGCGCCGCTGGTCACCACGCTGCGGTCGGGTACGATGGTGCGGACGGTGCCCAGCTGAGCGACCGGCGGGTTGGGGGCGCCCAGGCCGGCGAAGCTATTGAGGTTGGTCCATGTGGCGCCGCCGTTCGTGCTCTTGGCCACCCCGCTGGCGCGTTGCTGGCCGGCCGGCACAGCGGTGGGTGCGATGTCGCGACCGACCGCATAGAGCACGGTGCTCGCGGGGGTGGTGGCGGTGTTGGCATCGACCAGCAATCCACGAATCCAGTCGAGGGCGAAGCCGCTACCGGCGGCGGCCCAGCTGCTGCCGCCATCGCTGCTGCGGAAGAACGGCCAGGTGATGGCCGGCCCCTCCGACTCGGCGTGACCGGCATAGACCAGCGCCGGATTGGCGGGGTTGACGGCGATCGTGCGGACGTTGACGGCACCGATGCCGACATTGCTCTCGGTCCAGGTGGCACCAGCGTCGGTCGAACGGAAGAAGCCGGCGCCGCGCGAGATGAAGTAGCGCACGCTCGGGTCGCCGGGTTTGGCGGTGACCGCCTGACTTTCCAGCGCCGGGCTCGGACCGGGGAACGTCGGGGTCGGCGCCGGCGTGAAGGTCACACCGTCATCCACGCTGCGCTGCAGGCTGCCGCGCGCATTGGCGGCCAGCACCACTGCGGGCGAGCCAGGCACGAAACTGAAATTGGCCAGCAGCAGCGTGGCCGCCGGGCCCGAGGAACTGCGGGTGAAGGTCAGACCACCGTCGCTGCTGCGCAACACCATGTTGAAGGGCTGCTGCGGCCCATTGCCCTCGGTCGCCAGGACCAGGCCCGGCGTGGTGCTGCTGAAAGCCAGCGCGGCGGTACAGGTGGCCAGCTCCGGTGGGGCGCCGGTGACCGTCACCGCGCTGAAGCTGACGCCGCCATCGGTGCTGCGATACAGCGGTGCCCCGGTGTAGCTCGATCCGTTGTCCGGCGCGCAGGGGCTGATCAATACGCGCGACGGGTTGGTGGGATCGAAGGCGACTTGCGACAGGCGGGTGGGCAGCGTGGCGGCGCCGACGGCGGACCAACTGGTGCCGCCATCGGTGCTGCGGAACGCGCCATCGCTGCTCGAGGTCACGATCAGCGTGCCCGGCGTGCCGGGCTGCATGGCAAGGTCGCGGGCAATGAAATTGAGCAAGGGCAGGCCCGTGACCGCTAGCGCAAAGCTGGCGGCGCCGTCGGTGGACCGCATGACGCCGGTGTCGGTGAGCAGGTAGACCAGGTTGGCATCGGTCGGACTGACGACCACATCGAGGATGATGCCGAGGTTCTGGGCGCCGGCGCGGCGGCTGAAGCTCGCGCCGCTGTCGTTGCTGCGAAAGATGGCGAAGCTGCTGGCGACGTAGACGGTGTTTGGACTGGCGGCGCTGGTGGCGAGATAGGCGAGCCCGCCGCCGTCGGGGCCGGCGGTCGTCCAAAGCGCTGGACCAGCAAAGGCGGCATGGCTCAGGAACAGGGCGGAAAGAATCAGCTTGCGGTGCACGACGGGCATTCCTTGCTGGGGGTCTATTCCTATGAGCGGATTCCGGCACGTCAAACTGTCAGTGACTGAAAAAATCGACGACGCCCTGCGCCTCGCAATCGGGTCTCCCCTCAGGGATTCTTTGGCGCCGCTGACGTCTGGGTGCGTTGCCCGAGCGCCCAAAGACTCTCTACTCGGAATCTGGGTGGCTGTTTTGGCTTGATCTGTTTTTGCTTTTCAGTGGATGGCAAGGCGTGACGACGGCCGCGATGCCAAAGGCAACATTTTGCTTCCGAGAAGCTAACGGGCACTGCAACAGGCAACATCTCGCCACTGCGACTGCTCGCAAGAAAACATGACTCAGGAAGTAACGCTCGACAACAACAACGACAACAACGACGCGCTGCGCTACATCGATCAGTTCAAGCTGATTCGACTCATCGGCGAAGGCGGATTCGGCGAAGTGTTTGAGGCGTTGCAAACGCATCCTATCCGCCGCCGGGTGGCGCTCAAGCTGTTGCGAAGAGAGCTTGCAACGCGAGAAGTGATTGCATTGCGCGCCGGGCAGCATGAAGCCGTCGCAGGTCAACTTGTTTGCTGGGATGCGAAGGGCGATGGCATCGAGCTCAAGGCAGGCGCGAGCGGTGCTCGATTCACGCTGTTTTCCGGCAGCCCGCTGAGACAACGGCGGGTTATGCGCGGTCTTTTTGTCGCGAGCAGCGAAGCCCAGCTCGCCCGATTCGGCAGCGATTTCACGGCGGGACGATTCGGCACACTGAGTCCGCTGTCTGCAGGCTGATGCATGCATCGAGATCAATCCAACGCGGCAATGGCCGCGCTGCAGCCATTCAATCCGTTCCCAGGTCGAGTTGCTAAAAGCGCTGACGTCAGGTCTCGGCGGCGAATGGATTGGTCGCAAGGTGGCATTCGGCTGGCTTGCCTTGTCATCGCGTTTGCCCGACGATGTGCCGCCGTGGCACGAGTCGACCAAAGTCGATCGGCGATATCGCTGCAAAGCCAATACGATCGGGGCGCCAGATGCCGTCATTAGAACTTGCGCAACTCAATATTGCGCTCATGAAAGAGCCGCTCGAATCGCCCGGAATGAGCGAGTTTGTCGCCAATCTCGATCGGATCAATGCGCTGGCCGAAAACTCGCCCGGATTCGTCTGGCGGCTGCAGACCGATGATGGCGACGCGACCGCGCTGCGCCCGATGGGTCCTGAGGTTCTGGTGAACCTGTCCGTGTGGCGCGACGTCGAGTCGCTTCGCCAGTTTGTCTACGCGACGGCGCACGTCGAGATCATGCGCCGCCGCCATTCTTGGTTCGAGCGTATGAGCGAAGCGCATCTGGTGCTCTGGTGGGTACCTGCCGGTCACCGGCCGACGCTGGCGGAAGCCAGCGAGCGGCTGAACCAGTTGCGCAGCGCCGGGCCCAGCCCTGCCGCTTTCAATTTCCGCGAAGTATTCGCAGCCCCCGCCGCCTCCGTCTGATTCGCATCGAGCCCTCACGAGCAATCGTCCTACACCGAGTCGACGCGTCGAAAGGAACCCAATGGGCTTGCGCGTCCACGCGGATCTGGCAACACGCTTTTGGGGGCGATTGCGCGCCTGGCGATGCTGCTTCCCGGAATTCATCGGCCGGGCCGCGCCAGTGGCATGACAACCTGTGCGTCAAAGGGCTGCCGTATCCTCGGGGACTATCTCAACAACATCGGACGGCAGCATGGTTGATGTGACGGCGACCATCGATTGGTCGGGCGCGTTGACGCCTGGGACGCAGGCGGCGCTGGCGCGTGCGCTGACGGCGGGCAATGCGGGCATCGAGCGGATCAACGCCTGGCGGACGACGCGGCATGCGCAGATGGTCGCGGAGAGTTCCCGCCCAGCCGGTACACCGCATCTGCTGCCCACTTTCGATGCGGATTTCGCAGGGCTCGCCGAGGCGATTGCCAATCCGAATCCGCGAGCGATCCAGAACGCGACCAACGAACGCGATCGTATCGATGTGATTCGCCCGATGTTGCAGACACTCGCGGTCGATCCAGACATCGGCTTGCCGGCGCTGCTGAAGACGATTCGCTGGTTCAATCTGATGACCCATCCGAATGGCGCGCTGCACCACGACTTCTGCAATCCCATCAACGCGCGCACCGCCGCGCTCGGCGCCCCCCCGCTGACCGAACTTGGGCAGGCCTTGATTGACATGGGCATCTCGCCTCGCGCGGTCATCCTGGCGACGGTCGGAAACTGGCAGCGATTGGCCACGTTCCCGTCGATCCAGGGCGCGCTGCCGTTTTATCGACAGCATGTCGCTGCGCTGGTCGGCTGTTTCGAACCGGCCACGTTGAATCACGCTGCGATCAATCGGCGGTCGTTGTACCTGATCTTCGAGGGCTTCGACGATCCGCCGGCCGCGCTGGTCGATCGCCTCTTCGAACTGGCGCTAGGCAGCGGCAAGACCGAGCGCGTGCCGGCGCAAGCGGCGCTCGATGCCCGACCCGATGCCATGCCGCGCATCGTCGCCGCGCTCGCCGACGGAAAGGCGGAAACGCGCACGCAAGCCGCCAACTGGCTGGCGCGCCTGCGCTATGCGCCTGCGCTGCCGGCGCTCGAAAAGGCGGTCCGCAGCGAAAAGAACGATGTCGCCAAGGGCGCATTGCTCGACGCGCTGCAGCGCCTCGGGCAGCCGGTGTCGTCCTACATCGATCGGGCGGCGTTGCTCAAGGATGCGCAGAAGCTGCTCGCGAAGCCGATGCCCGATGAGCTGAAGTGGATTGCCTGGGAGACCATGCCGGTGGTGCGCTGGGCAGACGGCGGCGCGGCAGTGGAGACCGACGTGCTGCGCTATTTGATCGTCAATGCCTGCAAGCAAAAAACGCCGGAGCCGAATGCGGTGCTGCGTAAGTATTGCGAACTCTTCGAGCCGGGCGACCGGGCGCGATTCGGCGAATGGATGTTGGCGTCGTGGATCGCAGCAGATTCGAAGCCGCATCCCTATGAGGTGATCGAGCGCAGCGCGCGGAAGAATGCGCAGTCGATGCACGATTTTTATCAGCGCACGGCGGCCGCCGACGATCCGCTACGCGCACGCACGGTCGAGCAATGGTATGCGCGCTATCTGACCGTACTGGCCAAACAGCCGGTCGGTTCCGAGATTGCCAGCAAAGGTGTGCTGGCGGTGGCGGCCGCCTGCGGCAGCGCCGCGCTGGCGCCGCCGACGGCGCGTTATCTCAAGGATTTTTACGGCACGCGCGCCGCGCATTGCAAGGCGCTGATCGCCATGCTTGCCTGGGTGGAACACCCGAGCGCCACGCAGCTGATGCTGGCGATCGGCAAACGCTTCCGCACCAAAGGCATCCAGGAGGAAGCGAACAAACAGGCGCTGCTGCTGGCCGAACGCAACGACTGGACGCTCGACGAATTGGCCGATCGCACCATCCCGACGGGCGGTTTGGATGACGATGGCGTGCTCGACTTGAGCTACGGCGAGCGCGCCTTCAGCGCGGTGCTGGTGCCGGACGCCAAGGCCGGCATGAAGCTGGAGCTGCGCCATCCGGACGGCAAGACCATCGCATCGTTGCCGGAACCGCGGGCCGACGACGATGCCGAGTTGGCGGCGGCGGCGAAGAAAAATCTGGCACTCGCCAAGAAGGAAATCAAAACCGCGATCGACGCCCAGACGCAGCGCCTTTACGAAGCGATGTGCACCTCGCGAACCTGGCGCTTCGATCTCTTCGATCGATATCTGAATCGGCATCCGCTGATGAGCCATCTGGTGCAGCGCCTGGTCTGGTGCGCAGGCGGCACGAGCTTCCGGCCGATGGCCGACGGCAGCCTGAGCGGCAACGACGACACTGCCGTGACGCTCGCACCAGAGGCGGAGATTCGCATCGCCCACGATCTCTGGCTCGACGATGCCGCCATCGCCGCGTGGCAACAGCATCTCAGCGATTACGACATCAAGCCGCTGTTCCAGCAATTCGGCAGAGGCCGCTACACGCCGCCGGACGCCAAAGCAGAAGCGCTGACCGAGGCCCGCGGCGTGGTCATGGATGCCTTTACGCTGCGCGGCCGGATGGCCAAACTCGGCTTTGCGCGTGGACCGGTCGAAGACGGCCCGAGCTTCAACACCTATGAGAAGCGTCTGCCCAGCCTGCAATTGGGTGTGATCCTGGAGTTCTCGGGTAATTCGATGCCCGAAGAGAATCGCAAGATTGCGCTGATCGAGATGCGCTTCGTGCGCCTCGGCGAGTTGCAGTACCAGATGCAAACGCTGCCTTTAGGCGACGTGCCGCCGGTGCTGCTCGCCGAGAGTCACCACGATCTGAAGACGCTGGCGCGAGACGGCGTTCTCGATCCTGAGTGGCAACAACGATTCGACCACTGAGCGCTATCGATGAATGCGATGAACGAAAATCGGCGGCGAGTGCTGCGCGCCCCGGCCGAGGTCAGCTTCGCCGAGCAACTGGCGCGACTGGCGGCTGGCGATAACGATGCACGACCTGCCGGTTGGCGATTATCGCCGCGCGCGGTGCGCCGCTTCGTGCTGGGCGACGCCGCGCTCGGCATCGCGCGCAAGTTCTACGGGGACGATGCGCTGATCGATCGCTGCATCGTTACGCTGATGAGCCAACGCGGGCTGCTGCTGGTGGGCGAACCCGGCACGGCAAAATCGATGCTGTCCGAGCTGCTCGCTGCCGCGATCAGCGGCGACTCGACCTGCACGATTCAAGGCACCTCGGGAAGCACCGAAGACCAGATCAAGTACGGCTGGAACTATGCGCTGTTGCTGGCTGAAGGTCCGAGCGAACGCGCGCTGGTGCCGGGGCCGATCCACCGCGCAATGCAGCACGGCGCCATCTGCCGTTTCGAAGAGCTGACCCGCGTGCAGTCGGAAATTGCCGATTGCATGATCAGTCTGCTCTCCGACAAAGCGATGCAGATTCCGGAACTCAGCGAGTCCACGCTGTTCGCGGCGCCCGGCTTCAACGTCATCGCCACCGCCAACATCCGCGATCGCGGCGTGAACGAGATGTCCTCGGCGTTGAAGCGTCGATTCAATTTCGAAACGGTAAAGCCGATCGCCGACCGGCAGCTTGAAATGCGTCTGATCCGCGAGCAAACGCAAGCGCTGCTCGACGAGGCGGCGATCGGCCTGCAGTTCGACAGCGATGTCGTCGAGCTGCTGGTGACGGCGTTCGCCGACTTGCGAAACGGCGTCACCGCTGAAGGCATTGCCATCGAAAAGCCGACCGCGGTGATGTCCTCCGCCGAGGCGGTGGCGGTTGGTTATGCGGCGGCGCTCGACGCTTACTATTTCGGCGACGGCGATTTGCACGGCGGGCATATCGGCCGGCAATTGATCGGCACGGTGCTCAAGGACGAGCCCGCCGATGGCGCCAAACTGCAGCACTATTTTGACGTGGTAGTGAAGGCACGCGCGGAGAAGCAAGCGCCGTGGCGCCAGTTCCTCGCGGCACGCGCCGAGCTGTAGCCGCTGGGCATGGCGAACGGGCTGCCCGACTATCGCCAGCAGGCGCGCGCGCTGATCGGCGAGCGCGCGATTGTCTTTCCGATCCGTCACCACAGCCCGGCTTGCGCCTGCCAATTGCTCATGCTGCTGCGCGATCGGCGACCGGCGGAAATTCTCATCGAAGGACCGGCGGACTTCGTGGCGCTGCTGCCCGCGTTGGCGCATCCCGAATCGCGCCCGCCGCTGGCGATTTACGCTTACGACATCGGCCGCGATGGCACACGTCGCGCCGCCTACTACCCGTTTGCCGAGTGCTCGCCGGAGTGGGTGGCGCTGCGTTTCGCCGCCGAGCACGGCATCCGGTGCCGCTTCGTCGATTTGCCGTATGCCGCGAGAGCCGGCGACTCGGCCCCTGAGCATTCGCTGCAGACCGAGCGGCACCTGCAACGCAGCGCCCACTTGTCCTTGCTGGCCACCCGCCTCGGCTGCCGCGATCAGGAGGAACTCTGGGAACACCTGTTCGAGATTCCCGGGCCTGGCCTCGAATTGTCCGAGCACGTGGCGCGCATCCTCGCGTACTGCGAACTCGCGCGCAGCGACTACGCGCCGACCGAACTCGATGCCGACGGCACCTTGGCGCGCGAAGCGCATATGGCCTTCGAACTGCATCAGGCGCTGGATCGGCATGCGCCGAATGCCGGACCGGTTCTGCTGGTGCTGGGCGGCTTCCATGCGCTCGCCGTGCAGCAAGCGCGTGGACTGGAACGGCCGACGATCGCGGTTGGGCCGTCGCGCGATAGCGGCGCCGCTTTGATTCCGTTCTCGCAACCGCGCCTCGATCGCCTGAACGGTTATGCGGCCGGCATGAGCGCGCCGAATTGGCACCACCAGTTGTTTGCGACGCTGCGCGGCAAGCCGCCGCTGACGTCTGGGCAGCTGCGCCGCATCCGAGCCCAACAAGCGCTCTCGCTGCTGCTGCGGCTGGCGGAGGACGTCCGCAAGCGACGCCCGCTGCCGCTACCCACCGTTCGCGACGCGCTCGCCCATGCGCAAGCCTTGGCCGCGTTACGGCAGCGCGGCGCGATCGCCGCTGTCGACTTGCGCGACGCGGTTCGCAGCAACTTCCTGCAGGGCGACGAGGATCTGGACGCCAGCCCGATCCTGACCGCACTCGACACATTGATGACCGGCAGCGCGATGGGCCAAGTGCCGCGCGAGGCCGGAACCGTGCCGCTGTTGCGCGATTTCATGACCCGCGCGCAAAGCTGCCGGCTCAAGCTCGATGGCGTCGAGGCACGGCAAACAACGCTTCAAATCTATCGTCGCGCACCGCACCGGCAAACCTCGCGGTTACTGCACGCGAGCTTGCTGCTCGGCATTCCGTTCGCGATCAAGCTGTCGGGACCTGCGATGGCACAAGCCCGGGATCTCAGCCGCGCTACCGAGCGCTGGCAGTACCAATACACGCCGGCCACAGCGGCGGCGATCGTCGAGGCGTCGATTCATGGCCCGACGCTGGACGAGGCAGTTCGGGAAGCATTCGCGCACCAGCTCGACAAGGCAATTGCCAGCGGCGATGCGCGCTCCGCCGCGGGCGCGGTGCGCTGGCTGGAGAAGGCTTGCCAGGCCGGCATCGCGGGCGACCTGCCTGCACTATCGTCTCTGGTACAACAAGCGCTGCTCGACGATGCCGCGTTCCCGTCGCTCGCGCAGGCCGTGGTCGGCTTGCATCGGATGACACGCAGCGAGGCGCTCAACGACGACGGCATTGCCGCGCTCCCGGCGCTGCTGACGCGCGCCTGGCAGCGCGCCCTGTATCTGGCGCAACTTCCCGGCGCGAGCGGCGATGCGGACGCCTGCGCCGCCGGGCTCATCGAATTGCGCGTCATCGCCGACCTGTCGCCGGATCTGATCGACCGCGCGTTGCTCGATCAGGCGCTGCTGGGCCTCGCCGATGGCCATCCCAGTGCTCTGGTGCGGGGTTGCGCCGTGGCGCTGGCGCACGCCCGCGGCGCGCTCGACGTCGCGGCCCTGCAAGCGCGCCTGCGCGGACACCTCACTGGTACGCTGAAAACCGCCGACGCCGTGGCCTTCCTGCGCGGGCTGCTCGGCGCCACACGCGAGCTTGCCTGGCAGGAACCGGTCTTGATCGAAACGCTGGATACGCTGCTGCGCGGCTGGGACGACCAGAGCTTCGTTCGCTATCTGCCGGAGCTGCGTCTGGCCTTTTGCGAACTCACGCCGCACGAGACCGATCGTGTCGCGGCTGCCGTCTCCGCGCATACCGGCAGCGATGTGCTGCCAACCGTGGGCGGCGATAGCGACGAGCTGGCGCGCCATCTGGCTGCCGATCTCGCAGCCTACGAACGCCTGAGCGCAGACGGACTGGGCCACTGGTGGACGGCATGAGCGCGCAACGCTGGCGGCTGGTGTTGGGTCACTATGCCGATGCGCGGCTCGGCGCGCTGGAGGGCACCGCCGCCGAATGGGACCAGGCGCTCGGGTTCTTGTATCAGCGCGAGTATCAGCGCGATGGCGGCCGCGGCATCCGGCAATTGCAACCCGGTTCGCTCGACGCCTCGCAACTGACCGCCGTCGCGTGGCTCGACAAAGTGCGCGAGTTATTTCCGCGCGAGACGGTCGAGATCATTGAGGCACATGCGCTCGAGCGCTATCGGCTTACCGAACTGCTCGGCGACCCGGAGGTGCTGGAGAAGCTGGAAGCCAACCAGGCGCTGTTGCGCGCGCTGCTCAGCGTTCGCTCCCATCTGAAGCCGGCGGTACTGGCCACGGTGCGGCGCATTGTCCGTCAGGTGGTGCTGCAACTGCGTCGTCGTTTCGACCACGAGCAGCGCCGCACGCTGGCCGGACGGCGCAATCGTCTGCGCGAATCGCCGCTTCGCATAGCGCAGAACTTCGATGCGCGCGGCACCATCCGGCGCAACTTGAAGCACTACGATCGGCAGCGCCAGCAGCTGGTCATCGAGCGCGCGCGGTTTTTCGATCGCAACGCGCGGCGCCTGCCCTGGGATCTGTTTTTGTGCGTCGACCAAAGCGGCAGCATGGCGGACAACGTGATCCATAGCGCGGTGCTCGCCTCGGTCCTGTGCGCACTACCGAGCTTACGGGTCCGCCTGGTGCTGTTCGATACCAGCGTCGTCGACTTGAGTGCCTACGTCGATGACCCCACGGAAGTACTGATGCGCGCGCAGCTGGGCGGCGGCACCGACATCGCCAAGGCACTGCGCTATTGCGCCGGGCGCATCGAGCGACCGCAGCGCACCGTGCTGATCCTGATCAGCGATTTTTGCGAGGGCGGCCCGTTGAGCGCGCTGCTCAAAATCGTCCAGCAGCTGGCGGCGGATCGCGTGCGGCTGCTGGGCCTCGCCTCGCTGGCGGAAGGCGACGCCCATTTCGATCGCGAGATCGCCGGTCGTTTGACGGCGCTCGGCATGCCGATCGCGGCCTTGACGCCGCGCGAGCTGGCCGATTGGCTGGTCAAGGTGATCTCATGAGTCGCGGCAGCGCTTCAGACGCTGCGCCGGATCGGCTGATGGCGCTGTACGAGCGCTTACGCGCCTACGACGAGTCGGCAATGGTCGCCCTGGCGAATCGCGGTTTGTATCGGCGCGCGCTCAAGGATCTGGAGCAGGAGACGCCGTCGATCCTGAGCCTGGACGGTGAGATTGCGATCGCCTTCGCCGGACAACAGATTCGCATTGCCAGCGACGACCCGCGATCGGCACGCTGCAATTGTCGCGCGCCCACCGCCTGCCAGCATCGCTTGGCGGCGTTGATCTGGTTGCAGCAGCAGGCGATGGCGGAGACGCCGGCCGAACCGACGGTGGGCTTTGACGCCCTGCTCGCCATTGGCGATGCCGAACTCAAAGCGCATGCCGGGAGCGCCGGCTTTCGCTGGGCGCTGAACTATGCGGCCGATCTCGATCTGGATCGCGATTTTGTCGTGAGCGACGAGCGTTATCCGGTGCTGCGCTTACCGCGCCTGGTTTTCGAACTGCGTTGCCTGAATGCCGATCTCGGCCAGATGATCGTCCGGCCGCCATCGACCGCAGCGAACAAGTACGCCGTGGCGGCGCTGCTCGCGCTGCGGCGTGCGCAAGGTCAAACGCTGCCGATCCTCGACGAGGCGCCCAGTGCCAGCGACGCGCCTGCGCGCCTGCGGATGCTGGCGGCGGTCGCCGAGTTTGTCGTTGCTCTGGTCGATATCGGCATCGCCCATCCCTCGCCTTCGCTGCAGCAACAGGCGGATACGCTGGCCAGTTGGGCGCAGGCGCTCGGCTGCCCTCGCCTCGCGGCAGCCATGCGGCGCTGCGCGGATCAGATCGAAGCCAGTTGCGCACGGATGGCGCATAGCGACAGCGAGGATTTGCTCGACGACCTGGCCTTGGCTTTCGGTCTTGCCGGGGCGCTGCAGCATGGCATCGGCGTTGGTCGACCAGATCGCGGGTTGCTCGGCAATGTGCGCCGCAGCTACGAGGAGTCGGATGCACTACAGCTGGTCGGGCTTGCCGCGTGGCCGTTTGCGACTGCCTCCGGCTTCAAGGGCCTGACGGTGTTGTTCTACGCGCCGGACGATGACGAATTCCTGACCTTGACCGATGCGCGCGCGGCGAGCGCCCTCTTCGATCCGATCGCGCGTTTCGATCAGGGCGGACCCTGGCGCGGCATGGCCTGTCCGCGCGCAGCGCTTGGCACCGTCCTGCGCGTCTGCCAGGTGCGGCGCGCCGACGACCGATTGTCGGCCAGCGACGACAGCATCGTCGATAGCCTGCACCCGCTGGCTATCGACCATTCGGCATTGCCGGCGATCGACGACTGGAGCGAGCTGGCGGACATCGCGGGCGCGTCGATCCTGCGCGGTAGCGCGGATCGCTTTTTTGTGCTGAAACCATCGCGGTGGTTGCCAGCGCATTTCGACCGGCATCGCCAGGTTCTGCATTGGGCGCTTTACGACCGGCATGGCGCTCCTCTGACCCTCTCGCTGCAGTACTCGGCGTTGCATTCGCGCGCGATTGCCGCATTCGAGCGCTATTCGGCGCAAACCGCAGCGGGCCTGATCGTGGTTCGACGGCGCGGCGCCGATCTCGAACCGCTGGGTTGGCTGCAAGCCGAATCGACGCTTTGGCGAGCCGGCACGCCCTACTTCGATCAGGGATCGACGGACGCAGTCGCAACGAGCCCGCCAGCCGCGATGGCGATGGAATCGCCGGCGCTGATGCGCTTGCGCGGAACGCTGCAGGCCTGCGCAGAGCGCGGATCGACCCAGCGACGACACGCCGATATCGCCGCGCTCCACGGCCAAGCCGAGCGCCTGGGGCTGATCAAACTCGCCGCCCTGCTTGACCCAGACGCCGGTGCATCCGCCGTGCTCCGCGGCTGGCTGTTTCTGCGCCAGCTCCGGGCCGAACGCTAGTGTGGTGTCCCAAAAATAACTGGAATTATGTCCGCGTCTTTCGACCCGAATGCTGCGTTGCTCGTCGTCGCCATAGCGCTGCTATGACTTCTTCTCGCGCCTTGCCTCGGGCCGAAATCCATCGGACATTTCTTCAAGTTATTTCTGGGACACCACACTAGGATTCTTCGGCCACGCCTCAAGCCGCCCTCGCGCTGATCGCGGATAGCGCGATCCCGGCGGTCGCAATCGCATCACCGCCAATCGCATTGCGCGCAACGATGCGCTGGGCGTGGACCTGGGCGCCAATGGCGTCAGCGCCAATGACAACGATCCCCAGGTCTGCGTCAGTCCGAGCGGCTGCGTCGCCAATCGCGGCCAGAACTTTCCGCTCATCCAGTCGGCGATGCGCCGCACCAGCGGCATCATTCCCGTGGGGCGGCCGGTCGAGATCCGCGGCACGCTGCGCTCGGTCTTCGGCGGGCCCTACCGGATCGAGTTCTACACTTCGACCAGCTGCGATGCGAACAGCCACGGCGAGGGCGCACGCCTGATCGGCGCGATCAACGTGACGATCCCCAACGAGACCTACTGCCCGCCCCAGGGCGGCATCTGCCTGGCCTGCACAGCAGGCAATTGCACCACCGGCTTCTCAACCTTTGTCTCCGAGATCGACGTCGTCCCCGGCACAGCGATCACCGCCACCGCGACCAGTCCCTTGGGCGACACCAGCGATTTCTCCGAGTGCCGCACATCGACGGAAGAACCGCGACCCGACGCGGTGTTCGCGAACGGCTTCGAGGCAACCCTGCTGCCCTGAACATCCATCGCGGCAAGACGGCCCGCACGTGACAGCGTGCGGACCGTCGCGGCCCAGGGCGCCTCCATCAAACATCATCGGTCAGAGCGGTTGCTTGTTGCGAGAAAGCGTCCAATGCGATGGCAGCGCTGAAAAGTACGCCCCGGCAAAGCCGGGGCGCAAGTGAATTGCCTGTGCTCAAGTTCGGCAAGGTATCGCGTCAGCATCAATTAAGTGGCAACCCCACCGCCCACTTAAGACCATCCAAGTAGTCGCGCGGTTTCGCGTATTTCTGCGCAGTTCCATCGCCGTAAAGCTGGTCAAATAATTTACAGATCGCAGGGCGATTGCAATCTTTCGTATCTTCTGGGATCGCTCCTGGGTTGTCCCACCCGAAGTTTGAGGGAATGTCGCTTCCAGCAAGTCCATTGACTTGTTCAGCCGCATCGAGGACCGCAGGCGAAAATGGGATCTTCGGCAAACGTGACCGCTCTGACGGTGGTGCCGACGGTAGTTCTCTAATCGGAGGCTGGGGTCGACGATTGACATTCCCAGGATCTCGCCAGATGGGCTGCTTGGCAATGGGCGTAGACGGCGGCAGGGCGGTCGAATTTGCCTTTCCTGTCGCGAGTCCTGACAAAATTCCAGCACCATCACCGGCAGCGCCTGCGTACAAGGCTAAGTCTTCATTTCTGCAATATCCTGCCCAAGTTTCCAGTATGCCGCTTCCAATCTGATATCCCGCTGCGCCGGCTCCAACGACAGCGGCTCCCGTACCTACCGCGCCGGTGGCCACAGCGCCTGCTCCTACTGCCCCTGCGGCATTGGCGCCACCTCCAAACAGATTGCCAACTCCATGTGTGGTACCCGCAAACCCACTTGGATCCACCATTCCCGTTGGGTTGCCCTCGACATAGGCGAAGCGATTGAGGCTTTGCGGGCGATCGGCGAAGCCGGCGAAAGGATCGCGTTGGAGGAATCGACCGATTGCCTGGACATAGGAGCGTGCGCGCAGATGCACGGTGCCGTCGGGGAACTGTTGCTCGCCGGTGAAGGCCAGGTTCAGTGGTGCGGTGCCGGCGCTGTAGCGGGTATTGCCCCAGGCGTCGTAGCTGAGCGCGCGGTTGATGGCGCCGGTGCTGCTGGTGCTGGCCTTGATGCTGCCCAAGGCATCGGTGAGCGTGTACTCGGCGCCTTGATAAGTGCCGCTGTTCCAGCGGTGTTGCGCATGCAGGCCTTCTGGACCGTAGACATAGGCGGTCTCCTTGCCATCGCTGCTGATTTCGCCGATCACGCGCGGCAGCGCTGAGCTTTCATCGAGCACGTAATCGGTGGTGACGCCACCGCGGATGCTGCGAATGAGGTTGCCGGCGCCATCGTATTGATACTCGGTGGTGATGCTGGCAAAGGTGCTTCTCAGCAGTTTGTTGGTTGCCGTGTAGGCGTAGGTGGAGCCGGCCTGCGCTGCAAGGTTCTCGGCAGCATCGTAACTGGCACCGACGATGCGATCCGAGGCATCGAAGCTGGTATCGGTTTTGTCGGTTACACGGTGATAACTGGAAGCGTGTGCGATTTTCCAGTTGGGCCCAGGTGTGATCGCAGTACTGTTGACATCTTCCACGATGTTCTTGCTGCTCAAAACAACGTCGCCATTGGCGCCCGTCATGAACCAGATTTGCACGCTGGCGGCGGTAGCGGCTTGTCGCCAGACCAGATCGGGTACGCCGTCTTGGTTGTGATCGCCTACGCTTTCGATACGCCAGTTGCCGTCGGAGACCGTATTCGGCAGATAGATGCTGCTCTGCAGAGACGTACCGTTCCCGCCCATGAACCAATAGGCGATTTCGCCGGCACCAGCAGTATGTCGCCAAATGATGTCCACGAATCCGTCCCGGTTCATGTCGGCCGCGCCTTCGATCTTCCAAGTGCTGTCGGCAATCGTCATGAGCGTGACTTCACCCACACGCGTCTGACCCTCTGTGCCGCCCATGAGCCAAATCACATTCTGCCCGGTGACATAGTTTCGCCAGAGCAAATCGCCAAATTTGTCTCGATTGAAGTCGGCAACCGCTTCAAGGTTCCAATCGCTGCCGGGGACTGCGGTCGACAACGTGTTGTCACCCACATGATCAGCACCACTGCTGCCGCCAAGCTTCCAGTACAGAACTGTTCCTGCGGGACCATTGTTGTGCCAGTACAACTCCGATATCCCGTCTCCGGTCGCATCGCCTGTCGCTTCCATCTTCCAGGAGGTGTCCGGAATCGTCAGCATGTTTGGACCGCCGATTCGCCTCGATCCATCGCCACCACCGAGCAGCCAGACAAGATTCGAGCCGCCTGCCGTGTCGCGCCAGAAAAGATCCGGAACGTTCTTGTTGGCCGTGGGGATGTCCCGATCCAAGTCGCTGCTGTTGTAGCGTTTGGCGTTCTGCACTTGCTTGCGGTTGCCGACTTCGTCGTAACTGAAGTTCTGGATGCTCTCCAGTTGACCCAGACCACGTTGCTCGGCGCGAATAAGGCGATTGAGTGCGTCATAGCGGAACACGTTGGTGCCAAGTTCGCTCTGGCCGGCATATTCCTCGGTCAACTGCAGCACATTGCCATTGCTATCGAGATCGTATCGATTGCGTTGCGTCAGTGCCCCGGCCTTGGTGTGGTTGATGTCGATCAAACGACCCGCGGTGTCCAAACCAAAGTTGCTGGCAACACCGTTGGGTCGGGCGATCGCGGACAGTGCGTTGTTCGCGCGGTAGGTGTAATTGGAACTGGACTGACCGAACATGGACAGACTGCGAATCAGGCCGTTGTTGCTGCTCGCCGCGCCATAGCCATAGGTGACGCTGCCACGACTCCAATAGCCCAGACTGGTCAGGCTGTCGTCCAGTGCATAGCCATAGTTGACATCGCGGCCACCCCGATTGCGTTTGCTCAGCCGATTGGCGGCGTCATAGCTGTAGGTAGTGGTTTCATCATTGACGCCATTCGGTTTGGATGTCACCGAGCGCAGCAGATCATTTGCCCAATACTGGATCGACGAAACATCCGAACGGGCACCGTTGGGATCATCGCTGCGACCGCTGTAGTCGATGGCGATCACGCGGCCGGTCGCGTCATAGCTGTAGTTCACGGTCTGGTTGGCAAAGTCCAGGTACGAGGCCACCGAGCCATCCGGTCGATACGTCCACGACTCGCTCTTGCCATTGCGCGACACACTCAGGACCTCACCGAGCAGATTGACGTTGTAGAGCGTGTCCGCACCGGCGCCGGGCACATCCACCTTGGTCAGGAAGCCCAGATTGTCGGTGCTGTAGAACCAACTGCTATTCAAGGCATCGGTGATCTGTTCGATCCGGCCAAACGCGTTGTAGCGGTATTGCGTGGCATTGCCGTTGGCATCCACCATGGAATTGGGCAACCACCGGTCGGTGCCGGCATACACATAGGAATGCGTCAGGTTCTTCCCGTTAGGATCCAGCCGACGGTTAACGATGCGGCCAAGACGGTCATAGTTGAATTGCGTCAGAATTTTCTCGCCGGCGGTACTGCCGGTGTGCTGCGCGCCACTGACAATCTGAGACAGGAAATTGCGGTTCGTGTAGCTGTAGTCGGTGCGCGATCCCGCAGCATCGGTCTCGCTCTGCAGCCGACCCAGCCCGTCGTACTGATAGCTCACCAGCGTACGCCAATTGCTCGCATCCACCTTCTGCCGCAGCTGCGTCAGGCGATCGTTGCCGTCATAGGTGTAACTCAACTCGCCATTGATCGCGGGCAGCGTCTGTCCGTTTTCCGTGAACCCCGCAGTACCCAGTCTGACACCGCTCAAACGACCCTTTTGATCGTAGGTCAACTGCGTGCGCACACCCCGTGCATCCGTGAACGCGCGCGCCAACCCGTCGCCAAAGCCCGCATAGTCGAGCGTGGCACTGATCCGGCCATCATCCAGAATCGACTTCTGCACCCAACCTTCCGGCGTGTAACACACACGCGTCACACGATCAGTGGCGTTGGCCCGTGCTTCAGTTGAACCCGAGCAGGTCACGAGATTGTTCGACGCCGTTGTTCGTGCCCCCACTTCGATCATCTTGGCCAGCTGACCAAAGCCGTCGTACTCCAAACGAAACTGGCGATTGAGCGCATTCGAGCCCTGGGTGAGGGCGTACTCGCCTTCCGTGCCTACCATCGCCCAACTCAGCAACGTAGTGGCATTTTTGCGGCCCGCGCCCGCATCCTCAACGATCCTGGTCGGGTTCAGCTTCGCGTCGTAGGTGTATTCCGTCCGGATGTTGCGCGCGCTGAAGCCGTTCACCCCTTGCGTGTCGAACACCATCGCACTGGGAATGCCAAGGTTGCCAAACTGCCCCAGCGCCGGATTGTTCGCATACTCGTAGTTGGTGCGCACACCCCGAACATCGACGCTCGAAGTCAAAAAGCCGCGCCCGTCAAACACCGACGTCTCCGTCAGGTTCAAGCGCCCGCTGCCGGCATCCATCGTGGTGACACTGGGATATCCGCGACTGTCGTAACTTTGCGTCAGCACCGTACCGTCGGGCAAGGTCATCGACGTCGGCAGACCAACCTGCACCGACTGACCGTTGATGCTCACCGGCGCGTACGCAATCGTCGTCGTTTGCGTCGTCGTCACGCCATTCACTACACCTTCTGCGGACAGCTGCGTTGGCACACCTTTGACTTCATCGTAGGTAATTCGAGAAATGCTGCCGGAGGGCTCACGCACTTCCGTCGTTTGCCCGAATTCATTGACAAGGAACCTCCACTCATCGTACGTGTTGTCCGAGTTGTAGACGCGTCGGTTGGTGAGAAAGCCACCGGCACTGTACTGATAGGTGGACATTCTGCGCTCGGGATCAATCTCCACGGACACGTTGCCGGCAGCATCACGAAGCCATCCGTAGTACTTGGTCGTGGAATTCGTGACATATTCCCGCGCCAGCTTCAACCGACTGTCGAACAGATAGCGCACGCTGCGCGTCTGGTTGGCGGGCGTGGTTTGTCGAACTTCCAGATTGAACGGCTGCCCGGTGACGGGCAGGAAATCGATGCGTGACCCACTGCCATTGATCTCGTAGGCCACTTCATTGCAGGTCGAACAGGCATAAAAAATGTCTGTGCCTTTTGCCGCCACGCCCAACACGTCGGGATCATTGAGCGGGTCGTAGGTCTTGATCATTCGCTTCAGGCTGTCGTACCGGTATTGCCGGGTACGTCCGGCAACATCGACAAATTTTGTCAACATGCCGTTTTGATAGCCCATCGTCGCAGATCGCACTGGCGTGCCGCCGGGTGGGTTAATGTCAGTTACGCGTACCGGCTGGAAATTTCCGCCGCCTTGATCTGCGAATTCAACACGAACAATTCTCCCAGAAGGCCAGCTTGTGATATCCAATTGCGTATTGCCAGTCCTCGAGAACGTCAGGTAAGCGCCGTTTCTCCTTGTGTGGCGGATCAGGTTTCCGGCCGCGTCAAAAGTGTCCTCTTCACCTGATGGATAGCGATAAACGAAGTTCTCGCTAATGGTTCGCGGTGTGATGTAGCCCATCGCCGGTCCGCTGAGACTCGCGTACGCGATCTTGTCGCCGCTACCCACAACTGTGGTCTGAAGGAAGTCGTAGACCTCGCCATTCTCCATCTGCAGGCGTCGATAGGTCGGTCCACCAGCTTGAGGTTGGTAAGACAACATTTTCCGGGAGTAACTGTGCCGCCATTGCGGTGCAGCGCTTTGACCCGGAGCCAGCGTGAACGTTCGCGGCGCCACGTAGCGCAGACCAAAATCGATGTCGATACCCGGCGCACTGTGATTAATGCACGAAATGCTTTCCACTTTCTTGCGGGTCGAGAGTTCCACCGGGTTGCCCCGAACAGTCCCAACGCCACAGTCATCCGCCTTTGGCGGCTCCGGAAGTACCAGTTGTGGGTAATTGCCAACTGCAATACGACAGGTTCCAGATTCCGAATCAACCACCACGGTGTTGGGAATGATCCCCGGGCCCGTAGCTGACCCTGCATCTGTGTTGTACTCCAGCAAGTGAAGTATCGGGCTGGTTCGATCTGGGTTTCTGACGATGTTCCAGGACAAAACAGTGCCCGTGATGCCGCCTGCCTGAACCAGAAGCCCCATGCAAAAGGTATGTTCTCCGAAGTTGTTGTAGGACCTGTAAGCCACGCGCGTGGATTGACAATATTTCTGGCGCGATACGGGATCCTCTCGAAGGCTAAACAAGAGCGGACATTCCAGCTCAACGGCGGGAAGGCAAGTTAGACTGGTATCGGACTGGCACCTGAAAATGTCCCCCGGCGACGCCGAAGCGGTTGAACCGGATATTCCCTCCATCAGACCTACGACCACCAATACTGCTGAAACACTCGATTTCTTCAACACTGACATGTCAACTTCTCCCCGTTGCTCCACTGAGTAGCGAAGCGAACGTCCGTCACCGTGGCCTCGAGGGCAATTCCAAAGGAAATCGCAATTCCTTCGGAAATTCTTCGTTTTCAGAAAAATCAAACACTTGCAGACTGCACTCGGTTGTTGTCCTCGAGCCATTCAAGCATCGGCACGGTCCGAGAGAAGGCGCACAATTGCGATTGACGATCGGGTCGTTGACGTGCACAGGAGCCTTTTCCTCAAGCAGGGCATGTCTTGGTCGTGCCAAACCGTGACACCGGTCTGCTCTACGCAACCGATGCCGGTCGGGTCTCATCAAGCAGGAATGGTTAGGCGCAGTATGGGGAACCGCTTGGTGGAGGAATCGGCCTTCGCACGATGCCGCCGTTCCGTACGGTGCTAGAAATGAAGCGCTTCGGGGCCAGAGCTGCGCCGACGTCAAGGCAGGCGACTACAAACCCTCAGACTGGTTCCCGTAGGAAATAACCCTCTGGCAGGGCAGAACTTGAGGAATGGAATAGCTTAACGGCATTATCGAGAAGGTCTGCTTGGATTCCTGAAATCATGGTTGAGATCACACTCGGCGATGTGGTCATCAATCTGACCAGGGGGTTGGTGTTGAAGGGGAACGTACCAGTGGTTCTCCCGAATCGCGACCACAGCCTGCTTCTCTATCTTGCAGCGAATGCCGGGCGGGTGATCAGTAAGGAGGAACTCCTCAAGAATGTCTGGGGCAATCGGATCGTCGAGGATTCCGCCATTGCCCGCACGATCTCCCAACTGCGAACAGCCCTCGGAGAGAACGCGCGCGACGCAATCAAGACGTTGCCAAAGCGCGGCTATGTGCTCGTCCCGTCTGACATGGCTGCAATTTCTCCATCTGAGTCGCCGCCTGGCCGTCTCGTATCGGAGCCTCCCCAATCGCCGAAAGGCAAGAAGAAAGTCGTCGCCCTGGCGATAGCGTTAGTCGCCCTGGTAGCGGTGTTGGTGTTCGCCGGTTATCTGTTGAAGCCAAACACCCAAGCTCCTGCCGTTCGCCTAAGTATCGTCGCAGATAGTCGCTTGACCGAATCGATTATCGGGTCGCAGCTTCAGTACGTCGCCCAGACGCTACAGCCTTCCCTACGCCTTGAGCCGTTGGGCCGATCCCGCTCCGGCGAAGACACACTCGTCGCGCACATCACATCACAGAGCCAGGGTTTGGAAGCGCTGTTGTCCTTCCAAGGCAGAAGTTACCGCGCGTCACTCGGGCGAGGTGCCCAGAGCAGCCTTTACGTCCTGCAGCATGCGCTTGCCGAGATATTCTCGCGCGACGCGGCAAAGCTTCACTTCACCTATGTCGCCACCGGACCGGGGGTGGCACAGTTCGATCTGGATTTTGCCAAAACCAGTTCGAAGTTGGCCGATGCCTTTGCCACCAACCCGAACAACTCCGCAATTGCAGCCGAGCTGGCGTTTGCACTGAACGAACAAGGTTGGCCAGCATGGCCGGAAATTCTCGCCCGCGATGCCCTGACAACCGGCAGCGGGCTGAGTCCAGATCACCAATGCCTCGCCGCGTTTGTCATTGCCGACCAGCTGACCGTCGACAAGATGATTGGCGAGCCATGGTGCGCTCTGGCCCAGGCGCGACTTGCCGAAGCGAAATTCGATCCCGAGCGGGCCCTGGCATTGGCGACACAGCAATCACCCAGTTCTGTGCTGATCTCGCTGAAGCGTATGGAACTGCTGTCTCGCCTGACGACCGCCCAGGACCCGCGCAAGGAAGCCCTCTCTGCGGCCGAGCATTCGATTGCCTTCGCGTCCCAACTCGGTTGGCTGCAGGGCCAGGCGCGCATGCAGGAAGCGCTCGGAGACGGGCTGTTTGGCGCGAACTGGCGGGCGCAGGCCATATCAGCTTATCGCGATGCCGAGCTCACCTACCGCGCAATTCGCGATCAAATCGGTGAGCAGCGCGTCCGGGTTTCTCGAATGTCGCTCGAAAAGCAAGATTTCGAGCGATTGGGTGAGGAAGCTGAGAAACTGATCGAGCTGGCTGAGCAGGCTGAAGATGAGAATTCTTTGATACTGGGACAGTTGACGCGACTGCGCTTTGCCCCACTGACTGATGTAGAATACGTTGATTTATTGTCCAAACTGATCAGCCTCATCAATCGCGAGAAGCGTTTTCCCTCGGCCGTGCTAGAGCGCTACTTGTTTGCCCTTGAGGCATCACCGCGTGCGGATCTGGCAGGGCCTGCTTACGACGCGATGCTGGCTCATACCGTTACTTACCCGAGATTATACTTGAGGGTGCTAACCAGTCAGGCTGTAGACCTCACCGACAGCGGTCGAATTACGGAGGCGTTACGCCGCTTTTACGAATTAGACAAGCAGCGCGAAAAGTTTGAATCTTTCAACCTATTGCAGACATCCTTCTGTGTCGCGGCTTTTGCAGCAATTGAGGGAAAGGATTTCGCCCAGGCCGAATCCTGGGCAAAATTATGCAAAGAACTCAATATCCCAAAAGACATTGGCTGCATCAAACTGTTTGGCGATATGGCGCTGGAGCGCACAGCCTGGCTAAGAGGCGACCCGCAATCCAACCTGGCGACAATTATTCAACGCGCCGCCCAGGGCACACCTGCCGACCGAAACTGCATTACCGTTCATCTGCATGCTGCGGCGCTAGCATTGCGACGCCAAGACTTGAGCAGTTTTCAACGTGCATCAATTTACCTACCGCCCAGCCAAGGCAACATCGAAAGCATTCATGCCGACCGCATTTTGTTGAAGGCTGACATTTGTCTAGCGGGGCTCAAGTCGTGTGATGCGGCCTCCTTGAACCCTGAAGCCGCAGGACAAAGTGTACCTCCCCTGGACAAAGCACGGCTCCATGCCAAACGGATTCTCTATTCCAAGGCATGCACCAAACCCAACCTGGATCTCGCCCAAACTTACGAACGCGAGGCCGAAACCCTTGGGGCAAAGCTATTGGCCGAGCAGTTACGGTGCGCCATTGCCAGTTGCAACGGCCCGATAACGGCAGACCAGTGCTTAGGCTCTAGCTTCAAGTGCAACATCCAACTTCCAGGTAGGGTGCTGCGATG
>ERZ1066125.120-NODE-120-length-60170-cov-30.438094_pt1 | contig 60170 bp, 51 predicted proteins | sample MGYA00382772_ERZ1066125 | MGnify/ENA primary metagenome ERZ1066125 (study PRJEB33369, sample SAMEA5778355) | biofilm metagenome | biome: Industrial cooling water; feature: Water cooling tower basin; material: Biofilm | place: United Arab Emirates | collected... | reverse complement strand
AGCCGTTTTCATCGTTTCAGGGCGTTGTCGCAAACGACATGTCAGACTCCTTCGTGTTTGATAAGCGCTGAAACTTGTGCGGGACTTTTACTTTCTTTGGCTTTGTCGTGCAAGGTTGAGCGGCGGGATGCGAGAAACCGAGAAAGAACAATTGAAAAGCAAGGAGGGAACCGACGCTCCCTCATTAGCCGCCGATTCCCTCTTTGTTTTTGTTTGGCGAATAGCCACTCATTGTATGCGATTTCCAGACCTCACATGAGCTTCAATCACCCATTAGCTCGGTCTTCCTCACACTAGCTGGGCACTCTCACGCGAAGCGCCGGAAAAAGTTCCCAAAGAACTTGCCGGAGTTTTACGACCGGCTTTTTTTAAGCCGGGCAGTTTCCAACACTTCGCTGGTGTGAATCGGCGTGGCTTTGTTCAAAACCGTGTGGCCGACCGTAATCAACAACTGGTCATCGCGTCCGCGAAATTGGCCGCGCAATGGCTGATCGCCGGTTTGCGTGACGACGCCTTCGCGAACCATCTTCCAGAACTGTTTTTGCGTGATCCAGTATTCCTTGCCGTTATTGCAAATAATCAAAGCAGTTTTTTTGACGTGCATATCGGGAACAACCTTTCAATTTCAACTACGGCCATTCTGGCACGCCACGTCGGCTGACGACAAGAAGCGGATTAGAACCGACAACGAAAAGCTCCGTCATCGGTTCGGATTCTCACTCTATTCAATTGTGCTCGCTCTTTCGCAAATTGACGTAAGGTTCGATGTCGCGCATCAACTGGGCGAATTCTTCCAGCCGCAAACTCTGCGGTCCATCCGACCAGGCTTCTTCGGGTTTGGGGTGAACTTCGGCCATCAACCCATCCGCGCCAACGGCGACCGACGCTTTGGACAGCGGACGCACCAAGCTGCGTTTGCCCGTGGCGTGGCTCGGATCAATCACCACAGGCAAGTGCGTCAGTTCGTTCAACAGCGGCACGGCAGCCAGATCGAGCGTGTTGCGCGTGGCGGTTTCAAAGGTTCGGATGCCGCGTTCGCACAAAATCACATTCGGATTGCCGTGCGTGACGATGTATTCCGCTGACAGCAAAAATTCCTTGATCGTGGCCGACAATCCGCGTTTGAGCATGACGGGTTTATTGATCTCGCCGAGTTTTTTCAGCAGCGCGAAATTTTGCATGTTGCGCGTGCCGACTTGCAACACATCGGCGTATTCGGCAACGAGTTCCACATCGCCTGTGTCCAAAACTTCTGTAATCACGGCCAGACCGGTTTTTGCGCGCGCTTCGGCCAGCAATTTCAATCCGTCTTCGGCCATTCCCTGAAAGTCATAAGGCGATGTGCGCGGTTTGTAGGCTCCGCCGCGCAACAGATGCGCTCCCGATTTGGCGACGGATTCGGCAGTCGTCATCAATTGGTCGCGGCCTTCGACCGAACACGGCCCGGCCATCACGACAAACCCGCCATCGCCAATGGCGACGTTGCCGATCTTGATGGCCGTTTTTTGTTTTTTGACTTCTTTGCTGACCAGCTTGAACGGCTGAAGAATCGGGAAGGCGTCTTCGACGCCATCGGCGGATTTCAGACTTTCGATGTGTTCTTTTTTGTCGCCGTGCCCGACAGCGGCAACGACTGTGCGCTCTTCGCCGCGAATGACGTGCGGCATGTAACCGAATCCGCGGATTCGGTCGCAAATATGGTTGATTTGTTCGTCAGTTGCTCCTGACTGCATGGCGATAATCATTGGTTAGACTCCTAAAAAATGTTGAGTTTGGTGTTTAGGGTTGAGTGAACGAATGGAACGTCACCTTATTGGTCGCTGTCTTTCGGCGCTCGCCGATAACAGCCCAGAATTTTGATGCTGGTGGCAAATTCCGCCAGATGAGCCAGCGCGTTTTGCACGGCTGGTTCCGACGTGTTGCCGATGAAATCGAGATAAAAACTGTATTCCCACGGACGACCGATCAATGGGCGTGATTCGATCTTGGTCAGGTCAATGTCGCGCAAAGCCAACGCCGCCATCGCGCGAAACAACGACCCGGTGCGATTTTCCAGAGACAACACAATCGAAGTTTTGTCGGCGTCAGGCGAAGGTTCGGAAGCGTTATTTTTATGCGCCAGCAGGAAAAACCGAGTGAAGTTCTGCTGGTCGTCTTCGATGCCGGCAATCAGAATCTGCGCTCCGTACACTTCGGCGGCAGTTGCTGCGGCGATGGCAGCGGCTCCCGGTTCGCGGCTTTGCATCAACATCTTGACGCTGCCTGCGGTGTCGTAAGCGACAACTTGTTGCATCTCCGGGTGCGAAGCAAAAAATTTCTGGCACTGTCCCAACGCGACCGGGTGTGAATACACGCGGCGCACGTTTTCCAGTTTGATTTCCGGCGGAGCGATCAGGTTGTGAACGATTCGCAAACTGGTTTCGCCGACTATTCGCAGGTTGTGTTTCAACAGCAAATCGTAGTTTTGATAGACCGAACCGAACAGCGAATTTTCAATCGGCGCCAGGCAATAATCGCATTCGTCGTTTTCGACCATCGCAAACATTCGTTCAAAGGTTTCGCACGGCGCCAGTTCTATTTCATTGCCGAGAAGTTTGTGCGCGGCCTGATTGCTGAACGCGCCAAGTTCTCCCTGAAATGCGATTCGTGGTTTGGATTTTTGCAAGTTCATTTTGATGCTCATAAAAGCCGAAAAGCCCCTCGTTCCAGTTGAACGAGGGGCTTGGTTTCAGGCATTCCGTTTGAGTTTTGGCTCATGCCAACGAATTGCCCACCCCTCTTGAGTGGCTAAAGTAAAAGCTAAAATAAAAGCCAAACTCAAAATTGGCAGGCCAAGCAAACTGGTTCGCCAGACGAATCACATTCGTCGTATGACTGACTTCAGTTCGCATTGTCGTTTGCCGGAAGTTCATATCGAAAATCTTTCGGGAAATTTGATAAAGACGATTTATGACGGGCGGCATTATCCGCATGGCGACTTGGTCAGTCAAGCAAGGCAACAAAAAAGAATCATCGAATCGGTTGGCGTTCGCCAAGCAATACATCAGGTGGGAAGTATTTCAGGTTCAAAAAAGCCTTGATTTCCGCCGCCCATTCGCGCGCGCTTTGGTAATCCACCTTTGGTTTCAGTCGCAAATCCCCTGCCATCCCGACGGCATCCAACCCAAGCCCGTTGGCGATATACAAGGCTCGCGGCAGATGATAGCCCTGAGAAACCAGCACGGCGCGATCAAGTCCAAAGATGTCCTTTGCCCGCAAACAGGTTTCGTATGTCGAACGACCGGCGTAATCCACCACTACGTCCTGAGGAGCGACAGCGTGCGTCACCAGATAATCCTGCATCGCTTTCGGTTCGTTGTAACTGAAATGACGGTTGTCGCCCGAAACCAGAATGCGATCTACTTTTCGCGCGCGATACAGTTCAATGGCTGTGTCCACGCGATCTTCCAGAATTGGCGAAAGAGCGCCATTGCCGTACACGCTGGCGCCGAACACAATCGCCACTCGCGGACGCGGCCATCGGCTGGTGTCGAGTTCGCTCATATTGCTGATGATCCGATTGTCGTAGCTGTGAACCTGATAATGGATGTAGACAAACATTGCAATTCCAATCAGGATCAGGAGCAAAAGGCCTCGTTTAATCATCTTTTCGCCAACTGTTCTTCAATTGTTTCGAGAATTTTTTTCTTCGCCGCTATCAAACTATTTCGTTCGTGAAACTGTCAAGCCAGAGAAAGTTTTTGCCCTGCAAGCCGGAAAAAATGTCTGGCCGCTCGCATTTTTCGAGGTCCATGTGTTATGTTCCCGCCCTTCGATTAGACGCAATCTTTTGCAATTTTTTTTCAGGAGAGTTTTCAATGGCTAAAAAGTGTCAAGTGACAGGCAAAAAGCCCATGTCGGGAAACAATGTTTCGCACGCCAACAATAGAACCAAACGTCGGTTCGAACCGAATTTGCAATGGCATCGGTTTTGGATTCCGAGCGAAGGACGTTTTGTCCGTTTGCGCGTCACCGCGCGTGGCATCAAGACAATTGACAAGCTCGGCATCGAAAAAGTGCTGGCGGACATGCGCGCCCGCGGCGAAAAAGTGTAACGGTTGATTTTGCCTGCTCTTCAATTCCCGTTGTCGAAATTGCGAGCAACACTCATTTTCTCCATTCAAAACTACCGTTTCTTCGCCTCTTGAAAGGCGAGTAAGCGGTAGTCCAGCTTGATCGCTGCAAAAGATTTCAAAAAAGCCATAAGGACAAAAAGCCTGCTGCGAATAATGCAAGGCTCTGTCCTTGTGGTTTTTTGTTGTAAAAAAACATCCTCAATCAGCCGTGCAGTGACACATCATCCGAAAAATCTGAGCAAGCGTGAGGGAGTCCTTTTGTATTTTCCGATTGAATGGATAGAGCAAACGCATCTTTTCAATCTAATCGAGAATCGCAAGTGAGGTTGATATGTTGATGACTGTCACAGAAAACCCGGCGGCGAATCTGTTGCCCGCCAAAAAGGATTCACCAAGCAATCCATTCTGCTGCGAAACCTGCGGCCAGAATGGACACCGAAACATCGGCATGATTTCCGCGGAGCGCGCAGCCAACATCTGCCAATGCAGTCGCCTGAAAATTTATCGGTGGATTGACGAAGGCGATCTGCATTACGTCGAACTGCCTGACGGGGCAGTGCTGGTGTGCGGCAAAACTCTGGCTCACAAAATTGAAGAATTGAGTGTGAGCACAGACAAGCTGAACAACCATTGAACCAAAAGAGTTCGAATGGATCGTTCACCGCAACGAACGATCAAAGGCCTCAGTCATTGCTATTGTCATTGCGCGTGGAAGCAAAGCCTTCGTAAAACTCCCTCCCTGTCGGCCTTGCTTCCACAGTTCCAACCCGATTGTTGACGCATCTCGCAATGCAGTGCTACCTTTCTTTTGCGTAAGTGACTTCCTGGTAAATTCATCAATCACAGAACGATTTGCTTCCCAGCGAACAGGCGCTCCAGCTTACTCAAGGGACTCATGGCTGAAGAAGGCATTACTCAACTGTTACTGCAATGGAGCGATGGCGACCGCACGGCTTTAGATCGGCTGTTGCCGTTGGTTTACGGCGAACTGCGCCGACTGGCACAAAGCTATCTCCGTCGCCGTCAGCCCAATCTGTCTCTGGAACCGACGCTGCTCGTCCATGAAGCCTACTTGAAACTGGTCAATCAAGAACAGGTCAACTGGCAAAATCGCGCGCAGTTTTTCGGTTTGTCGGCCAAAATCATGCGCGATTTGATGGTGGATCACGCACGCCGAGCGCGCGCAGCAAAACGCGGAGGCGATAATTACTCGCTTTCCTTGAGCGAAGCGGATCGCGTTGGCCAATCGCCAAATCTGGATTTGCTGGCGCTGAATGAAGCTATGGAACAGTTGGCTAGCTTCAAACCACGCCATTGCCAGATTGTCGAACTGAGGTTTTTCGGCGGCCTGACCATAGAGGAAACGGCTGAAGTGTTGGCCGTTTCCCACGCTACTGTCGAACGTGATTGGAATTTTGCGCGCACGTGGCTGTATCGCCAATTGAAAAGCATTTCAGACAGCGAACAAAACTAGCGCACAAAACTAAGGACAGGCGACGCGCCCAAGCCTGCGATATTTGCCTATGACGCCAGAGCAGCTTCAAAAACTTAGCGGCCTGTATCACGCGGCGTTGGAACTCGAACCGCAACAACGCGAAGCCTTTCTGCAAAAACACTGTTCGGACGACGCTGAGTTGCGCTGCGAACTCAGCCAATTGCTCACAGCCAACGAAGAAGCTGGTACATTTCTGATGAAACCAGCCGTCAAGCTCAACAGCGAAATCGGTTCAAAACAATCGGACGTCTCTTTGATCGGACGGGCTTTCGGCCATTATCGAATCGTCTCGCATCTTGGCGCAGGCGGAATGGGCGAGGTATATCTGGCAACAGATGAAAAGCTCGATCGCAAGATTGCGTTGAAATTGTTGCCCGCAGAATTCGCCGATGACCGGGAACGATTACGCCGTTTTGTGACCGAAGCCAAATCCGCCAGCGCTACTGCTCACCCCAACATTGTCACCATTCACGACATCGGCGAAACAGACGGAATCCATTACATCGCGCAGGAATTCGTCGAAGGCGAAACGCTGCGCAACCGCATTGAACAAGGACCGATACCGTTGCTCGAAGCCCTGAACATCGTCCAGCAAACCGCCAACGCGCTGGCCGCAGCTCATGCCGTGGGCATCGTTCATCGTGACATCAAACCCGAAAACATCATGTTGCGCCACGATGGTTTTGTGAAGCTGTTGGATTTTGGCCTGGCGGGAATGAACCCAACCCAGGCAATGTCCAGCGACCAATCCAATTCGCCCACTCTTCCCAAAAACACGGCTCCAGGCGTGATTATGGGAACAGTCAATTACATGTCGCCGGAGCAAACTCGCGGACAAAAACTGGATTTTCGCAGCGATCAGTGGAGTCTGGGTGTTGTGCTTTACGAAATGCTGGTTGGCGAACGCCCCTTTCAAGGCGAAAGCATGCCGGACATCTTTGTCGCCATTCTGGAACGTCAGCCAATTCCTTTGGCGGAATTGTTGGACGACGCGCCCGCTCAGTTGCAGCAAATTCTGGACAAACTGCTGGCCAAAAACCGGGAACAACGTTACCAATCTTCGGCGCAACTGGCTGAAGAATTGAAACGGCTGCACCGTCGGCTGGAACTCGACGCCGAACGAAACTCCGGTGAAGTTTCCGAATCGGCTACGCTGTTCATTCAACCCAAGCCTACAGCTTCGCCAATTACCGCCGCACCGCCGCCAACTGCTGAGCCGCCCACTTTCTCCACACAGTCGCTGCCAGCCGACACCATGACCAAAGAGCTGGCTCAGGTCGCCCGGTTGTCGCGTGTCACCATCGGACTGGCCGCATTTCTGATCGTCGGTTTAGTCGCTGTTGCTGTGTGGTGGACAATGCAGTCCAAAACTCCTGCAACAGTCCCGGCAATTCCCGCTGAACAATTGCCGGAGCGCTCGTTCAATTACTGGCTGACAGTGCAGATGATGCGCGACGGCAAACCATACCGGGAAGAGTTTCAATCCGCCGGAAAAGAGCGTTATGAATCCGGCTCGAAGTTTCGCTTCAATTTCATCAGTCCACAATCCGGTTACCTGTATTTGATCAACGAAGGCCCGGCTGAAAATGGAATCAGTTTCTGGCTGCTGTTCCCAATGCCTTCCGTCAACGAAGCGTCGGCCAAAATCGAGGCCAATCAGACAATGACCACTGGCCGAATGACATTCAACGAAAACACCGGTGACGAAAAGCTTTGGGTCATCTGGGCGGCGCAAGCCATTAACGAACTGGAAAACCTCAAAGCCGACGTGCTGACTCCGCAAGCACAAGGCGAACTCCGCAATCCGCAACAACGCGACACCGTGCGAAGGCTTTTGACCTCGCTTAGTCAATCAAAGTCCGAAGCTGAAGAAGACCGCCGCAATCTGAAAACCGCAGTCGCCGGTCGCGGCGACACACTGATTCATTTGGTGGAGTTGAAACATCATTGATCATTCCTGCCAGAAAAAAATCTTTGAAGGCGTGAGGGAAAACGACCGGTTTTCGCGTTGTAGCCAATGAAGCAACTCAAAAGAAGTTACCGCTGAAATCAGTGGCTGTGGCAGTGTCCCAGCCGTATTGCTTATCTAAACCCCTGCGGTCAGGCTAAACAGCAAGATACCGCTTAACCACAAAGGAGCAGAATATGCCTACGCAAACATTTGCACTTGATGTCTGTTACAAATCAGACGTTTCGACCGTTTTCACTCCCAATCAGAACAATCCAATTGCTATGGCTGATGGATTCGTCAATTTGACCAATGGCATTTCAGAAGTAGGGGCAATCATTGATTTGAGCATTAATGCTGGCGACCAAGTTAAGTTCACATTCTTGGACATCGCTGATTCTGCTGTCGCCGCTGCTAATACCATTGCTTCGATGGTAATTCAATGTGACGACGTCACCCCTCCCCTTAACACGCATAATCCCATTCGTGGCAGCAATCCCTTTGGCTGGCCTGCTGGTACCTACAACGTACCTGCCACAGATTTAGCAAACAGATCGTCGTTCGGCAGCAGCGGATGTAATATGAATGGTTATGGCAATACGATTGGTCCCTTTACGGCTCAAGCTGCAAATGGTCAAGGCAGGGGACAAATTAAAACCTACGAGCTGACCATCACGATCACTTTGACAAACGGCAGAGTCTTCCAAGTTGACCCTGAGATGGATGTCGCTGCCGAGTAATCGTCGCATTTTCAGAAGTTTTATGTGAAACCGGCATCACGCCCCAAGCCTTGTCTTAAATTTGGATCAGTCGTATTATCCGCCCGCTTTGGGCCACCCCTGAAATTCCATTTGAATCTGACAGCGCAAAGTTATCTCCGGATGGCTTTGCGCTGTTGGGTTAAACATCCATCCAAAATCAGGAGAACACTATGCCAATCAAAAAGTTTTTCGCTTGTGTTGTAACGCTTGCTTTGTTCGCGCTGCCCGCCAGTTCGGGGGGGGGCGAAGTCACAGGTAAAACAGAATTATGCAATTGACGTTTCCTTTGACTCCGGGACTACACCTGCCTTGCCAAACGAACCCATCGCCATTGCCTACGGATTCGCAAAATGGGAAGGCGGCTCTTTCAAGGGAAAAGGCCAAAACCTGTTGAAGCTGAAACAAGGCGATGATTTTTACGTCAATGTCTTCGATACTTCACAAACTCCCGGTCAAGTCACCGAAATCCTGGTCAGTTTCGAACCATTTCCCAACGCAAAAGCCAATTCTCCATTCAGCGATTCGGCTGAGCTGCGCTTGAAAGGAAACAACATTTCCACTGCTGTCAGCGGTGCGGCTAGCGCGGGTTGCAATATCATCGGAACCCGATGGTCGGCAGGCGCTTTCAAGATACAAAACCTCGGACGATACAAATTCACCATCACCGTCACCTTACAAAACGGCAGAGTCTTTCAGGTTGATCCTGAGATGGATGTCATGGCCGAGTAATGACAGCCAGGCATTGCCATCGCTGCAGGATTTTTTGCAGCGATGGCAATCAGCGTGACGCCTTTCCAACAAATCACCATCGCTTTACTTCCACTCACCCTGTAGCACAAATGCCGCCCAGTAATTAGGCGATTGCCAGGCTTTCTGTTTCCACATCTCGACTTGAGCAGACCTCAAGGCCGCCGCTGGAGCTTGCTGCTCTTTCAGCATCTTCTGATAAAACCGGGTCATTAGCTCCGAAGTCGCCTTGTCGTTGACGTTCCATAAACTGACGACAACGCGAGCCGCACCGGCATGCATAAAGCCGCGCGTCAGACCGATCATGCCTTCACCTTTGATTTGTTTGCCCAGTCCGGTTTGGCAGGCGCTGAGTACGACCAGTTCAGCGGGTAGATTCAGATTGTAAAGTTCGTGCGCGCGCAAAAATCCATCCTGCGATCTGCCCTGTTCATCCACCAAAGACAACACCAGGGCCGATAACCCTGCGCGTTCGCTGTCCAGATAACCGTGCGTGGCAAAGTGCAGGTAACGATACTGGCTGAGTTCTGAGCTGAGCGCCGAAGTGCGGCTGGCATTGAAATCCACGGCCTTGAAGCTGGAATCCGCCGAAGAGAGCGCGAGAATTTGATTGGCTTCCTGCCGGGTAAACGGCAGGCGAGGAATAACCATCCCACGCCGCACACCTTGCAATGTGGTATCACTGGAAAGATGTTCGATCTTGCGACTGGCCACTGCTGACGCAGGTTCATTCGTCAGCTTGCCGGCAGCGACTTTCAGACGAGGATCATCAGCGGCAAACACCGGGTCGGCAAACACCGCCAACTGTTTTGGCGCTGGTGTTCTGCCTGCAAGCTCTTTCCGCATCACGGCCAGCGTCGAAGCGGAAGGCAGACTGATCAATTCGTGATTTACCACTAAAGGCGTCTCGGATTGCGGATTGCGGATTGCGGATTGCGGATTCTTATTGCCGGTGTCTGAATTGTTAGGGTCAGGCAACATGGCAAACGGAATGTATTGCAACGCGCCGTCGGCGACGATAACCAGCCGTTTATTTCCCAATTGTGCAGCGGCTGGAGCAAGCAGGATTTGACTGAGTTGACGTGCAGCGGCGGGAAGTTGGGCTTCTGTTTGGGCAATGCGCGCCTGTCTTTGTCGTGGAGTTTCGCCAGCAACGTTTCGGCTCCGCACGGTCAACATTCTGTACACGTCTGTCGCTGTCTGTTCGATCTGTTCGCGTTTGGGCAGTTCGTAACTGGCCAGCGAATTCTGGCCGACAACCCACAGAAAACTGCGCTCGTCTCCCAACGAATACTCCAGCAACAAGGTATCTGCCCCCAATTGCTGCTGAATGTCATCAAGCTTCAGCACTGGCGGTTCGGTCAGAGCAGCGTAGCGCGGACTGGCTCTGCGAATGGCGGCTTGAACCTGTTCGTAATCATTTTCGATGGCCGAAATTTCCTGTTTCAGCGTGGCAAGCTGTCCGGCGGTGTTGGATTGAGTCAGTCGCTGAGCTTTTTCGTTGAACTGTTTGGCCAATAACCGCTCCCGTTCCAACAATGCGGCATCCACTCCTCCGCGAATGTCGGCGCGCGATTCGGCCAGCATTTCCAACAAGCCCCGCGCCCGCGCCCGCTCGCTGATTTCAAAAGCCAGGGCGTTATTGCCTTTGTTCGGTTCGGCCTGGTGCCGGCGCATCAATACGTCAATGTACAATTGATAAGAGTTTTGTGCGGCGGCAAAAAAAGCCGCCCGTGAATCCTGACTGACCAAACCCGATCGCAAAGATTCGGTCAACTTAAGACTGTCTTCGACGTAGCTTAGCGATTTAGGGAGGTTGCCAAGCGCCAATTCAGCGTGGGCAAGATGATAAAAAGCTGTCGCTTCATCGGCTGGAGACTTCACTTCGTTAGCGATTGCTCGCGCTAGGTTGAACTGTTCAATTGCTTTGTCAGTCTGGCCTAAAGAAAGAAGCGTCTTTCCAAGTCGGACAAGCGTGCGCCCTTCATCTGCTCGAAATTTTCCATCACGATGAATGGTTATTGCTTGATTTAGACTTTCAATTGCTTTATCAAAACGGCGCAAAGAATAATGCGAATTACCTAAATTACTTAACCTGATTCCTTCACTTTGTCGGTTCTTCAGCTCACGTGCGATTAACAGCGACTGTTCAAAGTATTCAATGGCTTTTTCGGATTGGCCAACTAATTCATATAATTCACCCAAGTTATTCAGCGTTATGCCTTGGGATGTTTGATTCTGTGAATCTCGGTGAATTGCTAATGCTTGTGAGTAATACTCAACGGCTTTTTCGTCACGGCGAATCTGTTGATTAGCTGCACCTAGGTTTCCAAGTGATCTTCCTTCATTTATACGGTCTAAAGTTTCACGGGAGTTCACAATCGCTAACTCAAAATACTCAATAGTTTTGTCGTAACGGCTAAGATAAAAATTTACTGTTCCCAAATCGTTAAGTACACGCCCTATGTTTACTGCATCCTTAAGTTCATCTCGAATTGTCAAAGACCGTTTGTAATACTCATCCGCTTTCTCGTAGTAACTCAACCCTTGGTAAGCAGCACCTTGAAGATGAAGCGCTCGCCCCTCATTTGTTCGATCCACTATCTGGCGGCAAATAACTGTTGCTTGCGCTAAAAATTCAATGGCTTGTTCAAATCGGCTCAGATTGGAGTAGGCAAAGCCGATATTCGTCAGCGAACAAGCCGCCCAAAGTTGATCACCCAATTCGCGCCAAATAGCCAAAGCTTGCTGTTGTTTTCCGATGACTTGTTGAGCCGTTCGCCCACGCTCTCTGCTCAAGTTATTCGCTTCGATCATCAAGCGTTCGGCGGTGATGCGTTTTTTGTCCTGTTCGGTGGCAGCGGGTTTTACATCGGCTTGCAGGCGATAGCTGCCGCGCGGATTGCCGATAGGATTGGCTTTGACCAGCAAGCGGTATTCGCCGGTCGCTGCCGCTTCGTAAGACAGCGATTCCTGGCCACCGACGCTGGTCAGGCCGATTTCGGCAATGGCTTTGTTGTCGCTGCCAACGATAGCGACGGTGACATCAACGCTCTGTTGGTGAACGATGACTCGCAGAAACTGCCCTGCGGTCAACGCAATGGCGAACTCCTGCTGTTGGCCTCTGGCAATTTCGCGTTCGACGGCTTTGCCTGCTTCAAGCGGAACTGGTTTTTCCTGAGTTGCTGGTGTTGAACCAGCACGAACATTTGTTGACGAAGAATTGCCGGATTGTTGAGTGGGAGCTGCTGTAACGGAAAAGTCAGGCAAATACCGATTGCCATACCAACCAACACCCAAAAGCAGGAAGCCGATCAAGGCCAAGGTTCCCAACACGCGGACTCTGTTCGGCAGGGGAAAAGCAGAAAGCATCGTGACACTCCGGTTGATGTTCAATGACGTGTACAAACAGCAATTTTCAGTTTTGAGATTGCTCCAACCACGACTATAGTTACGCGCGAGTCTAGGCTTCGGTTCGCGCGGAGTCAATAAAGACAATGGTTATCGCGCATTTCGCTCAACGCATTCAGTAAAAAACATCACTGGTATGACTTCATCGGCAGCGAGAATCGTTTCGCCGGACATGAGGGGCTTTACGCTGGCAATTCGGTTGTACGGCATGGAGGAAGCTGGAAAGTGGCAACAACGAAAACGAAAAAAACGGTGAGCAAAAGTAAAACTGATTCGCCGGCAAATGGATTGGTGGAAAAACTGGATTTGACGGTTGCCAAACCCAAACCGACGACACGGTTGTCGTTACACGATCATTATGGCGCGCAATTCGCTGACGGTTGCTGGATAATCGAACCCGGAGGCGCAATGCAATTTCGGTTAAAGGTTGATGAACCTGAGCACCTGACGTTTGCGCTGGAAGTGTTCAGCCCTCTGGATGATTGGATTGAAAAGCTGGCCGAACGCTTGAAAACGTCGGAAACGCCTACGTTGGATTGGCTGTGTTACACGCCTGACGGTTACAGCCCCGTGATGATGACCGTCGGTGACGAAAGCCTGGGTGAAAGCATGTTTTGGGAGGAAAGATTGAATCCGTTGGGCAATGACTTCGCCACCAAACGAATGTTGCTGGCCCCGGCTTATTTGTCTCCCGGCGATAACTTTGTGACGGTGTGGTTGTCCGACGAAGCCGGAACTGTTCCGCTGTACCTGAAATCGGTGTCCGTCAGCGATTTCCGCTTGCAACGCCAACAACAAACAGAATGGTGCTGGGCGGCGGTGACATCCAGCATGATGGAATTTATGGCTCCTGAGCGCGCCGCTTCGCAAAGCGAGGTGGTGGCAACCACGTTGAAAGACGCAACGACTGCATCGTCTGAAGAATTGAACCGTTCGGCAGACATCACCAAAGCCGCCAAAACCATGGGACTGGACGAAGGCACTCGATATGGCAATGTGTCTCGTGACACGATGCGCTGGCTGGTCAATGAAGGCACACCGGTTCCCATTCAAATCAACTGGCGCAACAATGCGCGCAAAAACGGTTCGCTGGGCAGCGGTCATTACCTGGTGGTCAACGCCATCGGTGAAGAAGCCAAGGGCGAAACTCCTGTGCATGTCGAAGACCCGTGGGTTGGCGAAAAACTGACTCTGACCTGGGATGAACTGAAAAACGATTATCCGGGCAAAGCCAATCTGCATCTGTATCAGCACAAAAATCGCCAGCAATGCGCCACCTGGAACCGTGGAGTTTGCCATTGCCAATGGCGTGGCAAATGGACGTACACACATGTGCTGGTGCCGAAAGAATGGGGTGAAGATCAGCAAGACGAAGCCGAAACTCAAAAATTGCTGGCATCGGTTGATGAGCGACTGGTGAGTTTTGCCGAGCGTGACGGATTTCTGGAAGATTTTGAAAAATATCTGAACACGTTCTCCAAGCCACCTACGATGGAGGAAGTAGCAACGCGCATTGTAGAGTTCAATCACCTGTTGGTGAGGCTCAATCATCAAATCAGAGACGCGCAAAACACGTTGGAGCAACTGGAAGCCGTGCGCCAATATGTGATCGAAGAATCGTCGAGCAAGGATTGATGCTGGCAGCGCACCAATGTCGCACCAGTCGGTTTCCCGAACACGAGAATAGATAAGAATCGTTGCACCAATGAGCCGTCGGATGCTGACGGCTCGAACATCCACCCCCTAACAAAGGAGATTTGTTATGCCTGCTAAAAAAGCTGCAAAGAAAGTCGCCAAGAAGGCTGCCAAGAAAGCCGCGCCGAAAAAGAAACCGAGCAAACGACCGCCCAAAGGCGGCGGCGGCACTGACACCAAAGCCAAACCGTCCGGCGGTTAAATTCACTGGCAATCCAACGGAGAAATTTTCACCTAAAGACACTCGAAAGAGCGCAGATGCGATCATCTGCGCTTTTTCTCTCTGATGCTGGTTTTATGCTGCATTCCCGAAAAGCAAATTCCCTTTCCGTTCGGTTTCGACAGATGCTGTGCGCTTTCGTGCTGCTGCTGACAACGACGGCGTTTGCCCAGGAATCGGCTTCCATTTTGCTGCCCGACCAAACCGTCGAACGCCAATTGCGCGGCGGCGAAGTCCAGACATTTCAGATTCGCGTGCAAGCCATGGACTTTCTGCGCATATCGGCGATGCAGATGGGCATAGACGTTCAACTCCGTTTGTTCGACACCGCCAACCAAAAACTGAGCGAAACCGACGGCTTGAACGGTTCGCAAGGAGCAGAAGTCGTTGCCGTCATCGCCGAACAATCCGGCGTTGTGCGAATTGAAATCGCTGCTGACGCAGCGGTTCCACCGGGCAACTATCAGTTGAAAATCGAAACGCTGCGACCGGCAGCGGCAACAGATCAACAATGGATGGCAGCGCAAAAACTAAGCCAGGAAGCGATTCAGCTTCGCGCCAAACCGGGAACGGAAAATCAGGAACAGGCCGTTGCCAAATTCGCCGATGCGCTGCGCATCTGGCAGGTGATTGACGATCCGTTGATGGTGGCGCACACGCTGTTTTATCTGGCATCGGGGTACAGGCGAATGGGGCAAACTCAGCACGCACTGGTCTATTACAGCTACCTGACCGAACTGACGCGCGCGCACCCGGAATGGCGCGAACTGCCGTCGGCGCTCGGCGGACTGGCCAACGTCATGCTGGAACTCGGCGAACAGCGCAAAGCTCTGGTGTATTTGAATCAGGCGCTCGGCGAATGGCGCGAGTTCAACGATGCCGTTGGAGAAGCGCAAACGCTGGTCGTATTGGGAACGGCGTACACGCAAATTGGCGAATCGCGACAGGCGTTGGCGCAATACGATCAGGCGTTGAAACTGTGGCGGCAATTGAACAATCGCGCAGAACTGGCCGACGCGCTGCTCAGTTTGGGACTGACGTACGACAATCTGGGCGAGTGGCAAAAGTCGCTGGAGGCTTCGACGCAGGCGCGCGCGTTGTATCAACAGACCAACAACCCCGAAGGCGAAGCCGTCGCGCTGAACAATCTGGGTTTGGCGTTTGTGCGATTGGGCGAATATGGCCGCGCTCTGGATTTGTACAATCAAGCTATCGGTTTGTGGCGCAAACTCGGCGACCGCCGCGAAGAAGCGAACACAATCAGCAACATCGGTTACGCCGAAGCCCAACAGAACAATCTGGCCAAAGCCTTGTCGGCGTACCAGCAATCGTTGCCGCTGTGGCATCAGGCAGGCGACCGCCGAGGCGAAGCGCGCGCCTTGCAACGGCTGGGCGAATTGCAGTCGCAATTAAGCGAGCCGAAAAAAGCGCTGGAACATTTCCAACAAGCGTTGTCGCTGTTGCAAACCGCTGGCGACCGATTGCGCGAAGCCGAAACGCTGACCAGTTTGGGCAATGTCATTTTGTCGCAAGGTGACGCCGCAAAAGCGAAAGAACATTTCAGCCAGGCTTCGGTCATTCTGGCGGAACTGGGCAATCGAGCCGGTGAAGCGCAATCGTTATTCGGACTGGCGCAAACCGAACGCAAGCTTGGCCGATTGGCGGAATCGCGCCGCTTGATCGAATCGGCGCTGGCCAACGTCGAAGCCATGCGCGCCGAAGTCGGCAGCCAGCAATTCCGCACTTCGTATCGTGCGACGGCGCAACCGCTATATGAATTCCACCTCGACCTGTTGATGCAACTGCACCGCTCCGAACCGGCGGCTGGATTTGAGGCGCTGGCGCTCGAAGCCAGCGAACAGGCGCGAGCGCGCAGTTTGCTGGAACAACTGGCCGAATCGCACGCCGACATTCGCCAGGGAGTTGACGCCGGTTTGCTGGCGCGCGAACGCGAACTGACGCAATTGCTGAATGCCAAATCCCAACGCCAGTCGCAATTTTCGCAGCGCACCAGCGGAAAACTGTGGCAGGAGTTACGACAGGAAATCCGGCAACTCGAAAACGAGTACCAGCAAGTCCAGGCTCAAATTCGGCAGGCCAGTCCGCATTACGCTGCGCTGACTCACCCGCAACCGTTGAAGCTGGCGGAGATTCAATCACTGCTCGATGCCGATACGCTGTTGCTGGAATACGCGCTCGGCGAAGAGCGCAGCTTTCTGTGGGCGGTCAGCGCGTCTGGCGTCAAAAGTTACGAATTGCCCAAACGGTCGCAAATCGAAGACGCTGCCCGGCGAACCGCCAAACTGTTAAACGCCCGCGCCGTCAAATTGCGAGGCGAAACCGTTTCCGCCCGCGCCAAACGAATTGCGCAAGCCGACGAGCAATTGCAGATCGCCGCTCGTCAGTTAAGCGATTGGGTGTTGGCTCCGGTCGCCGCTCAACTTGGCGACAAACGGTTGGTGATCGTGCCCGAAGGAGCCTTGCAGTACGTGCCGTTTTCGATGCTGCCTGATCCTGCGACGGACAGACAGAGGGACGGGGAGAAGGGGGGAAAGGGAGAAGTTCCTGCGATTGGCTCGACTCCTCTCGTCGTCAATCACGAATTGGTCACGCTGCCGTCGGCTTCGACCTTGGCGGTGATGCGGAAAGAACTGGCCGGGCGAACGCCCGCGCCAAAGCAACTGGCCATCTTTGCCGATCCGGTGTTCGGCAGCGAAGACGACCGATTGAAATCCAAACTGTCGTTGAAAGGTAGCAAGCGCCCTGGTCAAACATCGCCTGCTTCCCCACTGGCGACAGAAATCATTGCCTCCGCGCGCAGCATCGTTCACGAAGAGGCAGATTCCCCAACCCTCGCTGGCAAGCTTCGCGTGATTCCACGGTTGCCTTTCACGCGCCAGGAAGCGGAGCGAATTTTGGCCGTGATGCCCGGCGGAGCCAATCCGCTCAATTTGAAAGCAACGGATTTCAACGCCAGCCGAGCGCTGGCGATGGGCGCAGAACTGGGACAGTATCGTTACCTGCATTTCGCCACACACGGCGTGCTGGACACCGAACGCGCCGGAATGTCTGCGCTGTTGCTGTCGCTGGTGAACGAAAACGGCAATCCGCAAGACGGTTTTCTGCGCGCGCACGAGATTTACAATCTGAAATTACCCGCCGAGTTAGTAGTGCTCAGTGCTTGCCAAACCGGTTTGGGCAAGGAATACAGAGGCGAAGGCCTGGTCGGATTGACGCGCGGATTCATGTACGCCGGAGCCGCCCGCGTCGTCGTCAGTTTGTGGAACGTCAACGACCGCGCAACGTCGGAACTGATGGCACGGTTTTACCAGAAGATGTTGAAAGAGAGCTTGCCTCCGGCAGCGGCGCTTCGCAGCGCACAGGTTGAGCTGTGGAGGCAACGCCAATGGTCAGCGCCGTATTACTGGGCGGCGTTTGTGCTGCAAGGCGAATGGAAATGAAGACGACGCCCTTCAGACGTTGAGGGAATTGATTCTCGGAATCCGTTTTTCATTCAGGAGGAGATATGCCAGTCCGCATCCTGTTTGTCCTCGCATTTGTGCTGGGCGCGCTTGGCCTGCCAGTTAGTTCGGGTTGGGCGCAAGAACCGCTGACGATTGAGCCGGGCAAGGCGATTGAGCGCGAGATCGCCGCCGGGCAGACACACAGTTACCGCATCACGCTCGCGGCGGGGCAGTTCATCCGCGTCCTGGTCGAGCAACCTGGCTGCGACGTGGCGTTGACGCTGGTCGCGCCCGATGGCAAGACGGCGGTGGAAAGCAAGCTCAACCGCCCTAACGCACTCGAATCGCTTTCATTTGAAGCGCAAACCGGCGGCGAACATCTGCTGCAAATCCGCCCGTTCAAACTCACGGACAATTATCCAAGTCCGGGCGCCTATCAAGTACAGGTGTCCGACAACCGAGGCGCGTACCGCATACGTTTGGAGACACGCGCGACGGCTACGGCGCAAGACCGGCAGCGCATCGAGGCCGAGCGGTTGCTGGCTGAGGCGTATCGGATGGGCAAACAGCCAACCGCAACGCCACAGCAAAAGGAAGAGAAAGCGCAGCAGGCGCTCACGCTCTGGCGCGCATTGGGCGACAAGTACTGGGAAGCGACAACGCTCAGCCTAATTGCGACGGCGCACTTTGCGGCGAACAGTCACGACAAGGCGGCGGAGTGGTACACGCAGGCGCTGGCGGTCTGGCGCGCATTGGGTGATCGGATCAATGAAGCAAGAACGCTGAACGACCTGGGCTGGGCTTATCAGCGGGCCAGAAATTTTCCGAAGGCGACCGAGTGTTATGAACAGGCGCTCAAGTTGGCGCGTGAGATCAAAGACCGCCTGACTGAAGCCCACTCGCTCAGCAACCTCGCCGGTGTGGATGAAGCATTGAACCGTCGTGAAAGAGCGATTGAGTATGTTAAGCAGGCGCTGCCGCTCTGCCACGAAGTGGGCGATCAGCAGTACGAAGCTCGTCTGCTGCTGCGACAGGCACGGCACTATGGTTATCCCGCCGCCTATGCAAGGTATAATGTAGTAGCCGAGGAGTTCTTCCAGCGCGCGCTGAGCTTGGCGCGCGAAATCAAGGAGCGCGGGATTGAAGCGCAGGTATTATCCGACCTCGGCTGGTACTACTTCCGCATCAAGCATTACGAACAGGGGCGCGCCCGCGCCGAGCAAGCGCTAGCCATTCACCGTGAAGATAAGAATAAGCGAGCAGAGGCAACTATGCTTAATCTACTCGGCACCATATCTGGCAGCTTGGGACAGTATGAAAAATCCGTCACCCATTTTGAACAAGGGCTGGTCATTCACCGCGAGGTGAAAAACAAGACTGGCGAGGCGCATATCCTGAGCGATTTAGGCTATACCCACTTTCTGCTGGGTCAATACGAAAAGTCCCTCGATTGCTACCGGCAATCGCTGGCGCTGATACAAGAGTTTAAAGACCAGCTCTCCGAAGCAGTGGTATTGTCGAATATCGGCGAGGTCTTCCTTAAGCTGGGGCAGTTAGGGAAGGCGCGGGAGTATTTGGAGCAGTCGCGCCTGGTCCGCCGTGAAGTCCGGCAAACAGAATTCGTCCCAACCCTCAACTTGCTGGGCGAAGTCTACCGCCAGCAGCGCCAATATGAGCAAGCACGCAACTACTACGATCAGGCGCTGGCGCTCAGCCGCACAGTCAGAGATAGGCAGAGCGAAGCAGATTCGCTTCTGCATTTGGCCCTACTTTACAGCGACCAAAGGCAATACACGAAGGCCCAAGAATCCCTGGTGCAGTCGCTTTCTCTCACGCGGCAAATCAAGGAAAGATTCAATGAAGGTCTGGCGCTGCATCAATTGATGCAGGTCAATATCTCGCTCACGCGCCCTTCGCTAGCCATCTTTTACGGCAAGCAATCGGTCAACACCTGGCAGGAGATGCGCTCTGACATTCGCGGCTTGGAGAAAGAGGCGCAGCAGAGCTTCCTCAAATCGAGAGAAGACACCTACCGCCAGTTAGCCGACCTGCTCATTTCTCAAGGCCGCCTGCCCGAAGCCGAGCAAGTTATTCGCATGCTTAAGGAAGAAGAGTATTTCGAGTATATCCGCCGCGACCAGCAAAATTCGTCAAAGGCCGAAAAAGCCGCGCTCACGCCCGAAGAAGCAGCGCTCGACAAACGCTACCGCGAGATCGCCGACAAGCTCACCGAGATCGGCAGCGAACGCGGCGCGCTGCTCGACAAGCCCAGTCGCACGCCCGCCGAAGAGCAGCGCCTTGCCCAACTCGAAGCCGACCTGATCGTCGCCGGCCAGGCCTTTCAGAAATTCCTCGACCGGATGGCCGAGGAACTCGGCAATGCCAAAGAGGCGAGCAGCAAGGTCTACCAACTGCGCGAGGCGCAAGGGCTGATGGAAGACCTGCGCGAATTGGGCAAAGGCGTCGTGGCGCTCTACACGCTCGTCGGTGAAGAAAAATACCGCGTGATTCTGACCACGGCGGACTTCCAACGCGGCTACGAATACCCGATCAAGGCCGAAGCGTTGAACCGCAAGGCGCTGGCTTTTCGCGAAGCCTTGCAGAATCCCCGACTCGACCCGCTGCCGCTGGCGCAGGAGTTGTACAAAATCCTGGTCGGCCCAGTCGCCAAAGATTTACAAGGCGCAAAAGCCCAGATGGTGATGTGGTCGCTGGATGGCGTGCTGCGCTATGTGCCGGTCGCAGCGCTGCACGATGGCAAACAATATCTGGTCGAACGCTACCGCACGGCAGTCTTTACACCCGCGAGCCAGAGCCGTCTGCGCGCGGAGCCGAGCCGCAAATGGACGGCGCTTGGCCTCGGCGTGACCAAAGCGCACGGGCCGACGATTCCCGCGCTGCCCGGTGTGCTGGAAGAGATGCGCGGAATTATCCAGGAAAGCGGGCAAGAAGCCGGCACCAAAACTGGCGTGTTACCCGGCTCAATCAAGTTGGATGAAGCGTTCACGCAGGAAGCCATGTTGACGGAACTCCGCAAACGCAATCCGGTCGTCCACGTCGCTTCGCACTTTCAATTCAAACCGGGCAACGAAACGGACTCGGCCTTGCTGTTGGGCGATGGACAATTCCTGAGTCTGGCGCAGATCAAATCGTTGCCGAATGTCTTCAGCGGGGTCGAATTGCTGACGCTCTCGGCCTGCAACACAGCGACGGGCGGCAGCGGGGCCAACGGCAAAGAGGTTGAAGGCTTTGGCGTGCTGGCGCAACGACAAGGCGCGAAAGCGGTCGTGGCGAGTTTGTGGCCGGTGGCCGACCGCAGCACTAAAATCCTGATGCAGGATTTTTACAGACTGCGCGAAGCCAAACAGGGCGAGGCAAAAAGCGAAGCCTTACGGCAGGCGCAAATCCGATTGCTGCACGGCGAATATCCCTTTGAGGCAGCGACGCTGGCCTCCAATCGCCAGATCGTTCACGAAGAAAAAACGTCCGGCGCGGCAAATCGTCCGTTGTTCAAACCCGATCCGAAAAAACCGTATGCTCACCCGTATTACTGGGCACCATTCATTTTGATTGGAAACTGGAAATGACGGCGAAGCGGAATTTTTTCAATACTCATGAGGGATTTTGGCCTAGAGTCACGGTTTTTAGGGAGAGAGGAAAGCTTATGAAACTTCGCATCTGTTTGTTCATCGCCATTTGTAGCCTGGTTTTTTCGGCGTCGGCGTTTGCCCAGACCAAAACCAAGGCGCAGCCAGACGTGGATCGCGGCATCGTCGCCGAAGAATTTTTGAAAGCTCGTCCGGGTGGCAAATCGAACTCGCAAGCTCGGAAAGTTCGATACGTCAGCAAGACGCCGAAATCCGCCTTGCCCAAAGCCGATGGCGAATTCGCGCAAATCGGATTGACGGTGTGGCGGTTGCGTCCGGCGAAAGCCAACGACCAAGTGCGAATGATTGTTCAACAAGGCGAAGATGCCGTGGAATGGACGCCCGAACGAATTTCCGCCGATACGCCGTTGCGCCAGAACGACCGCATACGGTTGAGCTTCGAAGCGCCGCAAAATGGTTACCTGTACATCATTGACCGCGAACTATATGCCGATGGTTCGTTCGGCCAGCCGGAATTGATCTTTCCGACCTTGCGCACTCGTGGCGGAGACAATCAGGTTTCGGCAGGCCACATCGTCGAGTTACCCGGTCAGGACGACCGCCCGAACTTTTTCACTATGAAGCCTCGTCGGGCCGACGTGCGCAGCGAAAGCCTGACCGTGATCGTCACGCCGAAACCGCTGGAAGGAATCACCATCGGCGAAAAACCCCTGGCATTGACCGCCGAACAACTAGCCCAATGGGAACAGACCTGGGGAGCGCGCGTCGAACGATTTGAAATGGCCGACGGCACAGGCAAAACCTGGACACAAGCCGAAAAAGAGGCTGGAGCAAGTGCGACGCGGCAATTGACGCAGGAAGACCCGCCGCCTCAAACCATCTATCGCGTCGAGGTGAAAAAGCCCGGCTCACCCGTTCTGGTCAATGTCGGGTTGCGCTATGCGCGTTCGTCTTCTCGCCAATAAATCTACTTTTCGCAGCGCTCCAAACAGCCAGCCACATAGCCGTTTGCCTCAGCAAAATCGGGATGCTAATTTCCCTCCGAATTTCACCACACAATCACTTTCGGAGGTATTCGGTTTATGACGGTCTTTCCGCTTAAGACTCGCCTTGTCGCCATTGCCTGTGCCGCGTTGTTGATCGGCGCGCTTTCGTTTCTGAAGTCGGACTTTTCCGCCGAAGCTCAATCAAGCAGCCCACTCAACGACGCCACGTTCAAAGCGCTGCAATTTCGTTCCATCGGCCCGGCAATCATGGGTGGGCGCATTGACGATTTCGCCGTCGTCGAAAGCAATCCGCACATTGTTTTTGCCGCGACGGCTTCGGGCGGATTGTGGCGCACGACCAACAATGGCACGACATGGGAACCGTTGTTCGACAACGAAGCCGTCAGCTCCATCGGCGATGTGGACATTGTGCAATCGAATCCCGATGTGATCTGGGTGGGAACCGGCGAACCGAACAATCGCCAAAGCTCTTCGTGGGGTAACGGCGTCTACAAATCCACCGATGGCGGTAAAACCTGGACAAACGTCGGATTGAAAGACACGCACCACATCGGACGCATCGTCATTGACCAGAAAAATCCAGACACGGTGTACGTCGCCGCGCTCGGCCATCTGTGGGGAGCGAACCGCGAGCGCGGTTTGTACAAAACCACAGACGGCGGCAAATCGTGGACGAATACCAAATTCATCAACGAAGACACGGGCTTCACAGACGTGGCCATGGATCCGAACGACCCGAACACGCTTTACGCGGCGGCTTACCAACGGCGGCGAACTCCGTATGGATTTCACGGCGGCGGCCCCGGCAGTGGGTTGTACAAAACCACCGACGGCGGAGCTTCGTGGACGAAGTTGACGAACGGTTTGCCAGCGGGCGACGCGGGAAGAATCGGTTTGGACGTTTACCGCAAAGACTCTAAAACGGTTTACGCCATTTACGAACACACGACTGAAAGCGGCGTCTATCGTTCCGACGACAAAGGCCAGACCTGGAAAAAGCAATCCGCCACCAATCCACGCCCGATGTATTACAGCCAGATTCGCGTTGATCCGAACGACGCCGACCGCGTGTACGTGCTCGGAGCTTCGTGGTATGTGTCGGACAACGGCGGCAGAAGTTTTCAAAACAGCCCATTCGGACGCATTCACGGCGATTTCCATGCCCTGTGGATCAACCCTGCGAATTCCAATCATTTGATTAACGGTTCAGACGGCGGCATTCATTTCAGCTACGACAAAGGCCGCACCTGGGATTTCGTCAACACCATCGCGCTGGGACAGTTTTACGAAGTCGGTTTCGACTTTCGCAAACCATATTGGGTGTATGGCGGATTGCAGGACAACGGTTCGTGGGGAGCGCCCGCTTACACTACGAACGTGACTGGCGTCAGCAACGATGAATGGATTCGCGTCGGCGGCGGCGACGGGTTTTATTGCGTGGTGGATCCCAAAGACCCAAACACGATTTACACCGAATCGCAAAACGGCAACATCAACCGGCTGAACCTGGCCAATGGCGAAGCGAAATACATCAAGCCGCAACCCGAAACTGGAGAACGATACCGCTTCGACTGGAACTCGCCGATTCTGATTTCTCCGCACAACAACCGGCGAATTTACCTGGGCGGCAATCGGCTGTTCATTTCGAATGATCGCGGCGACAACTGGGCGACCGTCACGCCCGATCTGACCAAAGCCATCAACCGTGACCGGTTGCCGATCATGGGATTTGAGGTGAAATCCAATGTGCTGTCTGGCCACGACGGCCAGGAAAATTACAGCCACATCGTCACCATCGCCGAATCCCCCGTCAAAGAAGGCGTGTTGTGGGTGGGAACCGACGACGGCAACGTCCAGGTTTCGCGCGACGGCGGCAAATCGTGGAAAAACGTGATCGAAAAAATCAACAGTACCGGAGGGGGAGTTCCGGCGAACACCTACGTCACGCGTGTCATTGCTTCGCACGCCGCAGCCGGTCGGGCTTACGTGACATTCGATGGTCATCGCAACGACGATTTCAAACCTTATGTTTTCGTCACCGAAAATTTCGGCGAAAGCTGGCAAGCCATCACCAAGGGGTTACCGCATCCGGCCAATGTCATTCGCGAACATCATCGCAATCCCAATTTATTGCTGGCCGGAACCGAATTTGGATTGTGGGTGAGTTTCAATCGCGGAGCCGCTTGGCGGCAGTTCAAAAATAATTTGCCGACCGTGCCGGTGGACGACATTCAGATTCATCCGCGCGACAACGATCTGATTCTGGCCACGCACGGACGCAGTATTTGGATTCTGGACGACATGACACCGATGGAACAGATGACCGAAACCATCGCCCTGGCCGAAGCCCATTTGTTCGACACGCGCCCGGCGACGATGTGGCGGATTTACAATCACAAAGGCAGCACAGGCCATAAAACCTTCATCGCCAACAATCCGCCGACCGGAGCAGTGCTCAGTTATTATTTGCGCGAAAAAGCCAAAGACAAGGTTCGCATCACCATTCACGACCGTGCTGGCGTTTTGGTGCGCGATTTCACGGCGACGAACGAAACCGGCATTCAGCGCGTGATCTGGGATTGTCGGCATCAATCGCCGCTGCCCGGACAAACCAGTGGCAACAGCGGTTTCGCCGGAGCCTTTCCGCGCGGCCCGCGCGTCGTGCCGGGCGTTTACACCGTCAAGCTGGTGGTGGATGGCAAAGAAGCGATGAGCAAATCGCTGGTTGTCGAAGAAGACCCGCGCATTCAAAGTTCGCCCGCCGACGCCAAAGCTCGCGTGGATTTCCTGCTGGCTGTCAATAAACTGCAACGCAGCGGAAGCGAAACCCAGAACCGCGTTACGGCATTGCGTTCGCAACTGACTTCGTTGCGAGACAATTTGAACAAACGAGACACCAAACCCGAAGCATTGCTGGCCGCGGTCAACAAAGCGCTCGACGATGTGATTGGCGTGCAAAATCGTTTGAGTCCCCAACTCAATCGGGGCGGCATGGCTTCGGAAATGGCAGGCCCGGCAGACGAGGCGATACTGGCAGCACAGGACGCGGCCATGCGAAAAATCGCCCGGCTGTTTGACGAACTGGACTTTTACACCGAACCGGTTTCGGCGAAACAGCGCGATCAATTGCCCAAACTGACTGTGACGTTGAATTCACTGATCGAACAGGTCAACAAACTGGTCAACGAAACCGTTCCGGCGTTGAATCGCCAGATCGAAGCCGCCGGATTGTCGCCGGTGAAAGCGGGCGAAACCGTCGCGCCGGTCAAATGAGAAACCATGCTGGAAAATGTAAAACTTGTGCTTGCCTCCGGCTCGCCCAGACGCGCGGAGTTATTACGCGCCGCTGGCTTTGATTTCACTATTCGCGTTGCCGATGTGGACGAATCCGTCTTGTCGAACGAAACGCCGCGCGATTACGTCGCTCGGCTTTCGCGCGAAAAAGCGCTGGCCGTCGCCACTGAAGGCGAAATCGTGCTGGGCGCAGACACGACGGTCGTTGTGTTGAATGAAATCATCGGCAAACCCGAAAACGCCAATGACGCTGCGCGAATGTTGCGAATGCTCAGCGGTCAATGGCACGACGTGCTGACCGGCGTTTCCTTAGTCGGCAACAGTCAGGTCAGGACGGAAGTCGCTGTCACGCGCGTGAAATTTGCAGAATTAAGCGAAGACGAAATTGGCTGGTACGTTGCCAGCGGCGAGCCGATGGACAAAGCCGGAGCTTATGGCATTCAAGGGTACGCTTCGCGTTTCGTCGAACGCATCGAAGGGAGTTATTCCAACGTGGTGGGATTGCCTGTGCAGATGGTTTACCGGATGTTGGAAAGGCAAAAAGCAAAAGGCAAAAGTTAAAAGGCAAAAAATGGGAAAGTTGCCTTTCCCATTTTTGCTTTTTGATATTTACCTTTTGCCTTTTGACTTCTTTCAGAAGATTCCGTTCAACTGAAGCAAATGCCCCATCTTCTCTTTTTTGGTGAGCAGATATTTGAACGCGGGCTGTTTGGCGCTAATTTCCAGCGGCACACGTTCGACGATTTCCAACCCGGCGTTTCGCAGAGCGCGAACCTTGTCCGGATTGTTCGACATCAGCTTCAGCCGCTGCGCGCCTAACAGTTTGATGACTTCGGCGCACTGGCCGTATTCGCGTTCGTCAACGCCGAATCCCAACCGGACGTTGGCTTCGATGGTGTCCGCGCCTTCGTCCTGCAAGGCGTAGGCGCGAATCTTGTTGACGATGCCGATGCCGCGACCTTCCTGTTGCTGATACACGATGATGCCTTTGCCTTCGGATTGAATCAGCTTCATCGCGCGTTGCAATTGCGGGCCGCAATCGCATTTCACCGAATGGAACACGTCGCCGGTCAAACACTGGGAATGGATGCGAACCAGAATTGGTTCATAAGGGTTGATGTCTCCTTTGACCAGGGCGACGAATTCTTCATCGCTGGTCGTGCTACGAAATCCTACGATACGGAAAGGGCCGTACTCCGTCGGCAATTTTGCCTCGGCTTCTTTCTGAACCGTGAATCCTGCTGTTGCTCGGTCTTGCTGTTGTTTCAAACTGTTTTCCTCCTTCAAAAAATAAACAACCGATGTTGCGCTGGTTCACTGCAATTTCAAACGGACTATAAAAGCCGTTTGCGCGAATGGTCAACAAGAGCATCCGGCTGACAGTTCGCATCATATAGAATACGTCATCCAATCCGGTTCGGATGTATGCCACATCACGGAACCTGTCCTGGATGGCGGCGCGGCTCTTGAGAAAAAACGGCCAGCCCGATATACACGCTGACGATGGGTATCACATTCATTCTTTTCATCACACTGCTGGCGATTGCGACCGGAACCTGGCTCAGTTGCCTGGTCTGGGACAAGGCGTCGTTGAGGCTTCGGCTTTGTGCCGGCACAGTGGTCGGTCTGGCGCTGCTGGCGTGGATCGCTTTTTTGGCGGCGCTGGCTTTTGGATTGAACAAACTGTCCATCGGATTGACGGTGGCAATTCTGATTGCCGGGTTTTCCGCTTTGGCGGGCAAAGTGTCGTTCCGCCAATTCCGCGCCAGCCTGAACGGCGACAAACTGGAACCGGCAACGTTGATTTATTACGCGGCGTGGACGGCATTGCTGGCGTGGCTGTTCAGCCGCGTGGTGATGTTTTATCCCGATGGTCTGCACACGGCTCCGGCCAACAATTTCGGCGATTTGCCTTTTCATTTCGGCGTCATCACTTCGATGGCGTATGGCGAAAACCTGCCGCCGCAAAATCCGATCTTCGCCGGAATGAAATTCACTTATCCGTTTCTGATAGATTTTCTGACGGCATTTTTCATCCGCTGCGGAGCCGATTGGCGCGCGGCGTTTTTTGTCCCAAATCTGGCGCTGGCGTTGTCGTTGGTGTGCGTAGTCGAATTGATGGCGCGGCGCATCACGAATAACCGTTTGGCGGGATGGATTGCGCCAGTGATTTTCCTCTTCAACGGCGGATTGGGGTTCATCAATTTCTTTCGGCAGATATCGGAATTTTTGGCCGACCCCGAACAAGTCAAACTCGGCCTGATCCATTTTGTGACGCATTTGCCGAACGCTTACACCATGAACGCCGATCTGGCCTGGGGCGAAAGTGTGATTCCGCTGCGTTGGGGAAACGTGTTTACGACATTGCTGATTCCACAACGCTCCATGTTGTTCGGGTTGCCGTTTGTCGCGTTGATTATCTTGTTGTGGTGGATGGCGCTGGGCGAACAGGATCGCGGCGGACAAGGATCGTTGCGACGACGGTATTTATTCGCCGCTGGAATTTTGGCGGGGTTGTTGCCGATGCTGCACGCGCACGGATTTTTCTCCGTCGCCATTGCCTGCGTGCCGATGGCGCTGCTGTTTTTTTCGATTGACTGGCTGGCGTTTTTTGTTCCGATGGGAGTGTTGGCCGCGCCGCAGGCGTTGTATTTGAGCGGCACTCAGGTCAAAAACGAATTGTTCAAACTGAAGTTTTTCTGGGAAGCGGGCGAATCCAATCCGCTGCTGTTCTGGGCGGCCAACGCCGGGTTGTTCATTTTGCTGCTGGCGATTTGTCTGCTGGCCAACCGGCTGGCGACCATGCGACAAGTGACGTTTTATTTGCCTCTGCTGTTGTGGTTCATCGTGCCGAACGTGGTCAAACTGGCTCCGTGGGATTGGGACAATATCAAGGTGCTGGTGTATTGGTCTTTGGGATCGGTGACTTTTGTCGCACTATTGCTGGCGTTGTTGCTCGCTCACAGATGGAAAGCGTTGAAACTGCTAGGAGCCGCGTTGCTGATTGTGCTGACCTTGTCCGGCGCAATTGACGTTGCGCGCGCTTTGTCGCCGGTTGAAAACGTCCCGCTGTTCGGGCAGGCGGAATTGGAAGTCGCCGAATTTATTCGCCAACGAACTCCGCCGCGCGCCGTGATCTTGCACGCGCCGATTCACAATTCGGTCGTGGCATTGACCGGACGCCAATCGGTGATGGGTTATCCGGGGCATTTGTGGACGCACGGCATTGCCTACGGCGAGCGCGAAGCCGAAATCAAAGCGATCTTTCGCGGCGGAACAGACAGCGCGCGTCCGTTGGTGGCGCTGGGAATTGATTATGTCGTCATCGGTCCGGCAGAACGATCCGGCGAACTGGTCGTCGCCGAAACGTTCTTTGCCGGATCGTTCCCGGTGGTGATTGACCACGCCGGGTACAAGGTTTACCAGGTCAAACCGCGCTAAGCGGTTTTCGGAAATCAAAAGGCAAAAGTCAAAAGGACAGTGCTTTTCATTTTTGACTTTTGAGATTTGCCTTTTGCCTTTTGCTTTTATGTACGCCGAAATCGCCATTCCGCTCAATGTGCATCAAACATTCACGTACCGCTTGCCGGAACTCATTGCCGCCAATGCCAAACCGGGCGCGCGCGTGCTGGTTCCATTTGGGCGACAGTTGCTGACCGGATACATAGTGGATTTGCACACGACTCTGGAAGAATCCGGACAAGCCGAAGAAAGTTTCGAGATCAAAGAGGTCGAAGAACTGTTTGACACCGAACCGCTGGTGACGCCTGAACTGTTGGACCTGACCAAATGGATTGCCGATTATTATTACGCGCCGTGGGGCGAAACCATCAAAAGCGCCTTGCCCGCCGGCATCAATTCCGAAGCTGAAACGTTGTTCACCATCACCGAAGCTGGCCGCGAAGCGTTGAAAACCAAAGGCCAGCATTTCAGTTACAAAATGCAGGCGCTGGAATTCATCGCGCAAAACGACCAGACTCCAATGAGCGAACTGGTCAGGCAGTTTGAAAAAGCTCGCGCCGCCGCACTTGCCCGCGAATTGCAAAAAGCCAACTTCGTGATGGTCAAACGGCAATTGCAATCCGCCACCGTCAAAGCCAAAAAACAACAAGCCGTAAGGTTGTTGCAACCAACACCCGCCGAAGGCAAACCGCTCAACGAACAGCAGCAGAAAGTCATCAAGCTGTTGGCGGAATCCGCCGAAGCCCTTGCGCTGAGCGAATTGACGGAGCTTGCCGATGTCAGTCCGTCGGTCATTCGCACGCTGGAAAAACGCGGTTGCGTCGAAGTCTTCACGCGCGAAGTGCGCCGCGATCCGCTGGCTCACTTGCCGCCGAGCCGGACTACCGACCAGCCGGGCGGAAATTTCGACCTGACGCTGACCGACAAGCAACAAGTGGCGCTGGACGAAATCACCACCAAACTCGGCGAAGACAAATACGCGGCGTTTTTGCTGCACGGCGTAACCGGCAGCGGCAAAACGGAAATTTACATTCGGGCGATGCGGGCGACCTTGGACAAAGGCAAATCGGCGTTGATGCTGGTTCCGGAAATTTCGCTGACGCCAATGTTCGCGCGACGATTGCGCGCGCATTTCGGCGACGCGGTGGCGATTCTGCATTCGTCGCTTTCCGACGGCGAGCGCTTGGACGAATGGAACCGTCTTCGTCGCGGCGAAGCTCGCGTTTGCATCGGCGCGCGTTCCGGCGTCTTCGCTCCGATGCGAAACGTAGGTTTGATCGTAGTGGACGAAGAGCACGAGGCGTCCTACAAACAGGACGAAACGCCGCGTTACCACGGACGCGACACCGCGATCATGCGTGCGCACCAGGCAGGAGCCGTCATTATTCTGGGCAGCGCGACGCCTTCGATGGAAACTTTCCACAACGCGCAATCCGGCAAATACCATTACCTGAAACTGGACGAACGCATCGGCGGGCGACGGCTGGCCGAAGTCGAGATCGTGGATATGCGACAGGTCTTTAATCGTCACGGCAAGCAGCAGGTGTTTTCCGACGAAATGAAACAGGCGATTTTGCAAAACGCCGAGCGCGGCGAACAGACGCTGGTCTTGTTGAATCGTCGAGGCTTTTCGGCTTCGCTGATTTGCCGAAGCTGCGGCCATCGCGCAGGCTGTCCGAATTGCGACGTGGCGCTGACATTTCACAAAATCGAATCGCGGCTGATTTGCCATTACTGCAACCATCACGAACGAGTTCCGCGCGCATGTTCGATTTGCGAAGGTTCGTTTATTTACTATGTCGGCGAAGGCACGGAACAGATCGAAGCCCTGTTGAAAGAGCTTTATCCGCAGATGCGAATTTCGCGGCTCGACCGCGACACCACGCGGCGGCGTGGAGCCTTTGAAAAACTGCTCAACGAATTTGCCAGCGGCGACATTGATTTGATGGTCGGCACGCAGATGATCGCCAAAGGACACGATTTCCCGAATGTCACGCTGGTCTGCGTGATTTCCGTTGACGCCGGATTGTCCATGCCGGATTTCCGCGCCGCCGAACGCACGTTTCAACTGCTGACGCAGGTCGCCGGGCGAGCCGGTCGCGGCGACAAACCCGGCAGAGTCATCATTCAGAGCTACCACACGGAACATTACGCGCTGGAATTTGCCAAAGAACAGAACTACGAAAAGTTTTACGCACGCGAAATTCATTTTCGGCAGAACATGCACTACCCGCCGTTTGTCGCGTTGATCAACGTGCTGACCAGAAACGCTGATTTTGGCAAAGCCGCGTATCTGGCTTCGGAACTCGCCCAACGCATCAAAGCCGCCGACGCCGAAAAGGTGCTGAAGGTTTTGGGGCCGGCTCCGGCTCCGCTGGCTCGATTGAAAGGCGAACATCGCTTGCAGGTGCTCATCAAAACCCGCTACCGCCGCCAGGCACGCGAAGCTCTGGACGCCGCGATGCTGGGCCTGAAAGAAGCGCAACAGGATTTGCGACCGGTGACGATTGAAGTTGATCCGGTGAACCTGATGTAGGTTCACTGGATCACCCAAAAGAGTCAAAAGATCTGGCTAGTAGCAAGACCAAGGATATGTGTCACCTTTTTTTCGATTATTTTGCCATTGCAGAGGCTGAAGATTCTCAAGTTCATCCCCGCCGCCTTTTGCAACTGGTTTTTTGTGGTCAATTTCCCACCCATAATCTGAACTTGTGTTCCCATGCTCACTGCGCCTCATATGTTTGCCGCAAATGTCTGCTCGCACCTCCGACAAACCGAAGCCAGAAACATAAGTTCCCTTTTTCCAAACCTGTTCAATTGTGGCAGTGTCAAAATTTTCACCACGTGAACTAGTATTCGGCTTTCTATTCATAATTTTCCTCCCAAAATATTTGGGTCTTTCCATCTGACATGGATAGAAAGACACGGTCAAAAACTGAGTGCGCTTACACTCGTGCCATTAACTCGCAATACAGTATTTTATTTTTACTGTTTTGCGAATTATGCGCCAACCATAGTTGATTAAACGAAGGATTGTCAAGAATCTTTTTCTACTATGGTGTATTATCAGTTCGCTAGACGTGATGCTTAATGAGGAGCTAGAAATGCAATCAACTGGGCAAAGAATTCGAGAACTTCGAGAGAAGAAACAAATGACCCAAGATCAATTGGCTGAGATAGCACAAATCAGCAAAGGTTTTTTGAGTGATGTTGAGAACGATAAGAGAAACATTAGCTCACAAGGAATACTAAGAATTGCAAAATGCCTTGGGGCTTCGGTTGACTACCTCCTTCAAGGAGAAATCAAAGAAACCACACAAGATGAGGCCATTGTTATTCCGCCGAATCTGTCTTTAGCAGCGGAACAGCTTGGACTTAGCTATTCAGATACCCTCGCTATGGTGAGAGCGGCTGACGCGACTATTGCCAGAAGAAGTGTTTCGGCAAAAAATGAGCTTTCGGTGGATGACTGGAAGCAGCTTTACAAAGCGATTAAACCATTTTTGGAGTAGATGGGACGAAAACTAAAAGAATCTTTTGCTATTCAAAAACTTGTTGGCGAGCTTGGGATTGAACCGACAGCCGATCCCGTCGCTGACATACTTGGATATTGCGAAAAAAGGGTTAATGGCTTTTTGGCAGAAACCTCAGAGTGCGTCACATTGACGGAATTGCTTGAGTGGGTTGCTGCAAAAGTTAAAACTGTTTTTGAAGAAGTTCATAACGATGAAGATATTGAAGCAATAAAGCTGAAATATAAGGACGAAGCATTTGCCCTTATTGATAAGGAGCTTTCTACGAATGAAGATTTTGGACTAACGATAAAAAGACTAAGGCGGGAGCCTTATGAGCCGCTATTTGTTTCCGTAATAGATTGTAGAGGGAGTAAAGCCGCGAGGTCATACTTCACCAAATGGCACGAAATCGCCCATCTTTTGGTTTTAACTCAAAATAGTCGTGGCACTTTTAAACGAACGCACTCACTAGCCTATCGCCAGAATGCAGAAGAAAATCTGATGGACAAAATTGCTAGTGAGTTTGGGTTTTACGAGCCAATTTGTCGCCCACACGTGGCTGGCGATTTGACCTTTGAAGCCATCAATTGTTTGCGGGAAAAACTTTGCCCTGAAGCGAGCCAACAAGCATCTCTTATTGGCTTTTTCAGGTTGTGGCAAACTCCAGGCATACTGTTGCGTGCTGAAATGGCGCTAAGGAAAGGTGATGAAATTAAAGCTAATCAGCGAGGCTTTGACTTTCTTGATCTGCCAATGAAAACCCTTCGCGCGATAAGCGTAAGACCTAACGATGTGGCGCGTGAAAAGAAATTTTCTATTCATGAAAATATGCGAGTACCTGTGAAGTCGTCAATTTATGCTGTTTATAAAGGCGATCTGGCTCAAGCGGATTCCGAAGAAAATTTGTCTTGGTGGGAAACAAGCAAGGGAGTTGTTCTTCCCTCAGTTCCAATTCGAGTACAAGCCAAGCGCGTTGTGGATGGAGTGTACGCAATAATCTCCCCAATCAACTAAGGTTCAATCAAGCTCTATTTGGCCAAAGATAAAGAGGTTGTTGGTATGAACACGATTTTAGAAGCAGAAAGGTTATTGTCGGATATGACCAGAGCCGAAAAGCGCAGCTACTTCAATGGGTAGTGCGTGATCTGGGCGATGCTTACCCGGGCATTGAAAGCACCACGAACGTTTGCGGCGGTTCGGCTCGCATTGTCAGAACCAGAATTCCGATCTGGGTGCTGGAACAAGCCAGGCGATTGGGAACCACGGAGGCTGAGTTGCTGACGGCTTATCCGACTTTACGGGCTGAAGATTTGGCGAATGCCTGGGCTTATGTGCATTCTCACCGCGAAGAAATTGACCACGAGATTCAAGAAAACGAGGCAGCTTGAAATACACCCCCAAAACAGGCTTGAACGTACCAGCGGTCACCATAGTGGACGCCGATGGAAGCGTGATTGCCGACGAACAACGAAAAGTCTTTCGCCACTTGGTCCAGAACGGACGAGGCGCAGACATGATTTTTGGCGTCGGCACGACCGGCGAATGGAATCGCCTGGCCAACATCGAACGCCAGCGCATAATGGAAATCCAGGTGGACGAAGTCCGGCGAATCAACGCAAACCTCGCCAACCACCGACCACCGACCACCGACCACCGACCACCGACCACCGACCACCAATTCGTCGAAGCCTGGGTGGGCGTCAACGGCAAAACGCGCCAGGAGATTTTGGACAATCTGGATTTGGCCATTCGGTTGGGCGTGGACGCGGCGGTGATCGCTCCGCTGGCGATTGAAGATTTGCCCGAAGGTGACATCGTGCGGTTCTTTCAACGCGACATCACCGATTTGCTCGAAGCGGCGAATAGCCAGCTACCGGTCTTTTTGTACGACAACGCGGACATTGCCGCCGCCGGACAACCGCCGCACATTCGCACACAGATCGTCAAACATCTGAGCCGGTTGCCGTGGGTTTGCGGATTGAAAGTGTCGGCGACGCGACGCTTGCTGGGCAATTACACAAAAGCCGCGCTGCATTACAAACAGCCCGGCGAGTTTGCGATATACGTCGGCAATGCGATGTTGATTTTCGACCTGTATCGCCCCAGCCATTCGTTGTGGGATCGGTTTCGCGAAGGCTGGCGCGATTATTTGCTCAACGACACGCCTCCGGTCGGAGTCGTTTCCGGCCCGGCCAACTGCATGCCGCGCGAATGGCAAAAAGCCTGGCGCGCGTGCTGGGCAGGCGACGAAGAGTTGACCAACGTGTATCAGGAAATTTGCGAAGGCTTTGAGGCGATTTGTGGATTTGACGAACACGGCCAGCGAGTGAAAAAGACCATCGCCTGTGTGAAATATGCGATGGAAATTGACGGCGCGATTGCCTCCAGCGAAGTTTGCGCGGGAACGAAGGCGTTGACGGCTGACCAGCGAGCGATTTTCTGGGAGCGGTATCTGGTGTTGCGCGAACAGGTGAAACGTTCGATCGAGCCGCTGTGGCAGACGAAATCAGAGCGCCAAAACTTTTAGACAGGATTCGATAAGATGAAAGCTTTGATTGAATTGCTCGGATCCAATCCTGTTCAATCTTGTGAATCCTGTCTATTTTGGCGTCGGGCTATTTGTTAATCCCTTTGGGCGAAAAGGTTCTCAGCACTTTGATGAAGGGTTCGACTTCCGACGGAGTGCGGACTTTGCCTTCGACGATGATTTCCTTGGCAGCAATGTCGCGTCCGTAAATTTCGCGGTTGGCGGTGTTGTCCTGCATAATCACCGCGCCTTTCAGTTCCAACCCGGCGAACAATCCTCGGCTGCGCGAATAGGACACAATCGTAGATTTGAGCAAAATGTCGGTCGAAACGTGTGTGTTGCGTCCGACAGGGCCGGCGGAAGCTCCGGCTCCGGCGCCGATTTCAAATTTGTCCTGCAACAAACCTTCGACGCCTTCTTTGTTCATGACCAACAAAACCAGATCAACGGCTTGTCCGCCGATTTGCAGCCCGAAACTGCCTCCGCCGATGGTGAAAAACGCAGGCGCTCCCCACGAACCTCCTGAGCGACGGCAGCTAATCAAGCCTTTGCCGTATTGACCGCCGACGATAAAGCCGCCTTTTTTGACCGACGGAAACACGGCAACGCAATACGACCGATCCAGCAATTCCTGCGGGACGGCCTGATCGGGCGCTCCCATGATTTCGCGGAATGCAGTAGCGGCATTTTGAGCACGCTTTTTCTCTTCAGCTTTGGAAACTCCGAAAGCCAGACTTTGAGTGTGATTGAAAGACAAGGTGGGAAGAATCAACGCAAGCAACAACAACGCCGTCAGGGCGAAGCCAGCGATTCGAATCATACAGTTCTCCAAGGAAAGCGGTTTTCCAATAAGGGCGCAGAAGAGTTCTACCTTGCCATTTCCTGATTTTCAAGCGAGCGACAATCGCTTAAGATGCGCCCGGCTGAATTTGAAAGCTTGTTGCAGACGGACAAGGTGTCTGTTTATGCCGAATATCCTCAGAGTTGGGCCATATCGTTTTTACTTTTATAGCCATGAACCGAACGAGCCGCCGCATGTGCATATTGACCGTGATGACTTATCTGCCGAATTCTGGCTGAACCCAATTGGACAGGCTCGCAATTTCGGCTTTAACGAAAGAGAGATTCGTAAGCTAAAATCGCTGGTGACAAAACATCAACAAGAATTTTTGGAGGCTTGGTATGAGTACTTTGGCTTTGGCGGCTGACGAACGTGTTGCATCAGTTGAATGCACCGACGACAAATTGAAGGTTGATTTGATGGATGGCCGGACAATCATTGTCCCGTTGGTTTGGTATCCCAGACTTGCCAATGCCACTGATGTCCAACGCAACAACTGGCGGATTTGTGGGGGCGGATACGGAATCAACTGGCCTGACATTGATGAAGACTTGAACACTGAGGGACTGTTACGCGGCGCCCCCGCTCCTCGACCGACGGCAGCCAAAGCGAATGCAGGCAAGTAGCATCAATCAAACCAGGCTACGCTTGTAAGCTTCGTCCAAATTTGCTCTCGCCCCGCAACCGAAACTCATGAACTCCTTCGACTCATTCACGCTCGCGCCCATGTCAGCAGGCGACATTATTGATCGCGCCGTGCGGATTTACCGGCGCAACTTTCTCGCTTTGTTGCGAATCGTGTTTGGGCCTAGCCTGATCGCATATCTCGGCACAGTCATGTATTACGCCGGGGTTCGCAACTTTTCGCTGGAACGAGGCGACAGCCGTGTGGCTGTTTCGATGTTGCTGATCGTCGTCGGATTCATCGTCTGGCTGTTCGGCAAAGCCGCCTTTTACGCCGTGCTTGGCGGGGCATCGCGGTCGCTGGTAGATCATTTTTTCGAGGGCAAACCGATTCTGGCCAAAGACGTATACCGTCTGGTGCGCCAGCGATTCTGGTCGTTGATCGGCGCGCTTTTGATGGTCGGATTGATGCTCTTCGGCGCAGGCTCGATTGTGTATTTCGTCGTCGTCATCGCCATGCTGATTGCGGTCGCTGTTGCAGCCTTGCTTTCAACCGCTCCTTACGTTCTGCAAATCGTGCTGGGCATTGGGTTCGTCATTACAGTAAGCATCGGAATTCTGTTGATCTTCCTGCTGGTTTACAGCCGCGTCGTATATGTGCCGCAGGTGATGATGGTCGAAGGCAAAAATGTTTTCAGTTCCATCAGCCGCAGCTTTACGCTGGCGGGCGGCGAAATGTGGCGAATCGCGGCGCTGATTCTGTTCTGGTTTTATGTGGCGTGGTCGGCCTGGTGGTTGCTGTTCACTCCGCTGGGATCGGTGGCGTACTGGCTGGGGATTGACATCAACCTGTTCAATCAGGACATTCCCTTCTGGTTCAACATTGCGTATCAGACGGTCACTCAAGTCAGCGAAATCATCATCGCGCCGATTGCCATGCTCGGATTCACATTGCTGTATCTGGACAGTCGCGTTCGCAAAGAAGGATTCGACATCGAATTGATGGCTAATCGGCTGTTGCCGCCGACGCCGGACATGGTGCAAATGGCGGCGCAATCTTCGACAGCGATGTTCGGTTCGCCGTTGACCGTGCAGGAATCGTCTTACGGAGTTCCGTCCATTTTGGGATTGAACAATTACACGCCAATTCCGCAAGTTTCGACGCAGGATTCGGCTCCGATTGTAGAGCGTGAATTTCCGGGCGCGTCGCCTGTCGCTGGCGACCATCCTGTTTCTCAACCAGTTGTCGAGCCAACAGACACCATGGAAATGCAACCGGATTTGACGACGAATTCGGAAAACTCAGTCGCCGCGCAACCGCCTTTGACGGATGAACCGGCCAAACCGATCAATCGCTTTTGCCAATGGTGTGGAACTGCGGCGGGCGACGAAGATCGTTTTTGCCGGGTTTGCGGATCGGTGTTTTGAACGAACAGATGAAACGAGGATTGAATCACAACTGGGTTAGGGCGCTGGCCGCCATGCTGCTGGTTTGGTGGCTGGGAACCGGTTCGCCTGCGTTGGCCATCAGTTCAGTCAAAGATTATGCCGCGCGACTGTTCCAAGCCGAACAATTGATTGACCCACTGATTGACGGCGAACCGACGGCAGCGGAAATCGTCGCCGCCATGAACGCTGTCAAGCAGTTGATTCCCGCCCAGGAAGACATTGACACCGATGGGCAGACGATTCGCACCAACAACGCCTGGTTACACGCCACAACCGACCAGATCATCAAAAACTCTTATGGCGACGAAGAACAGGTTCGCTCGCTGTTGATCGAATTGGCCGACCGGCTTCTGGTGCTGGAACAACAAGTGTCGGCTTCGATGGAAAACGTAGCGGCGGCGGATCAAGGCGCGCTGCTGCAAAAAATCCTGTCTCGACCTGAATACCTGCCGGATGAGAAAAAAGAATCCACTATCAAAAAATGGATCAACCGGCTCGTGGATCAGATCACCAGCTTGCTGGCCAAACTGTTTGGCAACCGCAACCCACAGGTCGGCAACAGCGGCACGGGTTCGGTCTCCGCCGTTCGCATCATCGTCACGCTGATTTTGCTGGGGGCGGCTTCGTTCGGATTGGTCAAATTGTTGCAGAAACTGCGACGACGCCGAAAGAAAGACGACGATGTTCGTGAAGTGCTCGGCGAAGAATTGCCTGACGATATGACGGCAACCGATTTGCTGAACAACGCCCGACAACTTGCCGGCAATGGAGATTTTCGCAGCGCCATTCGTCGGGCGTACATCGCATTACTGTGCGAACTGGAACAACGCGGTAAAGTTCGACTGCATCGCGCCAAAACCAATCGCGATTACCTGGACGAACTGAAATCGGAAACTTCGTTGTATCCGACATTTTCGGTGATGACAGGCGCGTTCGAACACATCTGGTATGGTCAGGAACCGGCTACCGAAACCGAATTCCATGACTTTTTGACGCTGTATCAGGAAACTGTCAGCTGACAAACGGAGGCTTGATGAAAACGATTTGGGAAAAAGACGCGCAGGATGAATTGCTGGCTCGCGCCGAAAAATTGCGCCCGGACGCGCCTGCCTTGTGGGGCAAGCTGAATTGTCCGCGCATGCTGACTCACGTCACCGATGGGTTGCGGATGGCAATGGGATCACTGAAAGTCACAACAAAAAATTCTCCCCTGAGATTTGCACCTATCCGCTATCTGATTATTTATGTGTTTCCATTTCCAAAAGGCGCTCCTGCCGCGCCGGAACTGATTGCTCGTGTGCCAGGCGAATGGGAACGCGAGATTGCCGAATTCAAACAGTCGTTTGCCCAATTGACCGCCAATAGTCAGCAAACCGAGGGGAAGGAGCATCCGGCGTTCGGGAAACTATCGGTCAAAGATTGGGGAGTGTTGGGCTACAAACACCTCGATCATCACTTCAAACAATTTGGCGTTTAACGTCAGTCAACTTCTATGCGTCGTTATCTGGGCATCATCATCAGCATTGCACTGGCGTTGGGCGCGCTGATTGCGCTCAGCGCGGCGGGCAATCTGGATTTCGACCGCCCGCCGGAAAACGAACGCGAACCGAATCGTTCCAGCTACAATTCCGGCCCAACTGGCACACGCGCGTTTTATCAGTTGCTGGAAGAATCCGGCGCCTCGGTCGTCCGTTTGCGCGGAGATTTCAAATCGCTGAATTTCGGCGTGACCAAACCCGCCGAAGCCATGCTGGTCGTTGTCGGCCCGTTCACACCCAATTTCGACATCCCTTACGACGAATCAGTCGCGTTGCAAAAATGGATCGCCGAAGGCGGCAACGCCCTGATCGTCAGCCGCTACCCGATTTCGCAATTCGGCGATCCGATGATTCAATCCAGAATACAGGACAAAAATCCCCCCTGGACGGCGCAGGTGGAAACCTTGATTGATCCGGGCAGCGACGGATTGATCGTTCAACCAACGGAGTTGACACGCAATTTACGCGGGCTGGAATTGACGACTCTGGCGGCACGAATCAAATTTGAATTGCCAGACATTGAAGAAGACGAAGAAGAACCTTCATCTCCGCCACCTCCGGCGGCCACTACCGAACCGACTCCGGCGGCGCAGGCTGAACAACCCGACGAAGAGCAATGCGATCCGTTTTTATATGCGCCGGTCATTCATCTGGGCGACAAGGATGGAGCCGTGCTGGCTGATTTTCGATACTGCAAAGGGCGACTGATTTTTCTATCCGATCCCTTTGTCATCGCCAACAACGGCATTGCGCGCGGAGCCAATCTGACGCTGGCCATGAATCTGGTTCGCGCGTTGAGCAAAGGCGAAAACGAGCAGCGGCGGAAAATTTTGTTCGACGAGTTTCACCACGGTTATCGTTCGCAGATCAATCCGCTGGTCAATTACGTTCGCGGGACACCTGCGCCGTGGTTATTGTTGCAAGGCGTGTTGCTGAGTTTGCTGATTGTTTACAGCGTCGGCAAACGGTTTGCGCGTCCTTTGCCGATGCCACAAATGGATCGCCATTCGCCGCTGGAATTCGTGGATTCGATGGCCAGTCTGCAACAAGCCGCCCGTGCGCGCGACCTGGCGCTGGAAAACATTTATCCGCGATTCAAAACGACGCTTTGCCGCCGTCTGGGCTTGTCGTCCAGAGCCAAGACCGAAGACATCGTCGCCGGGCTGCGACGGCGCAATTTGCCGATTGATGAAATTGAAGTTCGCCAGACGTTGAGTGACGCCGAAGTCACGTTGGCTGGAGAAAAAATTGACGACGCGCAGTTGGTGAAGCTGGTGAGCAAGATGCGCCACATTCTGGCGCAACTGAAAAGGTAGGTTGTAAGAAAAATTTAGACAGGATTTACAAGGTTGAACAGGATGAAAAATATCCTGTTGAATCCTGTAAATCCTGTCTAAATTTTTTGCTTACCAGTTTATCCTTCCGATTCGTCAACCACCTTTTCCGCAATTTTCTCGCGGTGGTAATTGGCGTCGCCGAACATGATTTCCGACGCTTTGGCGCGTTTGTAATACAACTGAATGTTGTGTTCCCAGGTGAAGCCGATGCCGCCGTGAATCTGCACGCCGCGATTGCCGACTTCGCGCGCCGCGTCTGAACAGAAGCCCTTGGCCACCGAAACCGCCAGCTTCGCCGCAGGATCGTTTTCCGCCACTGCCCACGCCGCAAAGTATGTTGCCGAACGCGCGCTTTCCGTAAAGTTGAACATATCGGCGCATTGATGCTGTACAGCCTGATAAATGCCAATCGGTTTGCCGAACTGCAATCGAGTCTTGGCGTATTCAACCGTCGCGTCCAGCGTCCAGACCATTCCGCCCAGCATTTCGGCGCACAGCGCAACGGTAGCGACATCGGTCGCGTCTTCGACGGCTTCCTTGGTTTTCGTGGTGAACGCCAATGCGCTGGGTTCCGGCACGGCTACGTTGTCGAATTCGACCGTGTACAACTTGCGCGTAGCATCAATCGCCGGAGTTTCCGTGATATTCACACCGGCAGCCGCACGCTCAACAGGCAGCAAAACCAAGTCGGTGTTTTCGCGCGCCACGACAATGATGACATCGGCAACCGCCGCATCGTTGACGTAATGCTTCGTGCCGCGGAGCCTATACTCTTTTCCGTCTTTGTTCGCAGCCAGCATCACGGCATCAGGATTCCATTCACCAGTTTCTTCCAGCAACGCCACCGTCGCTTTCATCTCGCCCGCGGCAATCGGTTCCAGGTATTGTTTGCGTTGGCCTTCGTTGCCTGCGCGTTCGATCAAGCTGGCCGCCCATAATGTGGAAATAAACGGACCGGGCAAACAGGCGCGGCCCATTTCTTCGGCGACGGCGATCAGGTCAACCAGGCTCAATCCCAAGCCGCCGTATTCTTCGGGAATGGTCAACCCGGTGAAGCCTTGATCGGCCATTTCGCGCCAGAGTTTGTCGTCAAACGCCGTTTCCGAAGCCATCAATTCGCGCACGCGCTCCGGTTTGCATTCGCGCGCAAAAAAATCGCGCGCCGATTGTTGCAGCAGTTTTTGTGCTTTTGTCAGATCAAAATCCATATTCGTCAATCTCGTTTTTGACAGGATGAACAGAATTTTTCAGGATGAAATCAATCCTGTTGAATCCTGAAAATCCTGTCTAGTTCAATAACTTTTCGGCAAACCGAGCACGCGCTCAGCAACGATGTTGCGTTGAATTTCGCTGGTGCCGGCTTCAATGGTGTTGGCGCGCGTGCGCAGAAAATCGTAGACCCATTTGCCTCCGTTAAAACCATGCAGTTGCGCCACCGGCCCCAACGTTTCCATGGCGATTTGCTGGAATCGCTGGTTGTATTCGCTCCACTGAATTTTCAGGATCGAATTTTCCGGCCCGGGCACATGCTGGTTTTGCATTTTGCTCAACGCGCGCGTGTTCGTCAGACGAAAGATTTCCAGTTCCATAAACGCCTGCGCCAGTTTCTGGCGTATGACAGGGTCTTTGCTGACCGATTTGCCGTTGCGTTTGATCTGCCGCGCGTGCGCGATCAATTGATCGTAATTGCGTTTGAACGCGACGTAAGTTCCCGTGCCCAGATGCGCGCGCTCGTTCATCAACGTGGTGATGGCCGTGCTCCAGCCTTTGTTGATTTCGCCCAGCACGTTGGCCATCGGCACGCGCACGTTGTCGAAAAAGACTTCGTTGAAACTGGCGTCGCCGTTCATTTGTTTCAACGGACGCACGGTCACGCCCGGCGAGTGCATATCCACCAGCAATGCCGTGATGCCTTTGTGCTTCGGAAGGTTCGGATCGGTGCGCACCAGCAACAACACCCAATCAGCGACGTGCGCCAGCGAAGTCCAAATCTTCTGGCCATTGACGACGAAATGATCGCCATCAATCGTCGCCTTGGTCGCGAGCGATGCGACATCCGATCCCGAATTTGGCTCGGAAAATCCCTGACACCAGATTTCTTCGCAAGACAGAATCTTCGGCAAAAAGCGTTGTTTCTGTTCCGGCGTGCCGACGGCGATGATCGTCGGGCCGATCAAGCTCAAACCCAAGGCATTGATGAGCGGCGGAGCTTCGGCGCGCGCCCACTCTTCCGTCCAGATGGCTTGTTCGATCAATCTGGCTCCGCGTCCGCCGTATTCCTTCGGCCACGAAATCCCCGCCCAACCGGCGTCAAAGACTTTCCGTTGCCACGCGCGCAGGAAGCTGAAGTATTCGCCTTTTTCTTCTTCGTTGGTTGCGCCCGGAAACGGCGGAGGCACATTCGCCGCCAACCACGTGCGCAACTCATCACGAAACTGTAATTCTTCGGGTGTGAGATTTAAGTCCATGAATTCTCCTTGCTTTGCTTACCGACTAAATCTATTTATGTTAAAGTCAAAAATATGAACAACAGTGTTGCCATTTTGTCAGCCGCATTGACGATCATAGGGATCGTTCTGGCGATTTTCGGAGCGTCGTGGCTGAATCAGCGTTCAACCGAAAAGCTGTTCGAGCGTTTGGATAAACAGCTTGACGCCAGATTTGCCGCCGTTGACGCGCGATTTGAACAGGTTCTTGCCGAAATTAAACGTCTCGATCAACGTATTGATAATCTCGAATCTCGAGTCGGACGAATTGAGAGACAAATTGAAGCCATTTTCAAACCGGTTTTACCTCCGCGTTGACTCCCACAAAAGCTCTGCCACGTCCATCACTTTCACATCACGCTCGCCACGTTTGGCGTTGATGCCGTCTTCCAGCATCGTCATGCAAAACGGACAACCGACAGCGACTACATCCGCGCCGGTTTCCAGCGCCTGCCGAGCACGTTCCTGATTCACGCGTTTGTCTTTCGGCTCATCCACAAAACTCATGCCGCCCCCACCGCCACAGCAAAATCCTTGTTCGCGATTCATCTGCATTTCGACGGTTTTCTGCGAAGCGATTTGAACCAACTGGCGCGGAGCTTCGGTCACGCCGTTGTGACGCCCCAAATAACAGGGATCGTGAAAAGTCACGGTCTTGTCTGTTTTGCTGACCGAAGAAAGCCTGCCTTCGCTGACCAGCTTCGCCAGAAATTCGCTGTGGTGAAACACTTCATAACTGCCGCCGAACTGCGGATATTCGTTGCGGAACGTGTTGAAGCAATGTGGACACGAAGTGACGATGGTTTTTACGCCGTACCCGTTCAAAGTCTCAACGTTGTCTTTGGCCATCATCTCAAACAGGAATTCGTTGCCGATGCGCCGCGCCGGATCGCCTGTGCATTTTTCTTCGCGGCCAAGAATTGCAAATTTGACTCCGGCTTTTTCCAGCAATTGCGCTGTCGCGCGAACGACTTTTTGATTGCGCTCGATCAAGGCTCCGCCGCAACCAATCCAGAACAACACCTCGGCATCACGAGCTTCGGCGATGGTTTTGACGTTCAAACCATCCGTCCAATCCAGTCGCGTCGCCTGAGTCCCGCGAAAGGGATGTTGCCGCGATTCCAGCGAAGTCATCGCTTCCTGCATCGTGTCCGGGAAGTCGGATTCTTCCATCACCAGAAAGCGGCGCATATCCACGATCTTCGGCATCTGTTCGATGAACACAGGGCAGGCTTCCATACACGCTCCGCAGGTCGTGCATTGCCAAAGAGCATCAGGCGAAGTCGCAGGAACCGCTCCGATGATCGGCGAAGAAAATGATGAAGGATGATTGATGAATGATGAATCGCTGCCATTCATCATTCCGCCTTCAGCATTCCGCATTAGCGACCGCAGGTCGAGAATGATGTCGCGCGGCGAAAGCTCCTTGCCAACGGTGTTGGCCGGACAAACCGAAGTGCAACGACCGCATTCCGTGCAAGCGTCGAAATCCGCCAAATCTTTCCAGGTAAAACCAGCCAGCGTTTTGACGCCCATCGGTTCGCCCGTTTCGGCCAGCTTGTCGAAATCCATTGGTTTCAACGAACCGCCGCTCGGTTCCAATCGCGATGTGTAAATGTTCAGCGGCGCGGTCAGGACGTGCAGCATCTTGGTATAAGGAACCGCGGCGATGAAGCCAAAGACCAAAATCGCGTGCGCCCACCAGGTCACAAAATGCAACGTCGTCAACGAAGACTTGCCCATCGGTTTGGAAACCACTGCAACCAGATAACCAATCGGCGACCAAGCTCCCCACGGATCATCCGTCGCGGCAATGCGCCAGCCTTCCAGCAGAAACCCGGTCAGCGCAATCAAAAAGATGGTGCCGAGAATCAATTCGGCTTCGTCGGTGTACACCAGCTTTTTAGGCTTCAGCGAAATCCGTCGCCAGAAAGCAATGCCAACTCCGATCAACACCAGCGCGCCAAAAATGTCTACGATGAAGGATTGAAAGTAGAGATAAAACGCGCCTTGCATCAGCGGTATTCCGAAATCGTGATGCACCGCCACAACCGTTGTCGCAATCGTCAGCACAATGAAGCCGGTGTAAATCATCGAGTGAAAGACGGCTGCGTATTTTTCCCGAATCGTTCGCCGCTGCCCCAACGCGTGTTTCAACAATCGCTGCAAACGTTCTTTTGGCCGGTCAAACCTGTCGGCAGGCAATCCGCTTCGCCACGTAGAAACTCTCTGATACAGCCCAAAACCGGCAATTGCCAGCGAAATGGCAAACAGCAAATACATCAGCCAGATGTGGCTGATGTTCCAAAGGACTTCGCGGGTTGGGGTGGTCTGGGTCATTGCAAGTAATGGCCTGTGCAGTACGGGGAGCGTAAGCGACCTGAGCCTCCCGAAATTTACACATCCGATGCAGCAGGTCGCTTACGCTCCCCGTTCGGCATCTTTCAATTTCTCTTTCAACAGAGGAACGACTTTCTTGTAATCCTCGACAATGCCGAAGCTGCAATGCTTGAAAATCGGCGCGTCGGGATCAATGTTGATGGCGGCAACAACTTTGGAATCGGACATTCCGGCCAGATGCTGGCTGGCTCCGCGAATGGCGACAGCCAGATAAAGCCCCGGCGCGACTTTCTTGCCTGTCTGGCCGACTTGCCAGGTCGGTGGACACCAACCGGAATCGCACGCCGCGCGCGAAGCCGCAGTCATTCCTCCAAGCAACGCGGCGAGTTCCTGCAAACCTTCAAAACCTTCCGGCCCGCCAAGCCCACGCCCGCCGGACACGATGATGCGAGCGTCTTCCAGCCGCGCTTCGCCACTGGATTCGGATTTGCGTTCGACGATTCGCGTCGTTGCTTCTGGCAACGTGACGGAAGTCGCGGCGACAGTTGCTACGGAGGTTGATGTTCCAGCCGGGACATCAAACGCGCGCGCTCGCAACCAGACAACAGCAGGCGACCGTTTCAACTGAATCGTCGCCACGGCTTTGCCGCCGTACACCGCACGTTGAACGCGAATCGCGCCGCCTTCTGCCGCGAGCGAAACTCCGTCACCGACTGCGCTGCCGCCTAATCTGTGCGCCAATCGCGGAGCCAGTTCCTGACTGTACGTGTCGTTACTCAACAACACGGCGGAGGGCGAAATCTGTTTGCACAATTCGGTCAACGCGGCCAGACAGGCTTCCGGTTGATATTCGGCCAAGTCGGCTTGATCGGCGGACACGACAGAATCGGCCACGGCAGCCAGCGACGTGTTCAACTGCGGATTGTGCGCGCCGATGACAATGGCGTGCAGTTGACCGCCAAGGCTATCCGCCAAACGGCGACCGGCTCCGGCGACGCCTTGCGCCGCACGGTCGTATCCGGCGGCAGAAAACAGAGTGATGATGACGTTGCTCATAAAGTTATTCAGTCTCGGCCAACGCAGCGGCCATTCGGGTTTCAGCGATCATTCGCAATCGCTGCTCTTTGGTTTTCTTCGGTTCGTTGTACCCCTGTTCGCTGTATGGTTGCAGCTTTTCCAGCCACAAATCTTCCAGATGCGTCAGGTCTTCGCGGTAATCGTGTTGTGGATCGCTGACCGGCGTCAGTTCGTCCAACACTTCAAACGCGAATTTGTCCGCGCCAAATTCATTCCACTCGGCTTGCAGTTGCCGGTTTTTGTGCCCGCCCATCTGCAATTCAAATTTGTGGCGATTGAAAATGCCCGGCAGATTCAGCGCCGAGCCAATAAAGACTTTTTCGTTGACCAGATTGCGAATCTGGAAAACACCCATCGGCGCATGACCTTGCTGATATTCTTTTTTCAGAGCTTTTTGTTCACTGTTCATTGCTTTGCGCGTTCGACAAGCTGCCAGCTTGTCGAACGTCATGTGGGTAATACCAATTGATGACCCGTCAAAACCACGACAAGCTGGCAGCTTGCCGTACAACAACTCAGCGCGAAGTGATGTGAGTCGCTCCCGCTTTCGGCTTTGCACTATCCACGATGGCCTGGTTTGCCAGCACCTGAAATTCCTGGCGAATGTTGATGTGCGTGTACGGAATGACTTGCGTCATCATGATGCCGATCAGCTCTTCCTGCGGATCAACCCAGAAATACGTGCAGAACGCGCCACCCCATCCGTATTGACCGACAGAGCTTGGGATCGCTGCCTGGCCGACATCTTTGACTACGCTGTAACCAAGTCCGAATCCGTATCCTGGTCCGCTCAACCAGACAGGCAGATCGCCGATCGCATTGGCGGTCATCAGCTCAACCGTTTTGCGGCCCAGAATGCGCGCGCCATCCAGTTCCCCTCCATTGAGCATCATCTGATGGAAGCGCACATAATCCGCCGCCGTTGAAACCAATCCACCCGCGCCGGAAAAGTAAACGTGTGGCTCTTTGACGTAGCGGCTGTCTTTGGTCGGAGCTTCCAGCAATTTGATCTTGTTGCCGTTTTGCGCGTCGGGTTGGTAAACGGCAGCAAAGCGATCCAGCTTCGATTGCGGCAGATAAAAATGCGTGTCGGTCATCTTCAGCGGCGCGAAGATGCGTTTCTGCTGAAACTCGTCCAGCGTCATACCGGAAATGACCTCGACCAAACGGCCAACCACATCCGTTGCGTTGCCATATTCCCAAGCGTCTCCGGGATGAAAGTTCAGCGGCAAGGTCGCCAGTCGTTTGACCGCATCGCCAACGGTGTCGCCGGGTTTTCGAGCTTGCTGAACCACGCGAGCGAATTCGGGCTGTGTGATGCCGCGATAGGTGTTGGCGAATCCGGCGGTATGCGTCAGCACGTGTTTGAATGTAATGGGCCGCGCAGCCGGAACAAGTTTATATGGCGTACCGACGCGGTCTTCGCCCGAAGCCGGAACCGCGACTTTCATATTCGTAAATTCCGGCAGAAACTTCGCAATCGGGTCATTCAGCAGAAAGTGGCCTTCTTCGTACAACATCATCAACGCGACCGAGGCAATCGGCTTGGTCATCGAAGCGATGCGAAAGATCGTGTCCGTCGTCATCGGCGCTTTGCTTTCCGCGTCGCGGTAACCAACCGAATCCAGGTAAACGACCTTGCCTCGCCGAGCCACCATCGTCACGACTCCAGGAACCAAGCCTTTGTCCACGTATCGCTGCATGCCTGTGCGAATGCGCGCCAGGCGTTCGGACGACATGCCTACTTCTTCAGGCTTGGCGATTGGCAGGCCAGAAGCTTTGCTCTGCGAAAGCGCGGGCGTGCTTCCAATCGTCAGTGAAAAAATGATTGTGGCAATCAGCAAGTAAGCAATCAGTCGTTTCATAGATGCCTCCCTACGGTGTTTACGCCTTGCGTATGTTGGTGACGGTGACGCGAGCACCTTTTTTACCAAACGTAATCGAATAATTTGGTTTTCGCGCCCATTGAATCTTTGCGACAATCGGTTCGCGCCATTGCTCGCCGCCGATGTCGCTTAACAATCCCAACCACATGTATCCACCAATTTTGACGACGTTTTTTTCTTCCACGGCTGAGGAACGAATCACAATTTCATCTATCCACTCGTCTTTCCAAAAATGGGACTGCCTCAATCCACTGGCTATAAGTCCTTCAAGAAAAACTCTTAGACCGAAAATGATGTCGTCTTTCTCTTCAAAGCTTGCTCGCTCCCAATCAAAAATACGTCTGCCAGCATAATGCTTCAGTGCGTTTTCGATCTTCCGTATCTCCTTCTTGGCAATGCGTCGTTTCATCAGAGTGCGCGGGTGACTTCGATGATCTTTTGCGCCAGTTGTTCGATTTTCTGTTCCAGCGTGTCGCCGCTGACGAATTCGCAGTTAATGTCTTTGACCGGGATGGACAGTTCGACGATTTCGTAATAACTGCCACCTGCGCGAATTTCGGCGGCGTTCACGCCAAGGTCTTCCAGCGAAAGTTTCGTGATTGGTTGCCGCGAAGACATCATAATGTCGCGGGTTTTCGGAATTCGCGGGACGTTTTGATCGTTGTTGGTGACGGTGACAATCAGCGGCATTTTCGCTTCGACGCGCTCCCAGCCGTTGTCGGTTTGGCGTTTCAACAATAAGCCATCGCCATTTTTTTCGACTTGGTCAACAAACGAAACAGACGGGACGTTTAACTCTTCGGCCAGCAATCCGCCGGTTTGGCCAACACCCCAATCGCCGGATTCGCGTCCGACCATCACCAAATCGAAACTGCCGAGTTTGCGAATCGCTGCGGCCAGCACTTGAGCCACGGCCAGCGGATCAGGATTGGCTGCGCCGTCGTTCGTGACCAGCACGGCGTTGTCGGCTTTCATCGCCAGCGCTTTGCGCAAGCTGTCTTCGGCGTTGTCGGCTCCGAAAATCAATGCGGTGATCTTGGCGTCGGGCGCAGACTTTTCACGAAATTGCAGCGCTGTTTCCAGCGCGTTTTCGCAAAAGATGTTGGTGACCAGATTGGCATTGCCGCGCACGGCTTCGCGTTTTTCGGCGTCCACGCGGAAATCGCGGACGGGAATCTCCGGATCAAGAATCTGTTTCAGGCAAACAATTATGTTCATGATGGCGTTTTGCTTTTGAAGAGAAATGACGCATAAAATGCCTGCGTCTTCGATTAACTTACCGAGCGGTCAGTCTATGCTCCGCTAAAAGATGCTGTCAAGGTTTGCTCAATTCGAAAAAGAGGTCAAAGATGGAAGTTCTACGCACTCCCGACGAACGATTTGCCAATCTGGCCGGTTTCGATTTCGCGCCGCATTACATCGAAATCAATCATCAATTTACGCCATTGCGAGTGCATTACCTGGACGAAGGGTCGCGCCCGAATAATCCGGATGCTGCGCCAGTGTTGTTGATGCATGGCGAACCTTCGTGGTGTTATCTGTACCGAAAGATGATTCCGATTCTGGTTGCTGCCGGGCATCGAGTCATTGCGCCTGATCTGATTGGCTTTGGTCGTTCGGATAAATTGGCCGCTCGCGAAGATTACACCTATCAATTTCACGTGGACACGATGACTGCGTTTGTCGAATCGCTCGATCTGCAAAACGCGACCTTCTTTGGTCAGGATTGGGGCGGATTGATTGGTTTGCGAATTGTGGCTGAAAACCCGGATCGCTATGCGCGAATCGTCGTCGGCAACACAGGCCTGCCAACGGGCGATCATCCGGCGACCGAAGGGTTTCTGCGCTGGCAGCACTATTCGCAGACGGTCGAAAATTTCCACGTCGGCGGCATTATCAAAGGCGGATGCGTGACTGAGCTTTCGCCGGAAGTCATCGAAGCGTACAACGCGCCGTTTCCTGATGATTCGTACAAAGCCGGTGCGCGCCAGTTCCCCTTGTTGGTTCCGACTGGCCCGGATGACCCGGCGGCAGAGCCGAATCGAAAGGCGTGGGAAGCGTTGCGGCAATGGACAAAACCTTTGCTGACGACGTTCAGCGATGGCGACGCAGTGACGCGCGGTGGCGAAAAAGTCTTTCAAAAACTGGTTCCCGGCGCGGTCAATCAACCGCACGTCATCATTGCCGGAGCCGGCCATTTTTTGCAGGAAGACAAAGGCGAAGAACTCGCCCAAATCATCGTGGATTTCATAACGCGAACGTCGAATCAGTAACCGTCGCGTTGCGAATCCTGTCAAACTAATTTCCAACCCAAATCAAACTGAGGTGAATTTATGCGAATCAAATATGCGCTTATGCTGTTAGCCACGATGTTGCTCTCTGTCACGGCAGCGGCTCAAAGCAAAACCGACAAATCCAATCAATTGACCAACGCCGAAAAAAAAGCTGGCTGGAAATTGTTGTTTGATGGCCAGACACTGACCGGCTGGCGCGGTTTTCACAATCAACAAGTGCCCGAAGGTTGGGGCGTGGCCGATGGCTGCATCACCAAAGTCAAAACCGATGGCAGGGCCAGAACCGGAGGCGATTTGATTACCGTGGATCAGTTTGAAAATTTCGAGTTTTCGGTGGAATGGAAACTGGAAAAAGGCGGCAACAGCGGCATCAAATATCTGGTGTCTGAAAGTCTGCCGCCGACCGGACGTTCAGGCGTCAGTTTTGAATATCAGGTGTTGGACGATGACAACCATCCCGACGCCAAACAAGGCATTGCGGGCAATCGCACTGCGGGTTCTCTGTACGATCTGATTCCAGCCAGCAAAGACAAGAAGGTCAACCCTCCCGGCGAATTCAACCACAGCCGTATCGTCGTCAAAGGCAATCACATCGAACACTGGCTGAACGGCGTCAAGGTACTGGAATTCGACCGCAGCAGTGACGATTACAAACAGCGCGTCGCCGAAAGCAAATTCAAAACGACAAAAGGCTTCGGCGAAGCCAAACAGGGACACATCCTCTTGCAGGATCACCAGGACGCCGTCTGGTATCGCAACATCAAGATTCGTGAGTTGAAATAGCCATTGCCGAGAGCCAGGAAAAGAGGAACATAGAGAATGAGGGATTTGGCCTGGCTTCAAGCAAAAGACCGGGAATCATAGAAAGAGGATTGTGGAGCGCCGCGGAATCGTCGCCGCGCTCCACAATCGGCTTATTTGGAATATCGTTTGAGCGTGGTCGGATACGTGGCCACTGCGGTCGAAGATTTGCTCCCTTTCAACACGGCCTCGCCGGTGACGCCTTTGCCGTAAATCGCTTCCATGTCGCTTTCGTCAAGCGTAATCACAGCGCCTTTCAATTCCAGACCGGCAAACAATCCTTTGCTGCGAGAATAGGAAAGGATTTCCGCGTTGAGCCTCAAATCCGTGGATGCGCCAGCTTGACGACCGACCGGTCCCGCTGCTACTGAAGCGTCGCCGCCGACTTCAAACTTGCTCTTGAGCAGACTGCTCATGCCCTTTTCATTCATAAACAGAAAAACGAAGTCGGTGGATTGCACGCCGATTTGCGGCCCCAGACTGCCGCCTTTCAGATCGAAAAAGGCCGGGCTGCTCCAACCGCCTTTGGTGCGGCAACTGGCAACACCGCGTCCGCCGCGTCCGCCAAGCCCCAGCACGCCTGCTTTGATTACGCCGGGAAACACGGCGATACAGACGGCTTTGTTGAGCACGCTGTCCGGCACGGCTTTGTCGGGCGCAGCCATGATTTCCTTAAAGACTGTGGCGGCTTTGTTGGACTGTTTGATGGCGTCGGCCTTGTCAAAGGCAACGACGTTCGCGGCCAGAATCAGGCACAATGCCCAAGCGAGATTGAAAGTAAATCTGAGTTTCATAACTCCTCCCTGAAAAGTTGGTTGATTGAGTTTTACGACTGATGTGATGTTGATAACACGTTTCGTGGGAATTTCGACGGGCGGATTTTCTCAGATGCGAATGGCCAAGTAAAATGCGTTTATGGCTACAACCGATGAATCCAATTCGCCGCCAGTCACCAGATTTCCAACCGACCGCGAATCGTTGGAACGCGATTGCGATGTGGAATTTTTTGTCGCCGGCGGTCCCGGCGGCCAACATCGCAACAAGGTCGAAACCGGCGTCCGGCTGACGCATCGTCCCAGCGGCTTGGTCGTCACGGCAACCGAACGGCGTTCGCAATCCGCCAATCGTGAAGCCGCGTTTGAACGCATGGCCGAAAAGCTGGAAGCACGACAGCGCGTTCGCAAACCGCGTCGCGCCACCAAACCAAGCGCCGCCGCCAAACAACAGCGGTTGCAGGAAAAGAAAAAAGCCGGTGAGCGAAAGAAAGCTCGCGGCAAAATGAAAAGTTACGAGGACTGATTTTCAATGGCTCGACTCAAAGACAAAATCGCCGTTGTCACCGGCTCCGGTTCAGGAATGGGCGAAGGCATTGCGCGACTGTTTGCCGAAGAAGGCGCGCGACTGATGATTTCCGACCGCGACCTGAACGCCGCCGAAACCGTCGCTGCCAGTTTGACCGAACAGGGATTTACGGCCATCGCGCTCAAAGCAGACGTTTCCCTGGAAACCGAGTGCCGCGCGTTGATTGACGACGCCGTCGCTCATTTCGGGCGCATTGACGTGCTGGTCAACACCGTCGGTTGGAGCAAACGCGGAACCATCGAAGACACCTCAGTCGCCGAATGGGACGGCGTTTTCGCAGTCAACGTGCGCGGTTCGTTCATCTGCATCCAGCAAGCCGTCAAACACATGAAGGCTCAAGGTAGCGGTTCCATCGTCAACATCGGTTCGGTCAACGCTTATATTGGCGAACCGAAATTGATGGCGTATTCCGCCGCCAAAGGCGCGTTGATGACATTGACCAAAAATCTGGCCAGCTACCTCAATCAATACCGCATTCGCGTCAATCAACTGAACGTCGGTTGGACGCTGACGCCCAACGAACATCGCGTCAAAATCGTCGAAGAAGGAAAAGGCGAAAACTGGCTGGCCGAAGCCGAAGCGACTCGTCCGTGGAAACGATTGCTGGTTCCACGCGAAATCGGTTACGCAGCCTTGTATTTCGCCTGCGACGAAAGCGAACTGGTCACAGGTTCGATTCTCGATATGGAGCAGTATCCGGTCGGCGCCCCGCCAAATTGGTAGGCCAAGACTCAGTCTGAACCGACAATGACACCCGACAACTCATTACGGCTGGTCAAATTGCTTCATACGGTGGTGTGGTGTTTCTTTGTCATTTGCATCATCGTAATTCCAATCGCCGGCTATGTTGGAAGATTCGATCTGGCATTTGGATTCACTGCGATCGTCTTGATCGAAGTGTTGATTCTGCTCTTGAACGGATTCAAATGCCCGCTGACGGGTATAGCCGCCAGATACACAGACGACCGCAGCGACAACTTTGACATTTATTTGCCAGTCTGGATTGCGCGCCACAACAAACTTATCTTTGGAACGCTCTTTTTAGCAGGCACGGTTTACGCTCTTGTTCGCTGGATTGGATGGTTGAGCTAATCATCGCACGCTGTTACACGCCGAGCATGACGATTTGATCTGTGAAGCCTTCGAAGCTGTCGTCGTGGCTGATGACGAACAATTGCTGGAAATGCTGGATGCGGCCGATTTGCTGCGCCAGATTCTGCCGGCGTTCTTCGTCCATATTCGTCGTCGGTTCGTCGAAAAACGCGATGTTCACTTCTGACAATTCTTTCAATAAAGCCAGTCGAACAGCCAACGCCGCCGCCATCTGCTCGCCGCCCGATAAATTCAAAAACGGGCGTTCGCGGCCTTCTTCTTCCAAAGTGATTTCGTAATCCTTCGCCCATTTCAACGTCACATCAAACCGCCCTGTGATTTCGCGGAACAGTTGGTTGGCTTCGGAGGAAATCGAATGCACATGCAATTCGGTGATGTACGGGGCGGCTTTTTGCAAGGTGTCGCGGATGAAATCGGCGGTTTCGCGCAAACGTTGCGCTTTGTCTTTCGCCACCAGATGTTCGCGCATACGTTCGCGGACTTCTTCCAATCGAGCCAGTTGCGACGCCAATCGTTCAAGCTGTTGCCGCGACGTTTCAAGTTGGGTCGCCAACTGTGTCGCCCGTTCGCGCCATTGTTCCAGATCTGCCAACGCGCGACGATGCGCTTCGACATCGTATGCGGCTTCAAGCGTCGTCAATTCAGCTTTCGCCGTCGCCAATAATTTTTCCGTTTCGGCAATCTCGGTTTCCGTGGCAGCCAGTTCCTGTTGTCGCGTGCTGAGTGTGTCGGCGATTTTTTTGTTCTGGATGAAAGCATGGTAATCGCTTTCATTTTGCTGGCGAGCTTGCGTTGCGGCGGAAAGCTCGGCATCGAGCGCAGCAAACGCCTGCAATTCGGTTTTCAGTTCTTCAAGCTGCGAATGGATTTTGGCTGCTTGTTGGCGCGCCTGTTCGACTTCGCGTTGCCATTCGGATTCGCGCGCGATGGTTTGGTTGAGCGCGGCGGCGCGACCGCGCGGATCGTTGAGCCGGCGCAAACTGAGTTCAGTTTCCTCAAGCTGCTTTTCGATGTCGCCGATTTCGGCAATGCGGTTGGCGGCAACGTCCCGTTCGGCGCGTTTGCTTTCGCCTTCGGCGGTGATTGTCGCTTGTTCGTTTCGCAGGACTTCGGCCTGACTGGCCAGCGCCTGCGCTTCGCGCGCTTCGCGTAACTTCGATTCGAGTTCTGCGCGCCGAGTTTTCAGCGATTGGATTTCCTTTTCGCTGAGTTTCGCGCCTGCTGCCGTTTCGTTTTCGAGTTCGGCGATCTGCTGACGTTTGGTTTCGGCGTCGTCGGCCAGTCGAACGGCTTCAGCTTGCAGGTGCGACAACCGAGCCGAATCCGCCGCAGCCGTTCGCGCCTGGCGAACTTCTTCCACCAGCGCGGTCAAGGACTTCGCCAGCTTTTCGATGTCGCCGCGACGTATTTCCAACCCCACGCGAAAACGTGAATCCAACGATTCGCCCGGTTTCAAATTCAAACACTTTTCGGTCAGCAACGGGCAAACGCCGCCCGATTCCAACGCGCGAATCATTTCTTCGTCGCGCGCAACTTCGGCTTTCAGGTGCGCCAGTCGCTCAGTTTCGCGTTGCTGATTGCTTTCCAGTTCGGCCAGTTTGGCCGCCACCGTCGCAGATTTTTCCAGCTTGGCCACATCGCGCGAAGTTTTCTCAAACTCCTTGGCCAGTCGCGCTGCTTCTTTTTTCAATGAAGCCAGATGATCGCGTTTTAGTTTGTAATTGCCGAAGGCCAGTTCTTTTTCGGCGATGTCGGCGTCCAGCTTCGCGCGTTCGGTTTCAAGCGGCGTGGCTTCGGCGGCTTTGACGGCTTGCGCGTCGGCGGTTTCGATTTGTCGAGCGAGTTCCGAATATCGCTGTCGCAACTTTTCCAGTTCACGATCCAGCGTTGCCAGAACATTTTGCAATCCCTGCAATTCGCCGCGCCGTTCGCGCAATTCGGCAATGCCGCGTTCGATAACGTTTTGCTGTTCGATCTGCTCTGCCAGTTCGCCAATCGCTATTCGCGCTTCGGCGACTTCAGCCAGACGCTGTTCGGCCACTTTTTCGTGGCTGCGCGCTTCGATCAATTCGCGCTCGATTGCCGATTGACGAACTTTCAATGCGTCGCGCGCTTCGCGCTGTTTTTCCAGATCGCTCAGTCGCGCGTTTGCCGCCAGGTAAGCTTCATAACCGACGGTCGCATTCGCGACGATTTCGGCGGCTTTGCGCGATTGTTCAACCGATTCGCGCGCGACAACCAGTGAATCTTTTTTCAACTCCAGCTTGACGCCCAGCCGTTCGATGCTGCCGCGTTGCGATTCGATCTGGCGATGGAGTTTGTCGAAACGTGCAATCACGTTTGCCGCTTGTTCACGCGCTTCGCTGGCTTGCCGGCTTTCGGTTTCCAGCGATTGCACGCGCGCGGCGGTTTCGTCGTGTTCGCGGCGAATTTCCTCGTAAGCTTTCAACTCGCCTTCAGCGGCGGCCAGTTGTTTGTCGGCCTCGACAATGCGAGCTTCGATGTGGCGAATCGTGTCTCGCAAATTGTCCGAAGCCTTGCGGTATTCTTCGACCTTCAGAATTTGATCGAAAACGGTTTTGCGGTTGGCGGGCGAAAGCGTGAAATCGTAAGTGAACGTCCCTTGAGGAACGCCTATGGTGGATTTGAACAACGCCGACAAATCTGTGTCGGGTTCGACTTTCAGATGTTGCCGCAGCCACGGCAACACGTCTTTTTTCTGTTCCAGCAAACGTGTTTTCGTGGCCGGATCGAAGACGAAATAATTGTTGCCGGTGTCGCGCGTGACGACGTATTCGCGCTCGTCCAGATCGGAAACGAAAGATACGGCGACTTTGCCGCGTTTGGCTCCGCGTTTGACGAAATCTTCTTTCTTGTAATCCAGATGATCGAACAGCGTCCAGGCAATGGCTTCCAGAATTGTCGTTTTGCCGGAACCGTTGTGCCCGCAAATGGCTATGACGCCGGGCTGAAAAGTGAACTGGGCTTCGGCGTGATTTTTGATGTTTTCAAGTTCGACTTTGGTAATCAGCAAGGCGGGAAACTGATGATGGGTTGCAGGTCGTAGGTGGTAGGCGCGAGCAGCACAGTCGCCACTTGCTGCCTATCACCTGTCACCTACGTGTTAAACCGTCGCGTGTTCGACGACTTCCGGGTTGTCCGTGTGACCGAGCAGATGGCGGCCTTCGGCGCTACGCGGGTCAATGGTTCGGACGTGTTTGCGGCCTTTCATTTCCCAAATGGCCGTGATTTTTCCGTTCTTTTCAACCGCGTGATAAGACGTTTCTTCGTGATGAACTTCGACAGTTTCTGCCGCCGCCTCAGCGGGCGCAGTTGTAACTTCTGTATTGGTATTTTCGCTCATTGGTTATTTGCTCCTGATTTCATGATGGAATGTTGCGAGGTTTTGAAGTAAGCCGGATTGTGCCACACGGCGCGCGAAGCTGTCTAGCGATTGACGCTTCGGCGCAGTTGCAGTAGCTGCGAGCCGCAAATTTATTGTGACTTTTTCCAGAACGAGGTCGTCTTATCCGGCGGCAATCGAGCGTCGCGCTTTGAACAGGAAACCGAACGGCGACGCGAACGGTTACTTCAACCACAAGTATTCAGGGAGACAAACAAATGAAACGGACAATCGCAATGTGCGGCGCATTCGCCATGTTGCTGGCGCTGTCAGTGACGGCGTTGGCGCAAAAAGGCGCGAATTTCGCTGGAACTTGGGAACTGGACAAATCCAAGAGCCAGTTGCCAGGCAGACAGGCGGAAATGATTCAAAGCATGACGTGGACCATCACACAAGACGCCAGTCAAATTTCGCGTGACCAGAAAATGGAACGCAACCCGAACGCACAAGGCCCAGGCGGCCCGCCTCCGGGAGCGGGTGGACCTCCTCCGGGCGGTGGTGGTGGTCGCGGCGGCGGTATGGGAATGATGGGCGGTGGTGGCCCATTGACCGTCAAACTCGACGGCAGTGAATCCAAAGTCGAAAACGAACGCATGAACTCTTCTACCAAAGCCGCATGGCAAGGCAGCGTTCTGGAAATCAAAACCGTGGCCACGTTCAACACTCCGAACGGCGAAATGACCACGACGACCACCGAAAAGTGGGAACTGGCCGATGCCGGCAACACTCTGAAAGTGCATCGCGTGGCGGAATCTCCGCGCGGCCCGCAGGAATCCACCTGGGTGTTCACGAAAAAATAACAACGGCTATAAAAAAGCAAAGTCCAACGGGCGATCTTTCCTGCAACGGAAAGGTCGCCCGTTTGTTGTTGCGAGGTCAAAGTTCAACCTGTTAAGTTCGCGCCGTTATGATCGCCAACTCCGTTATCGAACTGTGCCGAGCGGTGAAACAAGCAGGTGGCCGCGCCTTGCTGGTCGGCGGATGGGTGCGTGATTTCGCGCGCGGCCCGGAGTATTTGAAAGCCAGCGTGGATTACGACCTTGAAGTGTATGGCATCGAAGCCGCTGCGTTACGCGCCTTGCTGGATAATCAGGGCAGAGTGGATGCCGTCGGCGAAGCCTTCACTGTGTACAAAGTCCGGTTGCGCGAAGGCCGCAAAAGTTTCGTCGTGGATGTCAGCTTGCCTCGCCGCGAATCGAAAATCGGGCGCGGGCACAAAGGATTTGTCGTTACGGGCGATCCGCACATGAGTTTTGCCGAAGCCGCCCGCCGACGCGATTTCACCATCAATTCGATGATGTACGACCCGTTGGCCGAAGAATACATTGACCTATACGGTGGGCGTGACGATTTGCAGCGTGGGATTATTCGCGTCGTTGATCCGGCAACATTCGTGGAAGACAGTTTGCGCGTGTTGCGTGCAATGCAATTTGCTGCGCGCTTTGAATTCACGATTGATCCGGCGACGGTGCAGCTTTGCCGTTCGATTGACCTCAACGATTTGCCAGCCGAACGCATTTGGGCCGAAGTGGAAAAGTGGTTGTCGGCAGCAAAACCTTCGATTGGGCTGCACGCGGCACGCGAACTCGGCATCACGGAAAAACTCTGGCCGGAACTGCACGCGCTCGACGGATGCCCGCAAGACTCCACAGTTCATCCTGAAGGCGATGTGTTCACTCATACGGGCATGGTTTTAGACGAAGCGCGAAAGCTGATTGACGATTTGCCGCGCCCAAAACAGATTGCCGTCATGCTCGCCGCGCTCTGCCACGACCTGGGCAAACCCGCGACGACAACAATCGAAGCCGGAAAAGTCACAGCCAAAGGCCATGAACCTGTGAGCGTGCGGCTGACCGAACAGTTTCTGGATCGGCTGAAAGTGTTCACCTTCGACAATTACGACGTGCGGCGGCAAACACTGGCGCTGGTCGAACATCACGCTGTGCCGTATCGCTGGGGCAGAGCAAACAACTCAGGCGAAATCATCACCGATGGCCAGTTTCGGCGATTGGCGTTGCAGCTTGAATCGGATTTGCTTTACCGCGTGGCGCTGGCGGATTGTTTGGGACGGACGGGAAATTTCCAGCCGGAATTTGAACAATGGTTTTTACGTAGAGTTCGTGAACTGGGAATCGAAGAACGCGCGCCGGAACCGTTATTGCTTGGCCGACACGTGCTGGCGTTGGGATTGCAGCCGGGCAAACGCATCGGCGAAATCACACGGGCGGTTTACGAACTCCAACTCGACGGCGAAGTCACAACGCTCGAACAGGCAATAAACGCAGCAAGACGAATGGTAGCTCCACAAACAACCGTGGAATCATCCCCATTGTTTGATTAACTCCTTGGT
>ERZ1066125.118-NODE-118-length-60650-cov-27.655698_pt1 | contig 60650 bp, 55 predicted proteins | sample MGYA00382772_ERZ1066125 | MGnify/ENA primary metagenome ERZ1066125 (study PRJEB33369, sample SAMEA5778355) | biofilm metagenome | biome: Industrial cooling water; feature: Water cooling tower basin; material: Biofilm | place: United Arab Emirates | collected... | reverse complement strand
CGATTGCAGGTTCTTGAGTTCGGCGATGACCGGCGGCAACTCGCTCAGTTGATTGGAACTGAGGTCGAGCGATTGCAGGTTCTTGAGTTCGGCGATGACCGGCGGCAACTCGCTCAGTTGATTGCCTAAGAACATTCCCCACTTTGGATACCAACCACCGAATTTCAATTCTTGAAGATTGGCCAACCGGCCAATCCCGTCAGGCAGGGTTTCAATTTGATTGCCAGCCGTTATCAGCCGCTGAAGCTTATGCAATTGCCAGAACTCTGCGGGAAAGCCGGTCAGACGATTTTTGTGCAGCGTGATGCGTCGCAATTCCATCAATTGCCCGATTTCCGGCGGCAAGGCGGTCAATCGGTTGTCTTCCAGCCGCAAGGATTGAAGCTGGCGCAAACGGCCAATTTCCGGCGGCAATGTTTCCAGCCGATTGCCAGCCATCCATAAGACACGCAATTCGGTCAGCTCGCCAATTTCCGGCGGCAGTTCGGTCAATTCCAGATCGGATAAATTCAATCGGCGAGCGCTGGTCTGTTTGGCTTGGCGAATCAGTTCAAGTGCGCGTTGTTGGCTCATGCGGTGTCCTTTGTGATTCTGATGATGTGGCCGCGCAAGATTGAAGCAAAACCATCAGAGAAGCAATCGTTATGAAGACGATCTATGTGGTGATGGTTCCTTTTCGTCCTGAAAGGACGGTAGAAAATAGCCGGTGGTAAGCGAAGCGTAACCACCGGAACGACGTTCAGTTTGTTTTCAAGCCCTGAAAGGGCGACAGACCAATTGTTCTCTATCGCCCTTTCAGGGCTTGGGGTTTTGGGGGCTTTTTTCCGGTGGTTTCGCAAAGCCTCACCACCGGCTACTTTCTATTACGCCTTCAGCGCAAAAAGCTTTGCTACGAACAACCACAGTTATGTGCCTTTGGTGCAACAAATCGCTTGCTCGTTGAAGTTCGATTCCTTAAGATCACGGCCACATGAAAGACGACAAAAAATTAGTCGCGGAATTCCTGACCTTGCTGCGCGTTGAAAAAGGCCTGGCGGAAAATACGCTGCTGGCGTATCGCAACGATTTGCAGAAATTGTTGACCTACGCCGCCAACAACCACAAAAGCCTGTTCAGCCTGGATCGCAGCGATCTGGTTGATTTGATGGCAGTTTTGAAAGAATCAGGCGCGAATTTCACCAGCATTTCGCGGATGGTGTCGGCCATTCGCGGCTTTTATAAATTCGCCTTGACCGAAGGATTGACCAAACACGATCCGACGGCGCATCTGGAATCCAGCAAACCCTGGCAAACGCTGCCGCACTTTTTGACGCAGGAAGAAATCGAAGCCTTGCTGGCCCAGCCCAAGCTCGATTCCGATTACGGATTGCGCGACCGTGCAATGCTCGAAACGCTGTATGCGTCGGGGCTGCGCGTATCGGAACTGGTGCATTTGAAAATGTCCGACATTGATCTGGATTCCGGCGTGTTGACCTGTTTTGGCAAAGGCAGCAAACAACGCAAAGTTCCGCTTGGTCGTTCAGCCATCGCTTTTCTGAAACGCTATTTCCCTGCTAGACTGCGGCTTCTCAACGGCAAACTGTCTGACCTGCTCTTCATTGAATCGAATGGACGGCTGATCACACGGCAAAAGTTCTGGAAGCTGATAAAACAGTACGGCGATGCGGCCAACATCAAATACATCACGCCGCATTTGCTGCGCCACAGCTTTGCGACGGTTTTGCTGGCGAACGGAGCGGATTTGCGGTCGGTGCAATTGATGCTGGGGCATAGCGATATTTCTACGACTCAGATTTACACCCACGTCACCAACGATCAACTCAAAACCGCCTACAAACAATTTCATCCACGATCTTAACGTTCAGAGTTCACGCTTCAGCGTGCATCTATTATCTACACGCTGAAGCGTGAACTCTGAGCGCTGACCTGAACTAACCAAAATGAAACTGGGAGAACTAGCGAACCGACTCAACTGCAAAGCCGTCGGCAATTCCGAACTCGTCATCACGGGACTGGCTCCCATTGAACTGGCCGAATCCAGCCACTTAACGTTCCTGAGCAACAAGAAATACAAAAAACATCTGGCTTCGACGGCAGCGGCGGCGATTATTCTGAGTGATGCTGCCGACTTGCCCGAAGGGAAATCCGGCATCATCTCCGCCAATCCGTACCTGACCTTTGCCGAAGCCATGTGGTTGTTTTATCCGCCGTTGGACTATCCCAAAGGCATTCATGCAACGGCAGTTGTCGCTTCGACCGCAATGATAGGCGACAACGTTTCCATCGGCGCATTTACGGTCATCGGCGACGGCGTCAAAATCGGCGACAACGTGACGATTGCCGATCATTGTTCGATTTATCCACAGGCAGAAATTGGCGACGGCAGCTTGATTCATTCCCATTGTGTGGTTCGGGAATTTTGCCGACTTGGGCGAAACGTGATCCTGCAAAACAACGTAACTATCGGCACGGATGGTTTCGGATTCGCCAAACGCAACGAAGGCGGTTGGTTCAAGATTCCTCAAGCCGGAATTGTTTTAATTGAAGATGAGGTCGAAATCGGAGCCGGTTCGACAATTGACCGGGCGACCATCGGCGCAACTGTCATCGGCAAAGGAACCAAACTCGATAACCTGGTGCAAATCGGTCACGGATCGAACGTTGGCGAAAATACGTTGTTGTGCGCTCAGGTCGGATTGGCCGGAAGCACAAAAGTCGGCAACGAAGTCATCTTGAGCGGACAGGTCGGCGCTGCCGGGCATTTGGAAATAGGCGACCGCGTCATTGCCACAGCGCAAACTGGGATTCCAAATTCGGTCGAAGCCGGAAAAATCATTTCCGGTTACCCGGCGATTGATAATCGCGACTGGCTGAAATCGTCGGCAGTGTTCGCACGATTGCCTGAACTGCAAAAAGAAATCCGAGTCTTAAAAGAAGAAATTCAAAGTTTGAAAGCACTACTCGAAAAGGAACCCAAGAGATAATGGCCGTTAAAATCGAAAACAAATCCAACATCAAACTCCCGTCGAAAACAGAAGCGACGATCAACAGCGTTCTTGATTGCGTTCCGCGAGAACACCTGCGCGGGCTGAACCGTGTGGTTCTGGTAGATCGAATCGTTCCCGATTCCAGAATACAGTTGCCGAACGCGACTGAACTTCCAGGCCTTTACCATCCGCGGCAAGGGACTTCGCAGCCGTTTTTTGAAATTGCGCTGAATGCTCTGTTGATGCCAACTGAAGGATTTTTCAAACGCCTTGCCGCTCGAATGAATTTCAAGGCGAGTCTGGCGTACCTGACTTTGTCGCTTCAGGCGCAGCATTACCATTTCACGCTTTCGCACGGATTGAAGAAACACCAGTACGAAGGCGCGATTCGGTCTTATGTGGACAAGCATTTGGAAAGTTGGCGGGAATCTCAGGGCGGATGGCGCGTCAAACTGTTCAAACCGCTTCGACCATTCCTGGAAAAATGGTCGAAGAAGTTGAAGAAACGCTACGAACAGGAACAGAAGAAAAAATAAAAAAGCGAGAGGAGCGATCAAAATATCGCCCCTCTTTTTTATTGACCTATTTTGCTTAACTCTTCAAGCGTGGTTCTGACCGCCTGAAGCAATTCGTCGTGCTCGACCGATGAACGCTTGAACTTCACTTCAATCGTGAAGTCTTTGGCTGGCGATTGAAACCGATAAACAAACGGTTGGGCGCGAGTCTGTTTATTTTTGCGAGCTTGTCGAGCTTCGTCACGATTCAAACCTTGCGCGGCAACTCGCTGCACAAAACTGACCATGGCTTCTTCGTCTGTTTGGCGTGCGACCTGAAGCAGCAAAGATTTAGAGTTGATGTTCGCGGCTCGGCATTTGTCGCGGACGCCGGTCGGAATCGCCGCAATCGTCAGCGATTCGGTGACGGTCGAACGGGATTTGCCGATTTTCTGCGCGACTTCTTCATGCGTGTAGCCGAAGCGTTCGATCAACGCCAAAAATCCTTCGGCTTCTTCATACGCAGTGAGGTCTTTGCGTTGCAGATTTTCGATCAGGGCGATTTCCGCCACATTTCGATCATCCACATTCATTTCGATGCAAGGCACTTCGCGCAACCCGGCTTCGAGTCCCGCACGATACCGACGTTCGCCGGAAATAATCATGTACCTGCCGCCGACATCCGCCGGGCGAACCAGCAGCGGTTCCAGAATTCCCTTTTCCTTGATCGAAGCAATCAGGTCTTCCAGTTCTCCCATATCTATCCGCGGCTGTTGCGGATTCGGCTCCAATTTTTCAATGGCGATCATTTTGCCAATCGGAGCACCACGTAAAGAAGCCAGTTCTTCCACGTAATGTCGGTCGTGTCTCATTTTCAGGGTTGAAGGTAGTCCTCGTTTAATTGGCACGTCGTATCACCTCGTCACACAAGCTGGCATATTCGATGGCACCGCTGGAAGCAGGCGCAAAAGTAAAAATGGATTCCCGGTAGGCAGGACTTTCTTCCAACCTGACGGATTTGGATATGGTCGTCTCGAAAACCTTATCACCAAAAACTTGACATATTTGATCGTAAATATCACGAGATAAAGTCGTTCTTCGATCGTGAAGCGTTACCACAACTCCCAAAACCTCAAGTTGAGGATTAGGTCTGGCTTTGATTCGTTCTATCGTTTCCAACAAATCGTCCGTTCCTTCCAGGGCAAAATAAGACGATTGAATAGGGATAATCAGATGCGTTGAAGCCACTAAAGCGTTCACCGTTATCAGCCCCAGGGTTGGAGGTGTATCCAGAATGACGACATCGTAATTGTTGGCAATCGGATCAATTTTGTCCTTTAGTCGAAATGGAGCATCGAGTTCGCCTACCAATCTGGATTCGAGCTTGGCTAGATTGATTCTGGAAGGAAGTATGTCCAAGTTTTCGACCTTCGTTTTTTTCACAATGTCATTGAAACTGACTTCCGGGTCACTCAACAAGTCATACACCGACATCGTGATTTCATCAGCGCTCAGAAATGAAATGGTGCTGTTGGCTTGGGGATCAAGGTCTGCGAGCAAGACTTTTTGGCCCTGCTTGGCCAGGGCGGCGGCTAAATTGATGGCCGTAGTCGTCTTCCCTACGCCTCCTTTTTGATTGGTAATGGCAATTTTGATCCCTTTCAAATTTCCCCCTTGTGACAACAAGTAACGCTATCTGTCATATCTTTCTACATTTTGAAATCGCTGACATCATCAATTTCTTCAGGCCATTCGACTTCTTCGTCAAAATCGAATTCGTCTTCTTCAACGACCTGATTGATTCCGTCAATGCGCGAGGATTCCAACACCGACTCTTTTACGAAGATCGGACAATCCACACGAAGAGCCAACGCAATGGCGTCGCTCGGACGAGCATCAATCAAGACGGTGTCTCCATTCGCCACGATTTCAATTACTGCAAAAAACGTGCTGTCACGAAGGTCGGTCACGACCACACGGCTGACTTCTCCGCCCATTTGTCGAATGACATTTCGCAACAAGTCGTGAGTCATTGGCCGTTGTGAAGCCATTTTTTCGATTTCAGAAGCGATGGAGTTCGCCTCATACGGCCCCACCCAGATCGGCAACATCAAATCGCTCGACACATCTTTCAATAGCACCACCGGCGAATTCGTCGTCGGATCAATCAACAATCCTCGAATTTTGACTTCTTTCTCCATTTCTACCTCTTTCGCTTAAACCAGGTGACCGTAAAGGCTGTGATTTTTCGCCTGAGTCACTTTCACATTTACAAGGCTTCCGATCAGATGTTTTGGAGCCGGAAAATTAACGACTTTGCTGCAACGAGTGTGGCCAAAGCAATCTTCTGCCGACCGTGCGCTTTCTCCTTCAACCAACACTTCAACTGTTCGGTTGACGTAACGGCCATATCGTTGCGCCTGAATTCTCATTTGCAATTCCTGCAATTTCAGGAATCGTTCGGTTTTAACTTCTTCAGGAATCGAATCTTGGTATGCAGCCGCCGGGGTATTGGGGCGCGGTGAATACTTGAAAATGTACAAACCGTCGTATTCAGTCTCAGCCGCCAAGCTCAAAGTTTCATTGAAGTCTTCTTCGGTTTCGCCTGGGAAGCCGACAATCATATCCCCAGTGATGGCCATATCTTTTTTGGCATTTTTGATGGCGGCAATTTTGTTTAGATATTCTTCCCGCGTATAGCCTCGCCTCATCGCGCGAAGGACTCGATTGCTACCGGATTGGGCAGGAAGATGAATCCATTCGCAGAGGTTTTCATGTTCATCAATTACTTTAACTATTTGTTCGTCGAAATCTCTGGGATAGGAAGTAGTGAATTTGACGCGAGGCAGGCCGCTTTCTTTTGCCATTCTTTCCAATAACTTAGCGAATGTCACTTCATCTAAAGCATTCGCATCTTCGTTGATATAATTTCCATGATACCGTCCGCTCAGACCATAACTATTCACGTTTTGCCCTAGCAAATGGACTTCCTTGAAACCGTGCTCAGCCAGGCTTTTCGCTTCCGCAACGATCTTATCCGCCGGGCGACTTCGTTCTCTGCCGCGTGTGAATGGGACGATGCAGAACGAGCAAAACTTATTGCAGCCTTCGGTGATGGTGATAAATGCGACGTGTTCGGTTTTACGAACATCGGCATCAAGCTCGAAAAACTCCGCATTTTTCGTCAATCGAATATCAATCGCTCGGCTGAATCCATCTTCGATCTGCGAAACCAGTTCTGGAAGCTTGCCGATGGCTTGAGTTCCCAAAACAAGGCGGATGTCCTTATTACGGTCAAACATGCGGTCGGCTTCTGCCTGAGCCACACATCCCATCACCCCAAAAATCGGTAATTCGGCTGATGAAGCTTTCTCTACCAAATACTGCCGTTTCAATTCGCCGATCCGCGAATAAACTTTCCGAGCCGCCTTTTCCCTGACCATACAGGTATTCAGCAAAATCAGGTCAGCTTCAGTAGGGATTGAAGTCAGTTCATATCCAGCGCCAGCCAGCGCAAACGACGCTTTTTCGCTGTCATGCACATTCATCTGGCAACCGTGAGTTTCTAAATAAAGCTTCTTGGTCATATTCGTCTTTGCAATGTCAACTCATTGCATCTGCAAAAGTTCACGCGCGTGTTTTCGCGCAGCAAGCGTTGCTGTTGAACCGCCAATCATCCGCACCAGTTCATCAATTCGTCCATCTTCATCCAGAGTCGTCAATCTTGTCACCGTTCGGTTCCCTGAAACTTCTTTCGACACAAGCAAATGCGTGTCGGCGTAACGAGCAATTTGCGATTGATGGGTGATGCACAACACCTGATTGGTTTTGGCCAGTTTTTTCAGTCGTTGTCCTACGGCTTCGGCGACTCTGCCGCCTATGCCGGAATCAATTTCATCAAAAATCAAAGTTCGCGGGAAAAGCGTCGGGGCAGTGACAGTTTTCAAAACCAACATCAATCTGGACAATTCGCCACCAGAAGCAACTGATTTTAGCGGTTTCAATTCTTCGCCTTTGTTCGCAGTGAAAAAGAACTCGACAGTTTCTTTGCCAAGTCTGCCAAACTCATCCATCGTCCGTCCTAAATACTCGGAAAGTTTGGCGCTGACATGGCTTCCATTTTGACTGGAAAACTGAACAGAAAACTGCGCCGATCCCAACGCCACAGCCGATAATTCCCTGGTCACTGCTTTTTCCAGCTTTGCGACAGCTTGGCGGCGTAACTCACTGATTTCATTAGCAACTTTCTGGTATCGTTCAAGCGCTTTGGCCAACTCACTTTCCAGCATTTTCCCTGTTTCCTCACTATGCAGTAGCGAGCTTTTTTGTTCAAGCAGTTTGTCGCGCACAGCAAGAATTTCCGAGATCGAAGCGCCGTATTTTCGTTTCAAGCGGCGAATCTCTTCTAACCGATCTTCGATAAACTGCAAGCGTTCAGGCGAATGCTGTATGTTTTGGGAATAATCGCTGATGACAAACGAAATATCGTCAAGGATATATTTGACGTTGGCAAGCTGGTCAAGCTGCGATTGGAAAACAGGATCAAGCCCAGCCAGGTCGCTTAATTTACGATGCACGGCGGAAATTCTTGTCAAAGCTGAATTCTCTGCTTCATAAACGTGCTGATAAATTTCATCGCACAAAGTGGTCAGTTTCTCCGCATTCGCCAATTTCAGTCGCTCTGTTTCCAGATCAGTATCTTCAGACTCTGTCAGATTGGCCTGTTCAATTTCGCCCAGTTGAAAATCAATCATATCCAGAGCTTTGAGCCGCTCAGACTCACTCTGCCGATTGACTTCTAATTCTTTCAGCAACCTGGAAAGTTCGTCATAAGCCTGAGAAACGCTGGCCCGCAATGAACTCGCCCCGGCAAAAGCATCCAGCACGTTCAAGTGTGTGTCCGTAGAAAGCAGGCTTTGCTGTTCGCCCTGACCGTGAATATCCACCACATGCGGTTGAATCGCTTTCAACAGACTCAGCGTAACTACCTGATTGTTAACGAAAACGCGGCCACGTCCATTGGAGGTAATTTCTCGCCTGATAATCAAATCTTCTTCTGAGGTTTCGATGCCTGAATCCGCCAACAAAGTCATCAGAGGGGTATTTCCCTGAAATTCATAAACCCCTTCAACGAAGGCTTTGGTTTCACCTGTACGAATCATATCAGACGTTCCGCGCTCGCCCAGCAGAAGCCCCAAAGCGTCAATGATGATGGATTTTCCAGAGCCTGTTTCGCCGCTCAAAACATTTAAGCCTGGCTGAAACTCTATCTGCAAACTGTCTATCAGAGCGAAATTTGCTATGTTGAGGAATCGAAGCATAAATTCGACTTAGAAATGCGTTTACGCAGTCAGCGGGAAGGATTATACTTTCCGCGTTTTGAATGTATTGCAGCCTGACAAAAGAGATTATTGCCGTCTCGATTTACAAGTTTATCAGCAAGAAGCGCGAGTCAGCAATCCAATCTACAAACTTAAAACCAATCACAGGAGAGAAAAAATGGCTTCGTTCAATAAAATTGTTATTGTGGGTTATCTTGGCAGAGACCCGGAGATCAGATACCTGCCTGATGGAACCGCCGTCTGCAATTTTTCTGTGGCAACTACGGAAAAAAAGAAAGATCGCTCTGGCGAATCCCAGGACATAACTACATGGTTTCGAATCAACGTGTGGGGCAAGCAGGCGGAATCAGCCAATCAATACCTGAGCAAAGGAAAGCAAGTTTACATTGAAGGCAGATTGTCTCAGCAGGAATACACTGACCGGGATGGCAATCGCAGAACATCGTTGGACGTGCGCGCGACAGATGTTCATTTCCTTGGATCAAGAGGGGACGACTCTTCGTTCTCAGGCTCACCAACATCATCAGGGCCAAGGTCAGCACCGGAATCTTCGTCGTCGGGAGTGAATGACGATGGGGAAATACCCTTCTAAATAAATGAGTTAAGGGGAATGTCGGCGTGCCGACATTCCCCTTAACTCATTCTCCGACATAAAGTATCTAACTATTCTTCAATCGCTCCCATCAGGCGAAACTTCTGATAACGCCTTTCCAGACGCTCATCAAACGACAATTCGGAGGCCTGTTTGAGCACGGTTTCCAGATGGTCACCCAAAATCTGTGCGGCAGCATCCCAATCTTCATGAGCGCCGCCTTCAGGTTCTGGGACGACAAAATCAATCAGTCCAGCTTCGCGCAGGTTTTTCGCAGTCATTTTCATGCTTTCCGCTGCCTGCGGAGCCAGCTTGGCATCCTTCCATAAAATGGCTGCACAACCTTCGGGAGTAATTACAGAATAAACAGCATTCTCCAACATGCTGACGACATCGCCGACCCCAATCGCCAAAGCTCCGCCGGAACCACCTTCGCCAGTGACAGTGACAATGATTGGAACTTTGAGTCGCGCCATCTCTCTGAGATTGAAAGCAATCGCTTCGGCCTGTCCTCTTTCCTCTGCATCAATTCCGGGGTAAGCCCCAGGCGTATCAATCAAAGTGAAAATAGGCCGGTTGAATTTTTCAGCAATCTGCATCACACGCATCGCTTTGCGATAGCCATCCGGTTTAGGCATTCCGAAATTTCGCGTCTGACGCTCTTTCAGGTCTCTGCCTTTTTGGTGAGCGACTATGGCGACAGGCCGTCCACGAAAATTGGCCAACCCGGCAACTATAGCCGGATCGTCGCCATATTTTCGGTCGCCGTGAATCTCGACGAAATCCGTAAACAAGCGTTCAATGAAATCCAGCGCGTAAGGCCGCTTGTCATGTCTGGCCAGTTTGACGCGATCAATCGCTTCGGTTGTTTGCAGTTGAACTTGAGTCATAATTTGTTGTGTTCCTCGCTTTTAAGCGTTTTTACAATTCAGCCGGAAATTCGTTCATCATCAGCTCAACTTTCCAGCCAGGGGCAATTTTTTCAATTTCTTCGATCAGTGAATTGGTTGCGGCAATTCTGAAAAACTGATTCGGTCGAAGCCGAACGACAAATCCATTTTCAAGTGCGATGTCGAAAAATATCTGCGCCGTACCGGAATTCGAGCCAACAAGGTCATTCAATTTTTTCAAGCTGCCGGGATTGATCGAATCCTCTTTCATTTTGATCACCATCCCGCGCGCTGCTTTGGCCTTGGCGCTTTCCAGTTGAATGATCTCCTGAACTATGATCGAAGCGTCAGATTCGTCATTGATTTCAAGCTTCCCTTTTACCAGCAATGCCTCGTCATTTTGAATCAGGTTTTTGTATTTGTTGAACTGTTCCGGCCAACAAACAATTTTGACCGAGCCAAACTGATCTTCCAACCTGCACAGAGCGAACCGGTCACCTTTTTTAGTTGTTTTGACAGCAGTGTCCAAAACGATTCCGCCCATCGAAACTATTTCGCCATGCTGAAACTCTGCAATGTTGCCGCTATCGGCTTTGGCCATAGAGCGAATCGAATCGGCGTAATCCTCCAACGGGTGTCCGCTTGCGTAAAAGCCCAAGGCTTCTTTTTCAAAAGTCAGCATTTCCTTTCGAGACCAGTTTTTTACATTGGGCAGGGGCGGCTCATTATTGGACTCCTCATCGGCAGGCAACAAGCTGGCGAACAAGTCTGTCTGGCCTGACAATTTATCTCGCTGCGCTTTTGCGCCTGTTTCAATGGCTTTATCCACCATCGCCAGCAATGCTGCGCGGTTTGGCGAATAAAAATCGAAAGCGCCGGATTTAACCAGCGACTCCATTACTCGCTTGTTGACTGCTCGCTGGTCAACGCGCTCTGCAAAATCGAAAAGCGATTTGAAATTTCCGCCTTCCTTACGGGCGGCGATAATCAATTGCACTGCCGAAGAACCCAATCCCTTGATCGCCGCCAAGCCAAAACGAATCGCTTTGCCCACCGGCGTAAATCCCTCGTTGCTGGAATTCACATCCGGCGCCAGCAGACTGATTCCAAAGGTCTTCATCTCTGCAATGTAACGGCTGAGCTTATCGGCGTTGGAAAGTTCGTTGGATAAAACCGCGGCGTAAAAATGAGTCGGATAATGTGCTTTAAGGTACGCTGTCTGATAAGCCAGATAGGCGTAGGCAAAAGAATGCGAACGATTAAATCCGTAATCGGCAAACTGCGCCATCAACGAAAAAATTCTGGAGGCCTTTTCTTCAGGGATGCCGCGCTCAACCGCTCCCTTGACGAACTTCTCTTCGTGGAGCGCCATTTCTTCCTTTTTCTTTTTCCCCATTGCGCGGCGCATCAAGTCTGCTTCGCCAAGCGAATAACCGGCAAGCTGTTGCGCCAACTGCATAATCTGTTCCTGATACACCAAAATGCCGTAGGTGTTTTCCAGAATGTCCTTCATCTGTGGAACTATGTAAGTCACTTTTCGGCGTCCGTGACGACGTTCTATGTAATCGTCCACCATTCCTCCATCCAGAGGTCCGGGACGATAAAGGGCGTTGAGCGCAGACAAATCTTCCAGACTTTCAGGCTTCAACTTGCGGCAAATTTCGACCATGCCGGAGCTTTCGAATTGGAAAACGGCGTTGAGCAATCCGTCGGCGAATAGTTTCAGGGCAGCGTCATCGGTCAGAGAGATATTAGCCAAGTCAGGACGTTCGCCGGATTCCTGCTCTATGGTTTTCAGGCAGTCTTCAATGATGGTCAGCGTGGTCAGAGCCAGAAAATCCATCTTCAGCATTCCGGTCTTTTCCAGGTCGGACATAACAAATTGAGTAATCAATTCGTCGTTTTGACCTGTGCAAACCGGAATCAATTCGTGAAGCGGTTTTGGCGAAATGACGACTCCAGCGGCGTGAACGGACGAATGTCGGGCATTGCCTTCCAGCTTCCTTGCCACGTCAATCAACTCTGCAATACGTTCGTCCGTTTCAATGGCTTTTTTCAGATCGGGATTCTGTTCGATTGCCGCTTCAATGGAGACATTGCGACCTCGAACAGGCGGCGGAATCATCTTGGCGACTTTTTCGACCTCAGCATAACTGATGACATCGGTTCCCATCGCGCGGCCAACATCTTTGATTACAGCTTTGGAGGCCATCGTTCCGAAGGTGATGATCTGACAAACATTCTGGCGTCCGTACAAATCGCTGACGTAATTGATGACTTCGCCTCGGCCACGAACACAGAAGTCAACGTCAATATCTGGCATAGTTACGCGCTCTGGGTTCAAGAATCGCTCGAACAGCAATTCATACTGTATCGGATCAACATCGGTGATTTTCAGACAGTAAGCAACAAGACTTCCTGCTGCCGAACCACGTCCAGGACCGACAGGAATTCCCTTTCGTTTGGCGTAACGAATGAAATCCCAAACGATCAAAAAATAACCCGAATAACCCATCCTTTTGATGGTAGCGATTTCGTGCGCCAGGCGGTCTTTGTACTTTTCCATCGAATGGCGCAGATCGCCCGAAGCTTGAAGCGGCGACCAGATTTCTTTCAACCGCTCTTCGAATCCATCCCAGGTCACCTTTTCAAAATAACTGTCAATCGTGTGGTCTTCAGGAACGGGATAAACCGGAACCTGGTCAATTGTCTTGGGAAAAGTCAGATCGCATTTTTCGGCAATTTCCAGAGTTCTAAGCAGCAAGTCAGGCTCTTCGCCAAAAACCTGCCACATTTCTTCGGCGCTTTTCACGTAAAACCCTGGAGCGCCGTAAGTCAGAAATTTCGGATCGTAGGCTTTGCCGCGACCTATGCAGAGCAGCATTTCGTGAGCTTTCACATCGTCCGGCATCAAATAGTGGGAATCGTTGGTGGCCACAATCGGCACGCCTGTTTTTCTGGAAAGCTCGATCATAGGCTTGCGGACTCGCCGCTGAGCGTCAAGCCCGTGTTCCTGAATTTCCAGGTAATAATTCCCTTTGCCGAAAATGTCCTGAAATTCCAAGGCTTCCTGGGCGGCTTCTTCGAATTTATCGCGCAGCAACAGGTAAGGCGGCACACCACTGATACAAGCCGAAAGTCCGATCAAACCTTCGCTATGCTTGGCCAGCAACTCCTTGTCAATGCGCGGCTTTCGCCAAAAACCTTCGGTGTAAGAATAAGAAGAGAGTTTGACCAGATTGTGATATCCGGCCAGGTCTTTGGCCAGCAAAACAATATGATTGGTAGCTTTGTCGCCGGGCTGAAGATTGCCTGCTCCTTTTTCATGACGACTGCCACGAGCGATATAAGCTTCAATCCCAATAATCGGCTTCACACCTTCAGCCTTCAGCTTATTGTAAAACGCCAGAGAACCGTACAGATTGCCGTGGTCTGTTATCGCGGCAGCGGGCATTTTCAATTCCGCGAGTCGTTTGGCCAATGGGCCAATCTTGATCGCTCCATCCAGAAGGCTGTAATCCGTATGCAAATGCAAATGTACAAACTGCTTGTCCATATTTGTTTTAAGCCAAAGATGCCCGGCCTATCCGCCGCTTTAAGCCTGTTTATTCTTGCTTTAATCACAATTAAGCTTAGCGATTTCAATGATTAACCAATTGCCTAACTAAGTGCTTATCAAGAAAAACAGGAATGTTTATGCTTAAGAAGTTTCGATAATCTACTGTTTATTCCCATTCAATGGTGCTTGGTGGTTTGGAGCTGATGTCATAAACCACGCGGTTGATCCCGCGCACTTCGCTGACAATACGGCGGCTGATATTTTCCAGAACATCGTAAGGCAATTTCGCCCAATCAGCGGTCATACCATCAGAACTTTCAACAGCGCGAATGGCAACGGCATTTTCGTAAGTTCTGTAATCTCCCATAACCCCAACCGTTTGAATCGGAAGAAGAACTGCAAAAGCCTGCCAAAGCTTTTGATACAACCCTGCACGTTTAATCTCTTCCATCACCACGTTATCAGCCTCTTGGAGTAGGCGAACACGATTTTCGTCTACGGGTCCCAGAATTCTGACTGCTAATCCTGGTCCGGGAAATGGCTGGCGATTGATAAGCATTTCCGGTAAACCCAATTCTCTGCCGACAGCGCGAACTTCATCCTTGAAAAGCTCGCGTAAAGGTTCAACCAGCTTAAGCTTCATCTTTTCCGGCAGGCCGCCCACGTTATGGTGACTCTTAATCACCGCCGAAGGACCTTTCACAGAAACCGATTCAATCACGTCAGGATAAAGAGTTCCCTGAACCAGAAAATCCACCTGGCCGAGCTTGGCAGCTTCTTCCTGAAACACTTCGATGAATTCGTAGCCAATGATTTTTCGTTTGCGCTCAGGATCGGCGACGTCTTTCAATGCCATCAAAAATCGTTCGCCGGCACCAACTCCGCAAACTTTGAGTTCGCCGTAATTGCGGAATGCTTCGAGAACCTTCTCAAATTCGTTTTTTCGCAATAATCCGTTATCCACAAAAATACAGGTCAGACGGTCGCCAATTGCCCGAGCGACCAGAGCCGCGGCAACTGAAGAATCTACACCGCCCGAAAGTCCACAGATAACGTGGCCGTCACCAACCTGTTCGCGGATTCGTTCGATGGCCGATTGCGCAAACGAAGCGGGAGTCCAATCGGCGTGACAACCGCAAATGGTTCGCACGAAATTTTCCAGTACCTGCTTACCATTCGGCGTGTGAGCCACTTCTGGATGAAACTGCAAGCCGTAAAGCCGCCGCGAATTGTCTTCGATTGCGCCGAGCGCGTTGTCAGTTTGAGCAATAACCTCAAACCCGGTTGGCGGCAATGTGACGTGATCGCCGTGACTCATCCAGGCTTGAAATTCCGCAGGCAAACCAGCCAGAAGCCTGCTTTCGCGCAACTGCCTGACCTGCGCCGCGCCATATTCGCGGCGGGAAGAAGATTCCACATTACCGCCTAGAAAATAGCTCAGTAACTGGACTCCATAACAAATACCCAGCACCGGCACGCCCAGATTCAGAACGTCTGGCGAACAGTGCGGCGCGCCATCCTCGTAAACTGAACTGGGTCCGCCCGATAGCACCAGGCCCTTGGGGTTCAATCGCTGAAGATTTTCGATGGAAGTATTGAAAGGGTGAATTTCGCAGTAAACGCCGACTTCACGAATTCGGCGGGCGATTAGTTGAGTATATTGCGAACCGAAATCGAGAATGATGACGGTTTCAAAGCCTTTGGACACAGAATCGCTCCTCAATTGAAATTAGTTTTTTGGCTCGGCGGGCACGGGGGCGGACGATTCATCTGACTGGCGCCGAAATGGGCGGCTCAGCAAATTCCACAGCTTCATCACTGGCCCGTGCGAAACATAAATCGTGGCCAGAATCAGCAACACCCATTTCGAATAAAACCAGATGCTGGCAACCAGCAATGAAAGCAGGGGCAAGGTAATGAACGGCTTATTGCTTTTCGGACCGATGTTTTTGAAGCTGGTGTAACGAAATGTGCTGACCATGAGCACGGCCAGAGACGACATGCCGACAATCAGCGCCCAGCTATACAAATGTAATTGCTCTGGATTTAGCGTCGGCAGTGGGCGAGGCACAAAATGAATGACTGCGGCCAACATCGTTGCTGCTGCCGGGATAGGCAATCCAACAAAGTATTTTTTGTCGAGCTTGGGCGATTTTCCGGTATCAGAAAACCGTGGCGCTCTGGCCATCACGTTAAACCGAGCAAGCCGCAGCGCGCCGCAAATCAAAAAGAAAAATGAAACTCCCCAGGCAACTCGCTGTAGCCCTGGCGTCGAACCATATCCCCAAGTGTAAGCCATAAACGCCGGAGCAATGCCGAAGGTCAGAACATCCGCGATGCTGTCGAGTTCGACGCCAAAATCGCTGGTCGCTTTGGTCATTCGGGCAATTCTGCCGTCCAAACCGTCCAGCAAAAAAGCGATGCCGATGGCTCTTGCGGCATCGTCAAAAAGCTGCGTCGCTTTGGGCAGGCCATTCGGCTGGTTCAACAATTGATACGCCAGAGCCGAATTGATGACGGCATAAAATCCACACAGAATGTTGCCAATCGTGAAGGCGCTCGGAATGATGTAAATGCCTTTTTTGATCCCACGCCGCGGCGGATTGACTTGAAGTTCTTCGCTGAAGTCGCTCATTCGGAGACCTTTCCCAAAATGGTAACGCCGCCCTTGGCGCGCTGACCTTTTTTAACCAGCACCATAACTTGCGGCGGCAGAATGACATCCATACGCGAACCGAATTTGATGTATCCGATGCGTTCGCCACGCTTGATCTGATCGCCCGTTTGTTTCCAGAAAACGATGCGACGAGCAATCAATCCGGCAATCTGTTTGAAGACGATTTTGGCGTAGCGATTTTCGACGGTAACGATGGTTTGTTCATTTTCAACAGAAGCTCGCTCCTTGGTCGCCACCAGAAATTTTCCGGGTTTGTATTCGTAATTCGTGATCGTTCCCGCCATAGGCGAACGATTGACGTGAACGTCGAAAATCGAAAGAAAAATGCTGATCAACGTTCCAGCCTGAGCGTCATGCGGATCAACCGGTTTGACGACGACCACCAAACCATCAGCGGGCGAAACGATTGTTTTTTCGTCAGCGGAAACTTCTCGCTCTGGATCGCGGAAGAAAAAGGCGACAAACGCCGCCAGAAACAGCAAAATTCCGGCCCCCCACAACAACGGCGGCGCGATTATCCAACCCAAAAGCAAAAAAGTGAGTCCCGAAATTCCAAGCGGTACGATGAACAGATATGCGTCTCGAAGCAAAGCCTGGCTCCTGAAAGTGAAGATAAGTTATGAGATTGTTTGACGAACCCAGAGATTATCAGGCCAAACGGCAAAAGAAAACGGGAACACATAATTGCGTCCCCGTCTTCTTCTGTATATTCGTTTTGACTGAGTTGATTTGCTTTATCAATGCGACGTTGCGCTAGCCTTATAGCTTCTTGCAATCATCTCCATTTGATCTTTCAAGAAGAGCTTTTTCTTTTTCAAAATGGCTTCTTCGATTTGCTCATCTTCGCTCGGATGTGGAAGTGACGTGAGTTCGCTCAATCGTGCATCATATTTATGGTGCTCATCAGCGAGTTCTCGGTATTTGTCGTCGTGATTAATCAGATAGTCCTTCAAAGCTGCCTCACTAGCTAGAATGCTCATTGGCTTTTCCTCCTTGGAAGATAGAGTTGCCTGTGTTGTGGTAAGTTGTTTACCGGTTATTGCTTAGCTGGCAAGGATAGTAATACAAAGCCAAAGTGGCTTCAAGACAGTTTCTCTGTGCCAAAAGAGATTTTCGGTTGAAATTCCAGAGCCATTATCAAGGCGTCATCTGGTGGGTTTTGATAGTAATTTTTCCTTCGTCCAGCGACTATAAACCCAAATTTCTCATACAACATGCAAGCCGGTTGATTGTTCGACCGCACTTCCAGAATTGCCCGATATGCGCCTTTTTTTTGAACAGCTTCAAGGGCGTCTGACAGCAGCCTTGAGGCGATTCCCTGATGCCTGAAAGTCGGCGAAACAGCGATGTTGTCAACCTCAAACTCTTCTGCGACAAACCAACCGGAAAACACCCCAACGACTTGTTCGGCTCCATCGAGCGCAACCAGCAACACGGAATCTGGATTTTGCAACAGATTCAGATAACTTTCTGCGCTCCTCGAACTTAAATCGCATTGGCGTTCCAGCAAAATCACCGCCTGAATCAATTCAGGCTTCATTGATAGCAGCCGAATTTCCAAATCAGTCAGGCCTTTCTTTTGATCTCGGCGTCCGAAGCGCGAACATAATGTGGTCGCAAGGACCCGGCAATTCCCGCCACCAGAAGTTTGGGAGCATACAAGGCAATTTCTTCGGCGAGTAAAGATTGCGCCGATTGAAAGTGTAAATCAGGTCGTAAAGAAAGAATCGCTTCTGGAACAGCGCCGGTCACAATGTGTCCGGCTGGAATAGCCTTCAAAAGCTTTTCGGGCGGGCCAACAAAATCTTCGCCGATTGATTCAACCCAGCCAGTTTCCGTCACTCGGCGAAACCCGAAATACAATTCGTGGCGACCAGCTTCAATCAACACCGCCACCTCACCGACAACCTTTACTGATAGCGCCACGGCATCAAACGAATTGACTCCCAACAGCGGCTTGCCGAGCGCGTGTGCCAATCCCTTGATCGCTGCCAATCCGACTCTAAGCCCTGTAAAACTTCCCGGTCCTGTGGCCGCGGCAAAAAGCTGGACCTCGTTCAAACTTACTCCGATGGAGTTCAACAGCTCGGTGATTTGAAGAAAAAAAGTTCGTGAATGCGGCACAGACGAATCGCTTTTGATCGAAGCAAGCAGACTTTCGCCGCGCGCTAACGCGAAGCCGGCTGATGCAGAGGAGGTATCAACAGCCAAAATCAGAGGTGAAGTTGTATGAACAGGTTCGAGGTTTGACATAAATTGAGCGCGAATTATATCTTCCAATCACGGGCTAACAAGTGACACTCAGTCCGTTCCGAACCATTCAACGCATCTTATTGAAAGGCACGACCAAATGTCATCTGACAAAACCGCCGGGCAGCTTACGCCCATGCTGCGCCAGTTTTACGAAATCAAAAAACAGTATCCGGGAACGCTGCTCTTTTTTCGAATGGGCGATTTTTACGAACTGTTTTTTGATGACGCAATCATTGGCGCTCGTGAAATGGAAATCACGTTGACCGCCCGGCACAAAGAACGCGGGGTTCCGATTCCGATGTGCGGCATCCCACATCACTCGGTAACCGGTTACATTGCCAAATTGGTCAAGAAAGGCTTTCGCATTGCGATTTGCGAACAAACCGAAGACCCCAAGTCCACAACCAAACTGGTCAAACGCGAAGTTGTGCGGGTGGTTACGCCCGGAACGGCTCTTGAGAGCCAGCTACTTGAAGCCAAGCAAAACAGCTACTTGGCGTCAATCTGTGGTTCGGGACAAGGAATGGGCGTCGCGCTGCTGGACCTTTCAACCGGAGAATTTTTAGCGACACAGTTTGAAGGAGAATCAGCCTGGCAAAAGGTTTTAGAACAGATAGAGATTTTTTCTCCACGTGAAGTCATTTATCCCAATTCCCTATCTTTATTATTTGGCCAGAAAAAAAACAGCGGAATGACTCCCTCACAAAGCACAGGGGAAGCTTCCAAACAAAACGCCCAGCCGTTATCAGCCCCAGGTTTCCAGTCCACCACTGGCTCACCAGCCAAAATTGATAATGAACCACAGAAGGCTGGCCCGTTATCAGAACCAGCGCCTTACATATTCGAGAATATGGCGCTGACTCCGGTGGACGATTGGCAGTTTGGATTTGACCACGCAGATTCTTTGTTGAGGATTCAACTTGGTGTGGCCTCTTTAGATGGGTTCGGGCTGAACGGACGCAATCTGGCTGTCTGCGCTGCCGGTGGAGCCACCCATTACATCAACGAAACTCAAAAAGCGCAGGCGGCTCATCTGAGTGAAATCACTTATTTCGAGCCGAGCGAGTTTTTGGTGTTGGACGCGACGACGGTTTCAAATCTGGAATTGACGACGGCCAGCGACGGAGTTACGACGCACAGTCTGGTTGGCGTGTTGGATCAAACTCAAACCGGAATGGGCGCGCGATTGTTGCGGCAATGGATTTTGCGGCCTTCGGTCAAGCTCGGCGAAATCGAAGCGCGGTTGGATGCCGTGGAGGAATTGAAAACTTCGACGATCAAACGCGATCAATTGCGGCGACAACTTGAGCCAATGTCCGACTTGGAACGGCTCTGCGGCAAAGTCACGCTCGGTCGTGCCAATGCACGCGACCTGATTGCTTTGCGCCAATCCATCGAAATCATTCCGCGTTTGCGGCAAACATTGGCGGACAGCCGCTCTTCCCTGCTGGAGATTCTGGCCGAGAGCATGGACGAACTGGCTGATCTTCGTTCACTGATCGCCGAAGCCATCGCCGACGAACCACCCGCCGCCATCAACGAAGCCGGAATGATTCGCGACGGATTTCATCCCGAACTCGACGAACTGCGCAATCTGGCGCACAGCGGCAAAAGCTACATCGCCGCCATCGAGGCTCGCGAGCGCGGACGCACAAACATTTCCACGCTGAAGGTGAAGTTCAACAACGTCTTCGGCTATTTCATCGAAATCAGCCACGCCAACAAGGACAAAGTTCCGGCTGATTACGAACGCAAACAAACGCTGGTCAACGCCGAGCGCTTCACGACTCCAGAGTTGAAGGAGTACGAAGCGAAAGTGCTGGGCGCGGAAGAGCGCATCCTGGAACTCGAAATCGAATTGTTCACAGACGTTCGTCGCCGAATCGCTCACGAAGTCAAACGCATTCAAGGCGTGGCACGTGCGGTGGCGACATTGGATGTGCTCAGCAGTCTGGCCGAAGTTGCTGCGCAGCGAAATTACGTCCGCCCCCAGCTGCACGAAGGCGACGAAATCGAAATTCGCGCCGGGCGACATCCGGTGATCGAAACTCTGGGCGAACGGTTTGTGCCCAACGACCTGTGCGTCAACAACACGACTGACCGATTGCTGATCATCACCGGCCCGAACATGGGTGGTAAGTCCGTCTTCCTGAAACAGGCGGCGTTGATTGTGGTGATGGCGCAAATGGGAAGTTTCGTTCCGGCGAATTCCGCAAAGATCGCATTGGTGGATCGCATCTTCACTCGCGTTGGCGCTTCGGACAATCTGGCTCGCGGGCGTTCGACATTCATGGTGGAGATGATCGAAACCTCCAACATCCTGAACACAGCCACGCCGCGGAGCCTGGTCTTGCTGGACGAAGTCGGACGCGGAACCGCAACGTTTGACGGATTGTCGTTGGCGTGGGCGATTGCCGAATACCTGCACGATCACGAACGCCATTCCGCCAAAGCTCTGTTCGCCACGCACTATCACGAAATGACAGAGCTATCGAAACTTCGCCCCGGCGTCCGCAACTACCAGGTCGCTGTTTCAGAATCGAAAGGCGAAATTGTCTTCTTGCGAAAAGTCGTCGAAGGCGCGGCCAGCAAAAGTTACGGAATCGAAGTCGCCAAGCTCGCCGGATTGCCGAAAACCGTCGTCGAACGCGCCCGCGAAATCCTGACCAATCTGGAACAAAACGAACTGGACGTGACCGGCAAACCGAAATTCGCCAAGCATCTGAAAAAGCCCAGCAAGCACGTCAATCAAATGTCTTTGCTGGATGTGTTTGGCGAAGAATCACCCGAATGAACTTGGGCAGTATTTTCAGGAGTAGTGGAAGAGAAAGTTTGATCTGAAAACTATGGCTGGAAAAAGAAATAGGCGCTGACAGTCGTGGGATTGCCCGTCAGCGCCTGATAAGTGCGGTTACCTTCCTCACCCTGGTAACCGCTGACACCGTCAGTGGGTTTAACCACCTGGTATCTCGTTGCCCCACCCTTGCTAGTGCAACCACGATGCCACAGATTGCTTCCCGGCCAAAAAACTCTAAAACGCAATAACGACAGGCCTTTCCTCCATTTCACGAATTTGCGGCAACTTTCTCTACATCAATCAATTGAGCAGTTCTTACACGAATCGCCGGGAATAATTTTCACTACAGCCATTTGTCAGGGGAATCGCCGGGAATTTTTGCTCGATTTATCAAATCTTCCTCAAACGCCCGCTCGACGCAATCGCTTCGATAATTCCATTGGCGGCATTTTCAATCGTCCAGTCTTGAATCTTTTGGCGAGAAGCTTCTTTCATCGAATCCAACAAGCCCTGATCGTGGATGAGTTGATTCATTGCTGCCGCCAATTCTTCTACCGAAAAGCCGCTCAACCTGAATCCATTGTCTTCAGCGACCAGATCAACCGCCGCTCCGCAATGTTCGTGAGCGACGATCGCCAAGCCGCAAGCCATCGCTTCATTAATTACCAATCCCCAAGGTTCGTCGCGCGCAGGCAAGACCAGCACATCGGCCATCGCATACACTGCTGGCAAATCGGCGGGTGCCACATTGCCCAGAAAATGAACATTGGCTTGATCCGCTGCCAGCGATTTCAATTCCTCCAACTGTTCGCCCGAACCGGCAATCACGATGGCGAACCGCTCCGCATCCAATCGCCGCGCCGCCTGAAGAATCAGCCTGACGTTTTTGCGCTCGACCAATCGGCCAACAAACAGAAAGATAGTTTTATCGTCGGGAAATTTTTCATCCACGAAGTCACACGAAGATTCACGAAGAGAGTCGAAAATCTGTTTGCCTTTCTTCGTGTTTTCTTCGTGTTCCTTCGTGTATGAAAAAAAAGGATTTCTGAATTTGTCTGAGGCTGAAACTAGCGCGGCATTGTCCACCGCAAACCCAGCCAGAAAGAGTTGCTCCGGTCGCGCTCCGTATTTTTGCCAGAACATTCGATTGGCCGTGCCGACGCAGATCAAAGCGGCGGCTCTGCCGACAACTAAGCGCAACCAGAAAGTTCGGCCAATTCCCTTCAAACCTTTTGGCGCATCGTTATAAAAGTTAGCGTCGCCACTCAGCGCAAACGGCGTCCGAGTCGCCAGCGCCCACAACAACAAGACGAACTGCGGCAGCAACGTGTAGCCATAACATAGGACAAACTCCGGCTTGTCAGTCCTCAACACTTTCAACAGAGCGACCGCCGCCGCAACTCCGCTGCCGAACCAGCGACGAAGCTTGGGCGCTCGGCGGTCGAGAATGATCGCCTGCCCGCGTCCACTATCGGTCGAATCCGATTCCCAGCCTACGGTTTGATTCCAATCGGACGAATAACAAACCGTTAGCTTCCCTTCCAACAGTTCTCCCAGTCGAGCAAACAGCGGCGTGAAATACGGCGCAGGCAAATTGTTTAGAAGTAGAACTCGCATTCACCTATCGAACCTTCACCACAACAAAAGTCACGTCGTCATCCAGTGGGCGGCCTTTTGCCCAGTTATCCGCGTCGGCCAGCAAGCGTTCGATGATGGATTGCGCCGACAATCCAGCCGATTCCGCCAGCGCAATTCTCGGCTGGTCGTATCCCAGCATCTCATCAAATGGATTGAACCGTTCGGGCAAGCCGTCGCTCATCAAGACGATCACATCGCCCGGAGCGATGCCGACGGTTTGTTGACGGTATTGGTAACTGGTGACGCTGCCGAGCGGGACTCCGGTCAACTGGATTTCTTCGACTTCGCCAGTGGCGGCGCGGTAAATCAGCACCGGAGGCATGCCGGCGGAACTCAAGGTCAGATGGTTGCCCCCGTTACCGGAGATGCGAGCGACGGTCATCGCCATAAACAACGAACGCATGTTCATGCGTTTCAAGGCGCGCGACGAATGGCTGAAAAATTCCGTCAGGTCGGCAGTTTCGGCCAAGTGGTTAAAAAGGCTTTTGGTCGCGGTGACGACGGTTCCGGCTTTCAATCCGTGCCCGGTCGCATCGCCTACGACAATGGTCAACTCGCCCAAAGCCGACAAATGAAAGTCGTAATAATCGCCGCCGACTTCCGTCGCGGTTTTCATGTAGGCGGCGATTTCCAGATGCGGCAATTGGGGAATGGTTTTGGGCAACATGGAAATCTGCAACTGGCGAGCTTCTTCCAGTTCTTTGGCGCGCTGCTGGTTTTCGGCTTCGATTTCTTCGCGGCGACGCGCTTCTGCGATCATGCGTTCGACCAAACGGGAATTTTCAATCGCAAAGGTCGTCGGTCCGGCAACGCTCATCAACAAGTCTTTGTCTTCGCGGGAAAACGGCAGATCGCCCAGACGCGCTCCCAGCGAAATGACGCCCGGCATTTCCTGTTTGGTCGTCAGCGGCAACAGCAACGCCGAATTCATGCGGCGCAAATCTTCGTCGTCAAACGATTCCACTTCGAGCGGTTGTCCGGTTTCCATCAACCGAGAAATCGCCAAAGAATCGCGGCGCAATCGAAATGGTTGCTGGCAAACAACAGCGTTTCCGTCGGTCGAACTGAATTCGCAGGAATAAGCGCTCAAGTAATTTCCTGTCGTGTCGTCGCGCAACAACACTGTGACATTTTCGGTTTGCAGCGCAGATTGAATTTTCGTCGCCACCTGTTCGCACAATTGCGGCAAGCTGGTGGTCGAACGCAACGAATCCGTCAGGTCGGCGATGATCTGGTGCGAGTTGTACGATTCGCGGAAAAACTTCCGATCAATAATCGGAGCCAGATATTTTTTATGGAGCCAACCTTCCAGCTTCCAAACCAGAATTGCCACTGCCGCCGAAACCGTTCCGATGACTATTCCAGGCGGGTTGAACCGGCTGAAGACATAAGTCAGCACAGCCGTCACAGTCAGAATGACGATTACGGCTTCGATCAAGACCGAACCGCGCGAAACCAGCATGTAACGAACTCCGCGTCGAATCATCAAACTGACCGGAATGACTTGATGGCGGATAATGGCGTAAGCAAACGACAGCGGAACCAGCGGCAAGGTAAAAACCAGCGAGGTATCCAGAAAGCCCCAGACCGTTGGAAACATATTCTTCAAGCCGAAAAATTCGCCCAACGGCATCAGAAACAGATTGAAGAATCCTGCGCCGCTGCCTGCCGCAACGACTCGCAAACGGCGGCGATCTGTCTGACTGGCTGCCCGATAGTTGACCGCCAGCGCCACCAAGCCGAAAAACAGCAAGCCTACCAGAGCTATCATTCCCAGCAATCCATACCATCTTTGCTGAAGCAGCCAGACGGAACGCAGCCACTCGGCAATGGCGGGAGAAACTCGCTCAATCGCAAAGCCCGGCAACACGAAAATCAAAAACAACGCATAAACAATCGGCAGGATTTTCGGAAACCGTTTCAACAATGGCGAACGCTCAGGGAAATACAAAAAGAAGTGGACGAAAATCGGCACGAACCACAACCCAACTAACTTGCCGAAACGGACGATTTCAATCAACCAGTCCGGCACCCCGTCAACATTGCTGCCATTGACCGCCGTGTAAGTTCCCAACATCAACGCCAATAAAATAGCCTGCTTATCATTCGGCTTCAGCACAAACACGGTTACCCCGATCAACCAAAACAACAGATTGATAAGCGCCAACGTAGCAAACGAAAGCCAATTTATTCGCAACGGCGCAGTGCTCAACACTAATTCCAATTGCTGCTGGTTTCGCCGGATCGTCATCGTATAAATCGTACCGGCTGGAGAGTAGCGGCTTAGATTCAAGATGGAAGATTGTTTTTTCGGATTGACGCCGTTGATCGTCAGAATAATGTCGCCAACCTGCAAATCCGCCGCCGGCCCATTGCGATCAACAGAAACAATGGTGGGTTGTCCGTCAGGCCAGCGAGAACTCCAACCGTCATAACTCCCCCGAAGCGGCAGAGTGGCGACCGCCGCCAGTTGAGTTAGCATCAACGCAAAGAAAAGCGCGCCGAAAACGAGCTTGAGCCTGTTTGTCATTCGGATTCCTCAATTGTTGCAGGTGTGAAAGTTGCGAGTCGAAGCGATTATGCTAAGATTGGCCGCACTTTCAAGCTTTACAAATTTTCCCTGCTTTTATTTTTGTAGGAGGTTTTTTCGACGTGCCAAATCCGTTTGCGATTCAGACCACCGTTGAAGACGGTCTTTCCATCATCTCCCTCGAAGGCTTTGTGGACGCCCACACCGCGCCGCAATTCGAAAGCGCCGTCCAGTCGGAAGTTGACGCCGGACGCATTCGCCTGATCGTTGATTGCGAAAAGCTCAGCTACATTTCCTCGGCTGGGCTGGGCGTGTTTATGAGCTTTTACGAGGAAGTTCGTGAACGCGGAGGCGACATCAAAATCTGTGGGTTGGTTCCCAAGGTCAAACACACATTTGAAATTATGGGCTTTCAGAGTTTATTCGACATGCCCGAAAATCAATCCGCTGCCAAACAGAGCTTTACTGCGAACTGATAACCCGGTCGCTACCGCTCCCGGTACTGTACCGAGCTTCAGGAGGCTGAAAACAGATGGCTGCCATCGAACGAACATTCACTCTGCAAGTGCCTTCATCCACGGAAAATCTTGCGCTGATCCGCGAGTTTGTCACGACCATCGGCAGACAAGCGACGTTGCACGATGAAGAAATCAACAAGCTGGAACTGGCGGTGGACGAAGCCTGCGCCAATGTCATCGAACACGCTTACGGTTACGACATCACCAAAGACGTCAGTGTGCGTGCCACCTTCGACGACGAAAAGCTGAAAATTTCCGTCATTGACGAAGGGCGAGGCTTCGATCCCGCCAAAGTGCCTCAGAAATCCGTGGACGAATTGATTCACGAACGCCGCTCCGGCGGATTGGGCATTCGTCTGATCAAAACTCTGATGGACGAAGTCAGTTACGAAATCGAACCCGGCCAGAAAAACGAACTCCACATGACAATGCTGATCAAAAAGTAACTCGGAGAAGTTTCTATGAGCACAACCACCGTCGCCGCACCGTCAATCAACTACTACAAAATCGCCCAGCAAATGGAACCGGGTGAAGTGCGTGTCTTTAGGGATGCACAGTGGAGCGATTATGAGCGGCTGCACGATCAATTGCCGCCTGATTCCCATCTGGTGCAAGTCAGCTTCAGCGAAGGGGTTCTTCAGCTTATGTCCACCTCAACACTTCATGAAACTTACGCGCAATTCATTAACGGAATGATGCGCCTGCTCAGCTTGCGACTGCGAATTGACATTCGCTTCTTCGGAACCGCGACCATCAAAAAATCTCGCAAGCAAAAAGGCCTGGAACCGGACGCCTGTTTCTACGTGCAAACCGTGCCGCAATTGGGCAAACGGTTGAAGCTGGATTTTGAAGTTGACCCTCCACCCGATGTCGCGTTGGAAGTGGACATTTACCACGGCTCGATTTCCAAAATGCCGATTTACGCCGCGCTGGAAATTCCGGAAGTCTGGCGATACGACGGCAAAACCTTGACGATTCATTTGCTGCACGATGGCCAATATCAACAAACTGACTCCAGCGCGGCGCTGCCAATGCTGACGGCTGAAAAACTGACTCGCTTCCTGGATTTGGTTAAAGAAGAAAGCGAGTTCAAGGCGATGCTGGATTTTGAAGACTGGCTGAACTCCCTGAAATAGCTGTAGCTTCCCAAGAAAAGAAACCAACGACGAATCAACACGAATACGCACGAATAAGAATAAGGAGTGGAATCAAATTAACTCTACCAATTCACCGCAAAAACGCAGAGAACGCAAAGGAAGCGCAGAGAGAAAAGCTAAAAACCCGGCAAAAAGCCTCTGCGAGACCTCTTCGGAACTCTGCGCCTCTGTGGTGAAAAGGTTCGGGCGGTTTTGCTTTCGAGCCAGTCAAGGTGAGGTTATTTAATTTTCAATCCTAAACTGTGACACCAACCTCGACTTTCCGATTCGTGTTAATTCGTGAACATTCGTGGTTAAAACCAATTCTCACCTGACACTCTGATGAACAACCTAAACATTCCGAAGCTGGAAACGACGCTGGAATCGGCAGAAGCCCTGCTGGAATCGGCGCAACTGCTGCACTCCTCGTTGAACCTGGATGATCTGCTACGTCATTTGCTGCGCTCCGTCATGGGACGATTGCTGATCAGCAAAAGCCTGATTGCGGTCGCCAACGACGGAACCATGCGGCTGGCTTTGGTTCGCGGCATGCCGAAACTGGTTGTCGGTCAGGAATTCGACGAAGACCTGGCGCGCTCTGCCGGCATCGAAACGATTTTGCCAATCGGCGATCAAACAGACCCCATTGGGTTGCTGGGCATCAACAATCCCGCCAACAGAAAGATCGGCAATGACGAACTGATGTTTCTGAAAGCCTTGCTGGGAATCGCCGCCAGCGGCATTTCCAACGCCCGCGCGCACAGCGAAGCCCAGCAACTGAATCACGAGCTTGACCAGAAAGTTCAGGAATTGAAAACACTGCTCGATCTGGTTCGCGGGTTGACGGCAACGATCGAACCGGACGAAGTCGCCCAGTTGCTGATGTTGACGCTGACCGGTCGTTGGGCAGTTCGGCGTTATGCGTTGATCGCCTGGAAAACCGGCCATCCGCCTGTGATGCGATTGAAAGGTATGGAACTGGCGGCGCTGACCAATTACGAAAGCTTCGGCATTGATGTGGAATCGCTCGACGATGCCATTCGCGTGTCCGATTTGCCGGAATGCCATTTGAAAACCCTGCTCCGCGAAGAACAGGGCGAAGTCTTGTTTCCGATCAAAGCCGGTGATGATACGACTGGAGGCTTTGCGTTGTTGGGGCCGCGTCCCGGCAATCTTTCGTACAGCGAATCCGACCTGGAATTCGGCGCAGGCTTGACCGCTCAGGCCGCCGTTGCATTCGAAAACGCCTGGTTTGTCCGCGAAACCCTGGAGCGAAAAAAGATCGAACAGGAATTGGCGCTGGCGGCTACGATTCAGGAAAGTCTTTTTCCCTCGAATCTTGCCAAACCGGCTGGTTACGATCTTGCGGCTCACAATCGGCCAGCGCGAAGTTGCGGCGGCGATTATTACGACATCCTGGAATTCAAAACGGTGAGCGGCAATTGCTGCCATCTGATATGTGTCGCCGACGTTTCCGGCAAAGGCCTTCCCGCATCCTTATTAATGAGCAACATGCAGGCGACGATGCGCGCCTTGCTGGGCAGAATTCCATCCCTGACAGAACTGGCTTCGCATACGAACGAATTGCTTTACGCAACGACTCCGTCAAACAAATACATCACGGCGATTCTGGTTGAACTCGATTTCGCCACAGGCAAAGGGCGTTACGTCAACGCGGGCCACACGGACTGTTTGCTGCTGCGCGCCAACGGCGAAGCCGAATGGCTGAAATCCACGGGCACACCGCTGGGATTGATGGACCCGGCAATCGTCAACATGGTTACGCCTTACGGAGAATGCGGTTTTGAAATTCATCCCGGCGATCTGCTGGCGCTGTTTTCAGATGGCGTGACCGAAGCGCAGGACGAAGACGAAAACGAATTTGGCGAAGAACGCACTGCTGATTTCATTCGACCGCTTGCCGACGAACCGGCAAACAACATTGTCAAGAAAGTTTTTGAGGAAATTGACCGCTTTGCCGGAACCGCGCCGCAATTCGACGACATCACCTTGTTCATCATCAAACGCAATGCTTGATGCGTTGTCGTTGCCTGGAATTAGCGCGTAGAATTGGCCAGCTTCGAGTAAATATTTTTGGAAAGGAGAAATCACACCATGACTGGAACAGCGGCGGAATTGACTCTCGATCCTGAATTGGAATACGAGATCGTCAACGGCAAACCGGAGGTAAAAGAGATGGCAAGTTTAAGACACGGCGCCGCGATTATGCGACTCGGTATTCGCCTGGGAACCTACATAGAGGCAAATGATTTAGGTGGCATATACAGCCCAGATACCACGTTTATGATCGGACAGAATCAGAGATTGCCAGACTTGGCCTTTCTTTCAAATGAGCGAATGCCGGTAGAAGAAGAGCTGGACGGCGTTTCTCCAATCGCTCCCGACCTGGCCATCGAAGTCATTTCGCCCAACGATGTGTTGGAAAAAGTGATCGCCAAAATCGAAGACTACTTCGCCGCCGGCGTTCGCCAGGTCTGGCTGGTGTCGCTTCGCAGCCGCACCGTCAGCATTTACGATTCTCCAACCAAAGTCACCATCCTGACCGAAACTGAAGATTTGAGCAGCGAAGCCATCTTGCCAGGCTTTCGCTGCCGTATTTCAGAAATCTTTGGAAAGAAGCGTGCTCCTCAACAAGCTAACGAATAAGTTTTTTCTGCCCAAAACTGGAGGATATTGCCATGCCTGGCCAAGAACCGATCACTCGCCGTGAAATGCTTGCAAAAACCGTTTCAGCAATCGGTGCGACTGCCTTGCCCGGAGTGACAAACTCAACTGTCCTGGCATTTGAAACTCAGAAAGTCGGCGGCAGGTTGAAACAGTCCGTTTGCCGCTGGTGTTACAACAAAATCCCGCTCGAAGATTTTGCCAAAGCCGTTTCCGAAATGGGGTTGAAAGGAATTGACCTGCTCAATAATCCGAGGGATTGGCCGATTGCCAAAAAGTACGGACTGATTCCAACCATGACTTCAGGCGCCGGATCAATTGCAGACGCCTGCAACCGCAAAGATTTACACAACAAATTGCTGAAAGAGTTTGAAATGAACATCCCGCGCGCGGCGGAAAACGGCATCCCGAACGTCATCACCTTTTCCGGCAATCGCAAAGGCATTTCCGATGGCGAAGGTCTGGAAAACACGATTCTTATTCTCAACCGCGCGAAAAGCATCGCCGAAAAACATGGTGTAACAATCTGTATGGAATTCCTGAACAGCAAAGTAGATCACCCGGATTACATGTTCGACCACATGAATTGGGGCGTAGAAGTCATCAAACGCGTCAATTCTCCGCGCGTGAAAATTCTGTACGACGCCTATCACGCGCAAATTATGGAAGGCGACATCATCCGCACCATCCGAGCCAACATTCAGCACATCGCCCATTTCCACACCGGAGGCAATCCGGGACGCAATGAACTCGACGACACACAGGAACTCAATTGGCGAACGATTGCCAAAGCCATCGCCGACCTGGGCTTTCAAGGTTACGTCGCTCACGAATTCGTTCCAAAACGCGAACCGCTGAAATCGCTTCGTGAAGCAGCGGAGATGTTCGACGTTTAGCAGCGCTTGTCACACGTTGACCGGCAAGCGATTCCGTCGCAATCTGAGGTCAACCAAAAGCGAGGCAAAACCTGTTGTTAATTTTCCTCGCCTGTTTGCTATAATCCGCTTCGTTCAAAGAGAGCGTTCCGACACCCCGAACTCAAACTGAAAAATCAACGAAAAGTTTTCGCTAGCGGTACATAAGGTTATGGAGAATCTTGCTTCAAACACCAGCGAATTGCTTGAACGTTATCGTCGTTCACGAAGGCGTGCGTTTCTGGCCTCTGTGGTTGCCATCGCCGCTTGTTTTCTCGCCATCGGCGTGATTCTGGGTGTGGCGCTCACGCGGCAAACGACGGCGGTTAAAGCGGGGGATAAAGAGGTCAATTCCGAATTATCATCGGCTTTTGTTGACATCGCCCGTCAGGTCGAACCTTCCGTCGTCAATATCTCCACGGTTACCCTGCCCGCCAAACAACCGGCTCGCAACTCGGAGATGTTTTCGCTGCCGCGTCCGTCGTTTGAATCGTCGCTGCCATTGAACGGCAACGAACTGGCGCGACGGGGCAATGGTTCAGGAGTGATTGTTGACCCGCGAGGTTACATCCTGACCAATCGCCACGTGGTGGATAAGGTGGATCGAATCAAAGTTCGATTCTTTAACGGATTGGAATTACCGGCTGAAGTGATTGGCTCTGACACGGAGGTTGACCTGGCTGTTATCAAAGTCGAACCGACCGTGCCGTTGGTCGCGGCGAAGATCGGTGATTCCGAAAAAATGCGCGTCGGCGATTGGGTGCTGGCCATTGGCTCTCCATTCGGTTTGGATCAAACCGTCACCGCTGGAATCATCAGCGCCAAAGAGCGCGATTCTTCGGAACTCTACAAACGAGTCGGGTTTCAATACTTTCTGCAAACCGACGCTGCCATCAATAGGGGAAATTCCGGCGGACCGCTGATCAATTTGTCAGGTGAACTGATCGGAATAAACACCGCAATCGCCACCAGCACAGGCGATTACAACGGAATCTGTTTTGCGCTGCCCTCTTCCGAAGCAATTGCGGTTTATAAACAATTGGTCAAGAATGGGCGCGTCGTTCGAGGCTTTTTAGGAGCGATGACAGATCGAGTCACGCCGCAGATCGCTCAGGTTTACGGATTATCGGTCGCCCGCGGAGCCATCGTCAGCAACGTCAGCGAGACAATGACTGTCGAAGGCAAAATTGTCGAAAGCCCGGCGGCCAAAGCAGGATTGAAGCTCAACGACATCATTTTTGAATTTCGGGGCGAACGTATCAAAGACGATTCAGACCTGGTTCGTCAGGTCGCTTCTACACCGGTTGGAATTTCCGTGCCGATCAAGGTGATACGCGATGGAAAAGAAACCACGTTGACTGTCGTCATCAGTCAGCGCCCGGGTCAACTCGATGACCTGCCATTTAATAGAAAAGCTTCGGTGTCTCCGTCGCGCCCGAACATAGGAATTTCAGTACAAACCCTGACACCGACTCGAATTCTGGAACGCGAACTCGGACAGGTCATTGGAGTTTCCGTCATACGGATTGAATCAGGCAGCATCAGTGACGACGCAGGCTTGAGGCTCAACGACGTGATTGAAAGCGTAAATCGTCAACCGGTCAAAAATGCCGAAGCATTCAAAGAGGCAATCACCGGCCTCAATTCCGGCGAACCGGTAGTGTTGCAGGTTTATCGTCAAAAATTGTTTCCCAATCCGCGAATTTTCATTTCGTTCAATAAACCGTAACAAGTTGTTTTGGCGGCTTGTTACTTTTCGGCTGAACCAACGCTCACATTTCGCTGGTTCGGTAATTATCATCCCCATTGCCCCGGAGGTGTTTTCAATGCACTCACGCAGACTCGCTCAAATCCTCACGTGCGTTTTAACTGCTGTTCTTTTGATCCCCGCAACCGCAATTACTGCGGAGGCCAAACGCAAAAAAAGCAAAACTGCTGTCGCTCAAACCAAAAAAGGCAAATCGTCGAAATCGAAAACAACCCGCAGCCGCTCTTCCAAGCGCAGCAAACGCAGCAGGCTTGCCCGCAAATATGCGGAACCCAGATATCAACCCGAAATGTCTCCTACAATTGTTCCCGACCGAATTGAAGTGCTTGAATTCGGCTCGACCAATTCATCCGATCTTTCGAAATGGCTGAACCCGCCGTCGCCTCGTAACCCATTGAGCGATGATGTCGGCACGATCACTCCTTCTCGACGAGTCAACATTGATTCTTTGCGAGTAATTCAAATTCAACAGGCGCTGGCTGGCAAAGGATTTTATTCCGGCGAAACCACCGGCGTTTACGACGAAACCACTAAAGATTCGATGCGCCGGTTCCAGGCCAGCCAAAAAATCACCGCCACAGGTTATCCGACGGCTCACGCCTTGAAGCGATTGGGTTTGGCAAGCTGGTAAGAGAATTTCTTTTGATTTCAGATGGGACCACACCGCGAGCTTTATCGCTACGGCTTGCTCGCGGTGTGTTTGGAAGGCTACGGCAGATTCCCTGTTTTTGAATTGGCTGAGGACGCTGTTGATAACCGTAGCTCAATGGGACGTTTGCTGACATTCCCATTTCATAACCGGCAAAAACCGCCTCACTCGATCTTTGCCTTTGCCTGCTCAATCCTCAAGACGAAAAAACATTTCGCCATTGCTTGATTTGCCAGCATTCAGATTCGATAATTCCGGCGGTCGCAGTCGCAGACCCTTTTTTAGCCAGCTAGGTTCAGTAATTCCATCACAGGATGACATATTGTAGTTGAGTGAAAGACGGCCGAGAGCGCGTCGCCTGAGCTTCAATGCGCAAGTGAACTTTGCTGACGAACGATCAACACTTTACAGCGAATTTCCTGGCCTGATGCGGACCAACTGGCAACCAACTCCTGACGACCTCAACCTGTTTCTTCGGTGGCTGGATCAAGACGCTGAAAACGCAGCCACCCGTTATGAAAGTATTCGTCGCAATCTGATCTCAATCTTCAATCGCAGAGGTTGCCATTGTTCTGAGGATTTGGCGGATGAAACGTTCAACAGGGTCATGCGCAGGCTGCCTAAAATGATTGACACCTACGTCGGCGAACCGTCTCGGTACATTGTGGTCGTCGCTCGCAACCTCCATCTTGAATATGTGCAGCAGGTCGAAAAACAAGAACCTCTGCCCGAACACGATCACACCGATTTGTCTGTTAATGCGCCGGACGAAAGCAAAGAGCATGAATTCGGCTGCCTGGAACATTGCCTCAAACAGCTTCCTCATCAACAAAGAAAACTTGTCGTCGGCTATTACCACGAAGACAAGCGAGCCAAAATAGATCATCGCAAACAAATGGCGGATGAACTGGGAATCGGTTTGAACGCCTTGCGTATTCGCGCGCACAGAATCCGAGCTTCGCTGGAGGATTGCCTGAAACAATGTCTCAGGTAATTCCTTGCAGATGAAACATTTTTTCCACAAGCTCCTTATTGAAACGGCAGAACACTTCTAAGCACGAAAGGGGCTGATTATGAAATGAAAAACGAACTGGATGAACAAGATACACGGCTGCGCCATTATTTACTTGGCGAGCTTTCGTCAGATGAAGAGCAATTGATTGAGGAGCGATTGCTGATTGACGAAGAACTCAAGGAACAGATGCTGATCGTCGAAGAAGACCTGATAGACGATTACGCTGCAGACAATTTATCCCCTCAGCAACAGGCCAATTACCAAAAACTATTTTTGGCATCCCCCGAAGGCCGACAGAAACTGCAACTCTCCCGGATTCTGAAACATCACTTGAACAATTTTTCCGAAGCGTCAACTCCTCAACCGACATTTTGGGAGCGAGTTCAAATCGGCTTTGCTCAGTTGCTTTCGCCTGCGACGCTGAAAGTCGCAATGGCAATGCTGGTTGTCGGATTGGGAGTTTTCAGTTGGTGGGTGTTTTTACGGTCTGACCTGTCAAACGCCATAACCGCGCTGAAAAACGCATACAGCGAACAACGCCCCCTGGAATTTCGAATCACCGGTTTTGCCTACGCTCGGTTCTCTGCATCTGCATCTACTCAAAATCAGACAACCACCGCAAAACTCAAAGCGGTAGACAGCGCCTTCGACAAGTTGCTTGATGACAAACCGACAGCGGAGTCGTTGCATGAGCTGGGCAAATACAATCTGGCGAAAAAGAATTTCGACGAGTCTGTCGGCTTGCTGACCAAAGGGCTGGAGTTGGAACCAGACAACACGCCGATTCAAATTGACCTTGCTGTCGCCTTGATCGAACGCGGCAAACTTTCCTTGGCATCAGGACAACCGGAAAAAGCGCAAGCCGATTTCCAGAGCGGCAAAATCAATCTGAGACAGGCCATCGCAGGTTCCCCTTCTTCCCTCGAAGCGCACTTCAATCTGGCGCTGCTTCACCAGACAATGAAAAACTGGTCTGAAGCCGAAAAAGCCTGGCGACATTACCTGACGCTGGATCAGGTTTCTGAGTGGAGTCAGGAAGCCAGGCGTTACCTGGAAGTCGTTGTTGAGGCGCAAAAGCAATAATCCCTTTAGCCAAAAATGAAAGCCCTGCATAACAGCAGGGCTTTCATTTCAACTCCACATTTCAAAAATGCCGGTCATTCCAGATATGGTTCGCTGCCTTCTGCGGTTCTGGGCGACAAATGATTTTGAGTGATGATCCGGGCGCAGGCATTCCAACGCAAAATTGAATCGTCATTTCCTTCAGGACGACAGGCTTCGGCCTGTTCGAAGAACTCCATCGCTTCGCGCAGATATTCGTAGGCATCGTGACTGGAACCTGGCCCCCCCTGACTGAGCCTTGCCTTGGCTTGTCGCTCGCTGATCAGCCCGGCGTAATAAACGCGTTGATAATTGTCCTTGAGACGCGGAAGAACGTCTCTGGCCTTGGTTGCTCCAACGGCATATCCCTTGTTGAAGCGATCCGTGAGCGCCGTCAACAAGGTTATCAGCGCCTGCTGATTTTCAGGATCAATTTCCAACACGTCCAAACAGATGCTTTCTGCCGCTCCGGGTTCGTTTAGCAGACGATAGAAATGCGCTTTTTCCAGCGCTTGCGGAATGGCATCGGGATGAATTTTTTTCAGATCAAACATATCGCGTCCTTCGATGATCGTTAGCTGGAATTGACTTACGGAATGTTCCACAAGATGTAAGCGGCCAGCACGGTTCCTGCAATGGCGCTGCCGTAACAAAACACTGCAATCAGTTCATTCAGATGCTTGATTTGCAACCCGTCATACAGAGTGAAGCGAAAGCGATGCGCCCCATGAAACAACGGCAGCGAGCAAAGTCCGAACAATACCAATCGCACCGGCCAATATCTCACCAGAGACAACAAACGTTCATAACTCGGCGCTTCCAGCCAGCCCAGCGGAAACGCCAGGCCAAACAGGAACAACAAAACCGGAAACATCAGCGCGGCGATCATTCCGCCGGAACTGAACAGCGACCACAAAAACGGTTCGTTCGATCTTTTGGCCATGTCATTTTCCTCCGAGCAAGAACCATACGACCACAGCCGAAATTGCAATCCACGCGCCGTAATTCGGCGCGGCCACCATCCATTCCGGCAATCGTTTTCCACCGACGCGAACAGGCATGGCCTTTGGTGCAAGGTTGAACCAGGTGATTGAATGGTAAAGCACAAACCCAAATGCAATAAGACTCATTACGATGAACAACGGTGTTTTCAGCCAGGATTGAAAGGTCGCATAAGCTTCCGGCCCTTGAGTCAGGCTCCACAACAACACCAGCAAAATCGCTCCACAATACCCAACGGCGACACTGCTCAATTCGCGCAAGATGAATTTGAACGAACGCCATTGTTGCGTCCACCACCAGGTCGAAACGCGCTTGCGATACCACTTTGGACGATAAGGCGTGTAAACGTGAGTCGCTTTCATTTCGAGCCTCCGTCTTTTTTACCCCATGGCAACAACACAGACTTGAACCATTCGGTCACGGCTTTGATCTTGTACTGTTGAATCGCGCCTGCCGGATCAACGTTTTTCGGACAAGCCTTCGAACATTCACCATTGAACGTGCATCCCCAGATGCCTTCGTGTTGCGAAAGAATGTCCATACGCTCTTCCTTGCCCTGATCGCGCGAATCCAGATTGTATCGTTGCGCCAATGCAATGGCCGCAGGGCCGATGAAATGCTGATCCAACCCAACCACCGGGCACGCGGCATAACAACAGAGGCAGTTGATGCACATGCTGAATTGTTTGAATTGATCCAGTTGGGCGGGAGTTTGCAGATATTCGCCTTCGGAAACAGGCTTTTCGTCTTCGCGCACCACCCAGGGATTGACGCTTTTGAGTTTGGCCATGAAATCCGTGATTTCGACAACCAGGTCGCGCACGACCGGGAAATAGCGAAGCGGCTCAACCTTGATTGGTCCCGGGGCGTAATGTGAAAGGAAAGTGGCGCAAGTCAGCTTTGGCTCGCCGTTGACCATCATCCCGCAACTGCCGCACACGCCCATGCGGCACGACCAGCGGTAGGAAAGCGTGCCGTCCACTTTGTCCTTGATGTAATTCAAGGCATCCAGCACAACCCAGTCTTTGTTGAGCGGCACATCGAACCGCTCAAAGGTCGGTTCGCCTTCTTGTTCCGGGCGATAGCGTGCAACTTCCAGCGTGATTGTTTCAGCCATCTATCCTCACTTTTCCTATGTTTTCAGCGTTTGGTTATGGCTTGTAGCCCATCTCTTCCATCTTCTTTCGCAAGCTCAATGGCCGCACGTCTTTCCACACTTCCTTGATGTAGTCCAGACATTCAGCTTTCGTCCCGTTCTTTCCAACGTCACTCCAACCTGGCGGATTTTCCCGGTCAGCAGGCCAGGTTGAATACTGTTCCTCGTGGTTCACTACAACCTTGTATATGGCGTTATCTTCTTCCTCATCCTTTTGTCCTTGCTAAGTCATATGACCCTAAGAATAATCCGGCACCAATAATCAATATGAACATCTCTTCGACAAAAGGCCAAAAACGCCATTCTTCACTAGCAAAAATATACTTAAACAGAGCCGAAAAAATGATAGTTAGGTTTGTAATTCCTGCAACCCAAGCAGGAAACAAGAATATCCCATACGATCCTTCTCGGTTTGCTGTGATCGCAAGCCCTGCAACAGCCACGCAGATCACTGCAATAAAAAGAGTCGCGTAGCCGAAGAAGTCAGCTACACTTGCTGTATTGAATACTTGACCGATTCCCCAAGCGACGTAGACCACAGCAGCCGCGATAACATAAATGCAGCCGAAGACAGTCAAAGCGAAATATCCCTTTTTGTCATCTTCTAAAAACAATAGCCCAAGTCCAGCGGCAATCAGTACAAGAGTTGCAATTACACCAATTACCCAAGGCGTAGTCCAGAAATGAAAAATGGTTGCATCATAGACAAGCTTCCCCCCGAGGATTATGCTCGTAAGAAGAAGTACGAAGCCAAAAAAAACGAGGAAGAAACTTCATATTGACTATGTAAAGAGTTGTCCTCTGTTCAATTCATCCGCAATGGCGGGGAGAATGGCGACCTGAATCGCGCGTTTGCTCGGCGTCTCAATGCGAAACCATTCCCCATCGTCTTCCATGAAAGGAGCCGTATCCAGATTGTCCCAGAAGGCCGCTTCCTCTTCGTAAGTTTTGAATTCCGGTAATTCCAGCTTTTTCATTTCCGTTCCTCAGAGGCACATCGCCAGCGGCAATTGCTCTATCAGCACATCACCACCCGCAACAACCTCCATGGAAAACCGGCTGCCGCGCAACAATGACATTCCCACTAACGGCTCCCAGTCACCTTGCAGCGCCACCTCCTCATGATCCTGTCCGTGCCAGGAAACAGTGACGAAATAAGCATCCAACGTGGCATCGCTTCCATCGCCAAGTATGGCGTAGCGATGACCTGCATACAGTAGGTTGAGCAAGATGATCAGATGACTTGGCAGCGTCAGATAGCCATTGAATCCTCTGTCAATCACAGCTTCGGTTCGGTGCGAAGGCGGTTGATCGCCGCTCACTTCGATCTCAATCGTGGCTTCAAGATTCGCCGTGACTTTTCCGGTAATCATTGCGCGCTCACCCTGAAGCGCCCGCCCAAGCGGTAAGCTGACGGATATCCAATGCGCAGGCCGTACACAACAGCAGCAGGCCGCTTGGCAAGCACGCGCTTTGTCGCCTGCAAATCATCCGCATCTATTTCGTAATCGCCAGTCTCGATATCCATGACCAAAAACTTCCCTTTGTCTTCGGCCTTAACCTGATCGCGGATTTGCTCCGCGTAAAGCGCTTCACCGCGCGCTCTCACTTCTTCAGCCGTGTAATTCGCATAAGGCATTGTAGTCACCTCCTTCTGATTTCAGGTTGGAAGCTGATTATAGCCCTACCGACCATAAACCCGTTCGCCCGGCGGCCAGCGTGTGATCGTTACCGGCAGATACTCAATTCGCGTCGAACCGTCGGCATTTCGATAAGCCAGCGAATGCGCCAGGAACTTTTCGTCATCGCGTTTGGCGAAATCCGTTCGCTGATGCGAGCCACGTGATTCCTGGCGTTGCAAAGCGCTTTGGATAATCGCGCCAGCAACGTCGAGCATATAGGAAAGCTCCAACGCCGAAGTCAGTTCGGTGTTGAACGTGTGGCTGTGGTCTTCGATGGCAATGTCGTGAAAGCGTTCCTGCAACTCGACAATTTTGTTAGCCGCTGCGGCTAGCGAAGCTTGGGTGCGGTAAATGCCTGCACCGTCTTCCATCGCTTTCTGCATTTCTTCGCGGATGGTGGCGATGCGTTCGCGACCGCCGGTTTTGTTCAGATATTGCGATTCGACACGGCGGGTTTCGTCCAACGCCTGCGCGACGATCTGGCTGCCCGGTTCCGCCTGGCTGGAAGCGAACTCAGCAGCGGCTTTTCCGGCGCGCGCGCCGAAGACCAGACATTCGGTCAACGAATTCGACCCCAGACGGTTTGCGCCGTTGATGCTGACGCAAGCGGATTCGCCAGCGGCATACAAACCTTTGATCGGCGTGGCAGCATTGATGTCCGTATGAACTCCACCCATCACATAATGCACCACCGGACGCACCGGAATCATTTCTTTGACCGGATCAATGCCTTGATATTTCAAACACAATTCGCGGACGAATGGAATTTTGGCAGTAATCTTCTTTTCGCCCAGGTGGCGCACATCAAGATGTACGACGTGGCCATAAGGAGTTTCAATCGTCCGGCCTCGTTCAAATTCTTTGACAAAAGCTTGCGACAAACGGTCGCGCGGCCCCAATTCCATCGAACGTAACACGGGCGTCGGTTCGGGCTTGCCCAAATCGTAATCCTGCAAATAACGATAGCCGTCTTTGTTGACCAGCAATCCGCCTTCGGCTCGCGCGGCTTCAGTGATCAGGATCCCAGTGAAAGGCAAACCGGTCGGGTGGTATTGGATGAACTCCATGTCCTTGAGCGGCACGCCCGCTCGAAAGGCCAGCGACATTCCGTCGCCGCATTTGATGTTGGCATTCGTCGTGAAGGGAAAAACTTTGCCCGCGCCTCCCGTGCAGATGATAACGGCTTTGGCCAGTATGCACTGGATTTTGCCGCTCATCAGTTCGATGGCAACGACGCCTTGCACCCGTCCATCGTCCACCAACAGCTTGGTCACGAACCATTCGTCGTAACGTTTGATGGGATCGTATTTCAGCGAAGTCTGAAACAACGTATGCAGCATGTGGAATCCGGTTTTGTCGGCGGCAAACCACGTGCGCTCTTTTTTCATGCCGCCGAACGGACGCACAGCGACATGGCCGTCCGGTTCGCGGTTCCACGGACACCCCCAGTGTTCCAATTGCAGCAATTCCTGGGGAGCTTCCTTGACGAAGGCTTCAACGGCGTCCTGGTCGCACATCCAGTCGCCGCCGGAGATGGTGTCGTAAGCGTGTTCGTCAAGCGAATCATTCGATTTGATTGCGCCCGCGGCTCCGCCTTCGGCAGAAACCGTATGGCTGCGCATCGGATAGACCTTCGAGACGACAGCAACGCTTAGTTTTGGATTGAACTCAGAAACAGCGATAGCGGCTCGTAAGCCCGCGCCACCGCCACCAACCAGCAGAACATCGTGAGAAGAGATGTCCATAACTTGTCACCTGAAACCGTTGAAAAAGTGTCAAAGTAACCAGGATTGCCGGGAGCGAAAGGCTCTGCCCCGACGCTGCGTTGATGAAAAATTATGATGTAAAGAGAGAAATAAAAGAAAGAAACATTCAATGCGATAACGCGGCGGAGACTACCATCGGCCTCAAAAAAACTCAAACAAAATTGTCGCCTTCGCCAAAGCGCCAAATCATTTCAGCTTTGATTTGCCGTCAACAGGGCGATGAACTCTCTGGCGGCGACACTGAAAACTTTTCCCTTGCGATGAATGATTCCTATGGCGCGCGTGAACGTGCCTTCGCTGAATTCCAGCGCCACCAGCAATCCGCTGCGAACTTCGCTGGCAACGGCTGTTTCCGGCAAAATCGAAAGCCCGACGCCGACTTCCACCGAACGCTTGATGGTTTCGATGTTGTCGAATTCCATGGCGTAATTCACCGCAACCTTATGCTGCTTCAAAATCTGGTCAATCGTTTTTCGCGTGGGAATGTCTCGCTCAAAGGCGACAAAGTCTGCGCCTGCAAGTTGGCGGATGCTGATCTTTTTTCGCCTGCGAGCCAAGTCATGTTCCGGGTTGCAAACCACCACCAGCTTGTCATTGCGCATTGGAATCACCGTCAGGTTCGACATTTTCAAGGGCAGCGCGACAATCCCGAAATCAATCGTGTTGTTCAAACAGGCTTCATACACCTTGTCGGCGCGGCTGTATTCGACGTGAACCCTGACCTGCGGATAAGCCTTCATCAACGCTTTGACGTGGGGCGGAAGCTCGTGCAGACCAATGCTGTATACCGTCGCCACGCGAATCGTTCCGCTGACCACTTCCGATTTCGCGCGCAAACGGTTTTCCAGCGCCGCGAATCGTTCGACGATCTCTTTGAATTCCGTATAAAGCAGCTTTCCTGCTTCGGTGAGCGCGACTTTGTTGCGTTGACCGCGCTCTATGATTGGCAGATCAAACCGTTGTTCCAGGGACTTGATCTGCTGACTGACGGCGGATTGCGAGATGAAGTTGAGAGTCGCCGCTTTGGAAAAACTACCGGTTTCCACCAGGTCGCAAAAAGTTTTCAGGGTTTCGATGTGCATAAGTTTGCCTTATCTTCAGCATAAGCCTTTTGCATTTTACTTATCTGGTCAAGATTGATATTTTCGCGCCCGCTAAAAACAGCGGTACACCTAACGAATTTTATCTTCATTGGAGGCACGATGGCGGCTTCGGCTGAACGTCTGCAAAAACTTTCGTCCGCAGGCGTGTTGATGCGTATTTGGCAATCTTCGCTCGGCAAAAAGTATGTCATGGCAATCACCGGATTGGGGTTGTTCGGGTTTGTGATTATTCACATGCTCGGCAACCTGCAGGTTTTCCTGGGACCGGACGCCATCAACGCTTATGCGGCAACCTTGAAATCTAACCCATTGATATTGTGGGGCGCTCGATTTGGTTTGTTGGCAATCGTCACTTTGCACATCGCATCAGCAGTGCAATTGTCCAGAGCCAACCGTCAGGCGCGCCCGGTGGCGTATGCCACATCCAAACCCGTCGCTTCGACCTTCGCCAATCGGACAATTCTGGTCAGCGGATTGATTCTGTTCGCGTTCATTGTCTTTCATCTGGCGCATTACACCATCGGTCTGGTTGATCCTTCCCTGCTTCGCCTTGAAGACGCTCAGGGACGCCATGACGTCTACCGAATGGTCGTCATTGGCTTTTCCAATCCGGCGATTTCTGTTTTTTACATCGTTTCGATGGGACTGCTGTTGTTGCATCTGAGTCATGGCGTCAGCAGCCTGTTTCAATCTCTGGGATTGCGAAGCAAAAAGACGTTCGGCTTTTTCGACAAACTGGCGAAAGGCGCGGCGTTGATCTTGTTCATCGGCAACATCGCCATTGTGCTGGCAATCCTTTTCGGCGTCATCAAATAATCAAACTACAGATTATGAGCATCACACTCGATTCCAAAATTCCGTCGGGGTCGGTCGGCTCCAAATGGACTCGTTACCGGCAGGAAATGAAGTTGGTCAATCCGGCCAACAAACGCAAGTTTACGGTCATCGTCGTGGGAACCGGTCTGGCTGGCGCTTCGGCGGCGGCGACGCTGGGCGAACTGGGTTACAACGTCAAGGCATTTTGTTTCCAGGACAGCCCGCGCCGAGCGCATTCGATTGCGGCGCAGGGAGGCATCAACGCCGCCAAAAATTACCGCAACGACGGCGACAGCGTGTACCGTTTGTTTTACGACACGATCAAAGGCGGCGATTTTCGCGCCCGCGAAGCCAACGTTCACCGGTTGGCCGAAGTTTCCGTCAGCATCATTGACCAGTGTGTGGCGCAGGGCGTTCCGTTCGCGCGCGAATACGGCGGATTGCTGGACAATCGCAGCTTCGGCGGCGCGCAGGTTTCCCGCACGTTTTACGCTCGCGGACAGACAGGCCAGCAATTGCTGATCGGAGCGTATCAGGCGTTGTCTCGCCAAATTCATGACGGCAGCGTAAAAATGTATCCGCGCACCGAAATGCTGGATGTGGTCATCGTTGACGGTCACGCCAAAGGCATCATCACCCGCGATCTTGTCACTGGAAAAATCGAAGTTCACACGGCCAACGCCGTCGTCTTGGCTACAGGCGGTTACGGAAACGTTTTTTATCTTTCGACCAACGCCAAAGGTTGCAATGTGACGGCGACCTGGCGCGCGCACAAAAAAGGCGCGTTGTTCGCCAATCCCTGTTACACGCAAATTCATCCGACCTGCATTCCGGTCAGCGGCGATCACCAATCGAAATTGACGCTGATGTCCGAAAGCCTTCGCAACGACGGGCGCGTATGGGTTCCCAAGAAAGCCTCCGATTGCGGCAAAGCTCCCGGCGATGTTGCCGATGCCGACCGCGATTATTACCTGGAACGCAAATATCCGAGTTACGGCAATCTGGCTCCGCGCGACATCGCTTCGCGCGCAGCCAAACAGGTGTGCGACGAAGGTCGAGGAGTTGGCCCCGGCGGACGCGGCGTGTATCTGGATTTTTCCGATTCGATCAAACGATTGGGCGAAGACAAAATCCGCGAACGCTATGGCAACCTGTTCGATATGTACGAGCGCATCACAGGCGAAAACGCTTACCGCCAACCAATGCGCATTTATCCGGCCATCCATTACACGATGGGCGGTCTGTGGGTGGATTACGAATTAATGAGCAATGTGCCGGGATTGTTCGTCATCGGCGAAGCGAACTTCTCCGATCACGGAGCCAATCGGCTGGGAGCTTCGGCGTTGATGCAGGGATTGGCTGACGGCTATTTCGTGCTGCCGCAAACCATCGGCGGTTATTTCGCCAGCAGCAAAGGCGGAGCGCCATCTGCCGATCACCCTGAGTTCAAAAAAGCGCTGGAAGACATTCAGGCCAAGACTCGCAAACTACTTTCGATCAAAGGCAAACGAACGGTGACGGAATTTCACCGCGAGCTTGGCAAATTGATGTGGGACAACGTAGGCATGGCGCGCACCGATGCCAGTTTGAAACACGCGCTGAGTCGCATCCCGGAAATTCGCAACGAGTTCTGGGAAAACGTCAACGTGCTGGGCAGCGCCGACGAACTAAATCCTGCGCTGGAATACGCCGGTCGTGTGGCGGACTTTTTGGAATTTGCGGAGTTGTTGGCCTACGACGCGCTGCAACGCGAAGAATCCTGCGGCGGCCATTTCCGCGAAGAGTATCAAACGGAAGACGGCGAAGCTCTGCGACACGACGAAAAATACGCTTATGTCGCAGCCTGGGAATTCAAAGGCGTGGATCAGTTCCCCGAACTGCACAAGGAATCGCTGGTGTATGACGAAGTCCACATGACCCAGCGCAGTTACAAATAAACGTGTTCAGAGTACCGCCTTCAGGCGGCTGGCTTGGCCCAAGACCGCTTCCGGCTGAAGCCGGTACTCTAAACTTCCAATCGGAGCTTTGAGCAATGAACCTGACACTACGTGTCTGGCGACAGAAAAATACAACCACCAACGGGCAGTTTGTCGAATACGCCGCCAAAGACATCAGCCCCGATATGTCGTTTCTGGAAATGTTGGATGTGATCAACGAAGAATTGATCCGGCGCGGCGATGAACAAATCGCGTTCGACCACGATTGCCGCGAAGGCATCTGCGGAACGTGCAGTCTGGTCATCAACGGAACTCCACACGGCCCGTTGAAAGCTACTACGACCTGCCAGTTGCACATGCGTTCGTTCAAGGACGGCGACACCATCACCATCGAACCGTGGCGCGCGTCGGCTTTTCCGGTCATCAAGGACTTGGTCGTGGATCGCAGCGCATTTGACCGGATCATTCAATCCGGCGGGTACGTGTCGGTTTCGACCGGCGGCGCGCCTGACGGCAACGCCATTCCCATTCCTAAAGACGACGCCGACAAAGCCTTTGACGCGGCGGCATGTATAGGCTGTGGAGCCTGTGTCGCGGCCTGCAAAAATGCGTCGGCCATGCTGTTCGTCTCGGCGAAAATTTCTCATCTGAGTTTGCTGCCACAAGGCAAAGTCGAAGAAACTCGTCGCGTGTTGAATATGATCGAACAAATGGACGCGGAAGGTTTTGGCAACTGCACCAACATCGGGTCGTGCGAAGCCGCCTGTCCCAAAGAAATCTCGCTGGACAACATTGCACGCATGAATCGGCTCTATGCCAAGGCTTTGCTGAAAAGCAAACTGAGTTAGCCTGAGCCTTCGTGAAAGATCGTCTAACGTTGTCTTCGACGTGGGCGCTCGGAGCTAAGAGGTGCTGGTGGGGGCACTATCGGAAGCGATAGCTATTCAAGAACAAATGAATGTGATGATTTAAGCTGGACGATCTTTTGAAATCTTCGAGTCACAAAATGTAAATCCTCACTGGGTTCGTCAGTTTGCCATCAACAGTCAGGAATACTTCAAGCTCGAATCGCTTTCCCAGACTTTTTGGCAAAAGCAAATTGATCTGATCTAGCCCAATGAGTTGCCCTTGCTCTCCGGCAAACAAAACAGGAATTTCAACGTTTCCAACCCACGCTCGCACATTCGACAATGCCGAGCGCCCACGCAATCCGGTGCCAAATAGAATCAGAAAAACCTGGTCATTGATGTTTGGAGGATGAACGCCATATAGGTCAAAGCCTGCTGGAATAAATTGATTTTGTGCAGGATCGAAGCGAGCTAATGGCTCATATATTTGACTGCCATCTGGTTTAACACGTAAGGCTACTCCAGCCGCCACTCCCTGCCCGGTAGCGTTGGCGGTAAACAGACCCGGCGCAACCGGAGAAATCAAAGTCGTTTCGGAAGCAGCTAAACCTTTGTTATTAGTGACAGTGATGGTAGCCATACCGGGTGCCAGTCCACTGGGCAACAGATAATTTATCTGTCCTGGCGAAACAAAAAACAGAGACGCAGCACGTTCGCTGCCGGTACGATCTTTTACCATGATCTGCGTTCCGGCCAATTGGGTCGGCAAAGGCAAGCTTACGGCTGAAGCAGTCTCTGTACTCAATCCTGCCCCAAATGCAGCAATAATCATCTCACTTGCCAGATTTAAGCGATGATAACTGGCAGCAGAAACACTGATCATCGCTTTTGTCCCTGGAAAATTGCACTGCCCCAATACAACCGAGACCGACGTATTCCTTCCTTCCCCTGAAGTCAGCACTGCCAGATCGGCCAAACCATCGCCATTGAAATCAGTGGTCTCCAAATCTCTTGGAAAACGAATAGGGAAACCACCTCCTGCGTTGAATTTTCCAGCGCCATCGCCCACGAAAAACAAAACCTTATCCTGCGTAAAATCGCCTCCCAGAAAAACAGTAGCAGCCAAATCTAATTTGCTATCGGCGTTAAAATCATTGACGACAATTGAAAAAGGCAATCGTCCGAGATTGCTGTTCACTGGCGCGCCGAACGAACCATCGCCATTTCCTAAAAACACAGAAACTGTCGGAGCATTTTTTTGAGGCACAATCAGATCGAGTTTACCGTCATTATTTAGATCAACGGCGTGCAACGAATGCGGAGGTCCCGGCAGGTTGAACGGCTGAACAGCAAAGCTTCCATCGCCATTGCCGAGCAGAATGCTCAATGTATCGCGATTCGCGACAACCAGATCAGATTTGTTGTCACCATTAAAATCTCCTGTCACCAACGAACCAGGATTATGGCCGACTGCCAGGTTGCGTACCGCGCCAAATTCTCCATTGCCCATGTTTAGTGCGATAGAGACATCATTGGAGACTGAATTGACAACTGCCAAATCGGCGGCACCATCTCCATTGAAATCTGAGGCAACCAAGTCTACTGCCATCTCACCCACCTTGAACACCCGCGTACGAAAGCGCTCAAAGCTTCCATCTCCCCGGCCAAATAGCACTGAAACTTGTCCCGAAGGAGAAGCGAGCGGAAGATTATTGGCCACGGCCAAATCGGGATTGCCGTCTTTGTCGAAATCTCGAATTACCATGGCTGTGGAATCATCACTAACCCCATACGATTGCGGCTTACCAAACATCCCTTGTCCATTGTTGAGTGCGACACTGACGCCTCTGGAAGACCGATTGAGAATGAGCAATTCGGGCTTGCCGTCTTTATTGAGGTCTCCCCCAGCAATTGCGGTTGGAAAGCTACCGCCTTCAGCAATAAAAGGTGCTTCAAACCCTCCCAGCCCCTTGCCTAACAGCAGAGAAATCTGAGTCACTCCTTCATTCCCACTGTCGAGATTGAGCACTGCCAAATCAAGTTTGCCATCTTGATTGAAGTCCGTGGATTGAAGCGCATAAGGCGATTTACCTCCACCATACTCAACTGGCTCCCCGAATTCGCCCGCGCCAGCGCCAAACAACACAACCACACTGCCGGTCGCAAATGCATTGTTGGCACAAGCCAGGTCCTGTTTGCCATCTCCATTAAAATCTCGGATCACAGTTTGCGCGGAAAGGCCATTACTATAATTTTTGGGCACGTCAACAAAACCACCTTGCCCGTCTCCAAGGTACACTGTAATTAAATTGGTTGTTGTAATAACAACATCCGATTTACCGTCCGCATTCAAATCGCCTACCGCCAGCCCTGAACCTCTAAACGGTGCGTCAAGAACCCTGAACATGCCGGAACCATCGTTGATCATCAGGCGCCCTGATGTAGCCAAATCGAGTTTTCCATCACCATTGAAATCAGCAACGCCAATACTATTGCCTCCAACACCAGCATAAATGGTCGCTTGGCCGAAACTACCGTTCCCGTGACCACGGAGAATTGCCAATTCGGTGACAAACTGGCTCACCACGGCAACATCAGAATGTCCGTCGCCATCAAAATCTCCTAACGCCAATGCATTCGCACCTGAGCCGCTGGGATAGTAGCCTACAGTCTGAAAAGTGCCATCACCATTCCCCAGCAAGGTCGCGATACCGTTCGTATTATTGATTGTCACACCAGACACAACTAAATCTAGTTTGCCGTCTTTATTCAAATCTCCAGTAACAATCATATTGAGGATGCCCACCAACGGAACTCGAGAAATCGTCTCAAGATACCCAGTGCCATCCCCCAACATAATCGTTACAGTTGCATCATCTGCATGACTTTCAGCAGTGGCTAAATCAGGGTTCCCATCTGCATTGAAATCCCCCACCGACAGCGACAGCGCGCGCCCGGAAACAGAATAGTCACGACCGACGCCTAATCTGGCACTCAACCCAGTGCATGCACTCGATTCGGCCGCATTCATTCCTGTCGGCTTAAGGAAAAGAGGCGCAACACCGGTGAGCATCACCACCCCATAAAACAAAAAAATAATGAAGGTTCGTTTTTTCATAAACATCACCACCCTAGCCTTCATTGCTCAGCTTTTAAGGCACTGGCCGGAAACGCGGAAAATTGCCGCACTGAAATCAACGACTAAATTTTATTGCGTCATACACCCCCTGGCGACAAGCACAGGAATCAGAATCCATAACATTCCTTTGATGGCGAAAAACAGAAATCCGGCCAGGCCAAATCGCTTGAGCCAAGGCAATAATGCCTTTCCATTTTTAAGTTTTTCCTGGTTGCGTTTGGATATTGGGCAGTTGAATTGTGGCATAACTACGACAACTGTCTATTCAGAACAAATTGATTTTGCCTTTCGGGGTTTGCAGCTTGGCTTTGATGGCAGGCGCAGAAGCCTTGCTGACTTTGGCCTTCAGCCCCAATGTTTTCATCATTTCACCAATCTGGTCGGCTTCGGGATGTTCAAACTCCAGCGCCAGTAACTTGCATCCGGTCGGCGAATCCTGCGATGGATGCACAGAATCCTTGTCCCACTGAATGAAAAACGGCACGACATTGAAATAGATCAAATTCTTGTCGGATTCGCGCGCCACGCTCAGCGAACGCCATTTCAACAATTTGCCGTCAGGCCGGGCGCGCGAACCATCCATAGGCCCCATCACCAGCAACTTGGCAGCTTTCGCTTGTTGCGCCAGTGTCTCGATTTCGGCGGTCGCCGACGCCCACAGCGCCATCCTGGGCGTAGTCAGTTTCAATAAATCTGCCGCACGCGGATGACCAGCCTGCTGAGGGTCAGGCGCAAGAATTTCCAGATACTGTTTGCCGCCAAAGGAAAGCAGTGCGTTTTGAGTGCCGCGGTTGGGATGTTTGCCGCCAACGACGGCTCGCACGCCGGTTTTCTGTTCCACCCAATCAATGCCTCGTTGCAAATCATCAACGGCCAGCACCAGATGATCCACTGCGTCTTTCGCTTCTCTGAGTTTCATCGGCTGTCCAAACGAAAAATCGGCCAGCAAGGAAGCGAAGATCGCTGCATTGCTCGCGTGCAGAAAACTCCTGCGCGAAAACAAAAGTTCCCTTTCCATAATTGCTCCTTGTGATGTCGTTGATCGCGGCAAAACAATAATTGATCCGGGCGGAAGTTTCCACTTGCTTATGCCTTAGTCGAATGTCACAGTCTTCATTGTTCAAGACAATTCCCCATTTGTATTGCTCATACCCCACTGAACTGAAAATGCGCATCGTGATGTCGAATCCGAAACATCCTTTGTACCAACCCGGATTTCATGCCGGTCTGATGATGGTCTGTCTGCTTGCCACAACTCTGCAATCACACGCTGACAATCTGCGCAAAAATCAGAATGAAGCTACTCTCACGCCGTCGTATTCAATCAACTTAGACCTGGATTATCGCGAGGCAAAATTCACAGGCACGGAAAAAGTCAAAATTCATAACACCTCGCGGGACGAAATTGACCAGATCAATTTTCATCTTTACCCGAATGCCGGATTGTTGGACGAAGACCCTCCGTGTCTGAGCGTGCAACGAATCACGTTGGATGGCCGCGAACTTCGTTTCACGTCGCGCCCTCGCCAAACCTTGTTAAAGGCCGAATTGCCTTTCAAATTACAACCCGGCCAGAGTCTGGAACTGAAGCTGGACTTTTCCGGGCGATTGCCGCGAATTCAGCGCGAAGAAGCCAGTTTGCTGGCGCATTTTCTGCAAGAGGTCAACGACGCAGTCAGCGAAGAACGCACCTTGCGCGATTCACGCGACATTTTCTTCGCCGCAGAAGAAGCCATGCTGCTCGGATATTTTTATCCTGTGCTCGCCGTCAGGTCTTCGCAATTATCAGAACAGTCGTTGGTCGGAGGCGTCGGCGGAGTCATTTTCAGCGATGCCGCCGATTACGAAGTCAGCGTTACAACAGATGCAGTGGCTACCATCATCGGTTCCGGCGCAAAAACTGAAGTGAAAGACTTCCACGCCGCAACCGATCCTTCAAGGCCGCGCAAGCTGCATGTATTCAAAGGCGAAAAGCTCAGAGGCTTTGGATTGGCAATCGTCGAGCGCGTCAAAAGCGTAGAGCGGCAGGTTCGCAAGACGCGCGTCGTTTCTTATTTCCGCGAAGGCGACGACCGCTTGGGAAACCGCGCGCTGGACATCGTGGCCGACGCGGTCGAAGCCTATTCGCAAGCTTTCGGCGAATATCCCTATCCGCAATTGCAAATTGTCGAACTGCCTTTGCCCGCCGGAAACAGCGGAGCCGACCTGCCTTCGCTGATTGCCATGGCTCAGGCGTATTACATTGATTTCGACACCACCAAAGCGGCGCGGTTGCCCAGCGTGCTGAGCGAACAGGCCGACATCATCAAAACGTCGTTTGAGTTTTCAATTGCCAATGGCGTCGCGCGTCAATGGTGGGGAGGAATAGTTGGCAGCGATTCGGAACGAACGCCGTATTTGAACGAAGGGCTGGCCAGTTATTCGGCGGTGTATTACCACGAAGCGACGTATGGCAAAAACACTGGCGAGATGATGTTGAAACAGCAGTTGCAAGGAACATATCAGGCTTACCGCATGCTGGGCGGCGTTGATATGGAAGCCGACAAACCGGCAAAAGATTTTCGCAATCCGTTGCAATTCACGGCCATCGTTCAGGCCAAAAGCGCGTTGATGTTTTCTGAGCTTCGCAAAGAACTCGGCGATCAAAAATTCTTCGAAGCCTTGAAGGCATACTTTGCGGCAAACCGGTTCCGCATCGTTACGGTGGATCAATTGCGGGGCGCGTTTTTGAATGCTGCGGACGATCCGCGCGACGTGCGATTACTGTTCCAACGCTGGCTGCGAGAAAAGCGCGGCGATGAAGACATCGGCGCGCCTGACCTGACGTTGATGGCTCCGTCGGTCTCGAAAATTCGCGCGCTCGGTCGCGTCTTTGTGAAGATCGGTAAGACGGCAGCCAAGCCGTTTAACCCGGAGGCCAAGCCATAGAACGGCCTCCCATCACGTGCAGGTGAAGGTGAAACACCGATTGCCCGGCGTCACTGCCTGAATTGGCCACGACGCGAAATCCGCTTTCCGCAATTCCCTCTTGCGCAGCGATCTTTCCGGCAACAACGAGCAAATGCCCTAACATCGCATGATCTTCCGAACCGGTTTCCTTCAACGAAACGACATGCCGTTTGGGAATCAGCAGCACGTGAACCGGCGCTTGCGGATTGATGTCGCGGAACGCAATGGAATGATCGTCTTCATAAACCCTGTTTGCGGGAATTTGCCCGCTGACGATTCGGCAAAAGAGACAATTGCTGTCTAACATGCTTTCTCCTGTTCAGATGTTGTGGGATAAACTGAGCGCGGCGCATTGGCCGTCGAAATACTAGCACACTGGATTTTTGCCGTAAGAGGGATTTTGATGTTTAGATTTGCAAAGCTCACGTTTGTCTTTATTTTGGTTTTCACTACCGCCTGCGACACCAGTCAGGCGAACAATTCCGGCATTCAACAACCGCAAGCAACCGTGCCTTTCCGAGTGCAAAATTTCAATTACGAAGTTATCAGCGCCTATCCGCACGATCCGGGAGCTTTCACGCAAGGCTTGGTTTACCATCAGGGCTTTCTGTATGAAAGCACAGGACTGGAAGGAAAATCTTCGTTACGGCAGGTTGATCTGGCCACCGGGCAGGTTCTCAAAAAAGTAGATGTGCCAACGCCTTATTTTGCCGAAGGTCTGGCTTTGTTCAACAACCATTTCTATCAATTGACCTGGCAATCGCAAAAAGCTTTTGTTTACAACTTTGACTTTGGCCCTGGGTTTGCGCCTGTGAAAACATTCAGTTATTCCGGCGAAGGCTGGGGGCTGACCGACGACGGACAGTCGCTGATTATGAGCAACGGCAGCAATCAGATTCGGTTTCTCCATCCCGAAACTTTACAGATTCAACGCACGATCAGCGTCACGGATAATGACCGTCCGGTCAACATGCTCAACGAACTGGAATTCATCAAAGGCGAAATTTTCGCCAACATCTGGCTGACCGACCGCATTGCGCGCATTGATCCAGCTTCGGGGCGCGTCACCGGCTGGATCAATCTGGCTGGGTTGTTGACGCCGGAAGAGCGAAATCGCGCCGACGTGCTCAACGGCATCGCTTACGACGAAGCTGGAGACCGATTGTTCGTCACTGGCAAACTGTGGCCGAAACTGTTTCAAATCAAACTGATTACCCGGCGCGATCCGGTCAGTCGCTGACTTCACAGTCAAGTCTTTTTTCCAACGCGCGAGCTTTTCTCGCGCGTTTTGCATTTTTGACGGGACTTCGTGGAACTTTTCCACGCTCAAAGCTGAAATACGAGCGATCACGAACTTGAACTGCTTTTCTGAAGTGAAACTGTAATGCACTCAATTGTTAGCGACGACGAATTGCTAAACCTGATGCGCACAGGCGATGAATCCGCCTTTGTCGCGCTCTATCGTCGCAAGCAGTCGTTGATTTATCGGTTCGCTTTGCGGATGAGCGGCTCAGAGTCCATCGCTGAAGATGTGACGCAGGAAGTGTTTTTGCACTTGATGCGCGGCAACGATCATTTCGACGCGACGCGAGGTTCTTTTCAATCTTATCTGTTTGGCATTGCTCGCAATCAGGTGTTGCGGCGACTCGAACGTGACCGTACATTTCGAATGGTCAGTCTGGACGGCAACGGCAAAGACCACGAAGACGGAACCGACGCGCCGTTATCCGAAACCTTGACAGTTGCAGTAGACCTGCTTGGCGATTTGACGCGGCGAGAAACCATTGAATCGGTTCGTCAGGCTGTGTTGGCGCTGCCAGCGCATTACCGCGAAGTCGTGGTGTTATGCGATCTGCACGAAATGAGTTACCAGGAAGCGGCAGACGTTCTGGGCTGCGCGCTGGGGACAGTTCGCTCGCGGTTGCATAGAGCGCGCGCCATGCTGGTCGAACGATTGCAAACTTTGAAAACGGCACAATCCAGCCCCGCAACATCGGACACCGTTCAAGTCTTATCCGAAAGCTTCATCTGAAGCATGTGAAATGAATATGAATTGTCAGGAATTTGATCAAATCTTCCAGGAAGTTGCGCGCTCTCACTCAATGGACACCAGACAGCGCGAACTGGCGTTGGCGCATTCAGCAGTTTGCCAGAACTGCGCCTCAAGATTGGCAAACGCGCGCTCATTGGCTGAAGGTCTGGCTGCGCTGGCCGCAACGACTGAAAGCCAATCTGCGCCGTTACGCGTGGAAGAAACGTTGCTGGCGGCGTTTCGCCAGCGAACAGCGACAGTGGCGATGCCGACAACATCCAACGTCGTGGCGTTTCCGATTCGGCGTAATCGCGCGCAGTTGTGGGCGTTGGCGGCGGCAGCGGTGTTGATCATTGCGTTTGGAATCATCGCGGTTTCGCAGTGGAAAAAAACTCCCGCAAATTCGCCAACGCGAGAATTGGCAACCGTTTCCAGTCCATCTACCAAAACTGAAATTATTCAGTCTGTCGAAACCAGGTCCGAGTCGGTTGTCGCGGCTGCCGATCAATCCCGGAAACCGGTGACATTCAGAAAAACTATCAAGCTGGCTGAAGAATCCGATGATGGATTTCTGGTCTCTTCCAGCTTGGGAGACTTTACGCCGTTATTTGATTCGCCCAACGCGCAACAGGAAATTGCGACAGACTTTTTGCCGCTGACCTATGACGACACCGATCAGGCGATGGAAAGCGGCCAGGTCATACGAGTTCAAATTCCGCGCACGGCGCTGGCGTCATTCGGGTTGCCGATCATCCCCGAACGGGCAAACGAAAAAGTAAAAGCCGATCTGTTGCTGGCCGACGACGGTTCCGCGCGAGCCATAAGATTTATTCGCTAAACATCAGTTATCACGTCAGCGCTGCGACCCGTAAAAGCTCTGATTCCCCTCGCTCTTTTTACCGGTCGCGGCGCTGTTCCGACTCACTCAAACCAAGGAGAGAACGTTATGAAACTTCGCAAGAAGGCATTTGTCAGTTTCGTCTGTGCGCTGGCGCTGGCTGGAAATTCGGTCAGCATATTGGCGCAGGACAAAGCGCAGGAAAAAAGTAGTGCTCAATCTCAAACTCAGATTCAGCGCAAAGTCATTGTGAAAGGCCCTGATGGACAAACTCAGGAATTCAACGTCGAAGGCGATGGTGATGTTTGGGTGGGGCCGGACGGCAAAAAAGTTCGAGTCAATTTTTCGTCCAGCCAGAATGGCGGAACCGCTACAGTTCAAGGGCGCACCGTCACCACGCAAGATGGCAAGGAAGTCAAAGTCATCACATCTCAAGGTGGCAATGGTCAGTTCGTCGTGACTCAGGATTCCGGCGCTACAGCCATTTTCCAAGGCGTTGATGGAACAGTGCATAATATGGACGGCCAGAACTTCACGTTCGTGCGCGGCAACAGTGGCCAGGATTTCACGTACAACTTCGTCTCGTCGGAAATGAGTTTTGACAACAAGCTTGTCAAAGGCGCTCCGTTCACTGCCGAAATCGAAAACGAAACGATCAAGACGCTGGCCGACGGCAACCGCATCATTCACCGAAACTCCGGTTCGATTGCGCGCGACGGCGAAGGACGTATGCGCCGCGAAAGCACGATCAATGCTGTTGGACAGTTCGCAGGCAACGAACCCGCCAAAACAGTGACATTGCACGACCCGGTTGCCGGAACCATGTTCATCTTGGAGCCTCATAATCGCGTGGCACGCAAGATGGGAAACGTTCGTGCGATCGCGCCGACGATGACGCTCAGAGCCAAAGGCGAAGAAGCTCCGAATGTCATACTCCCTAGAAGCGCAAACGCTTCTGCCGGAACGTTGCAAGGCGGCCCGGTTAAACGTGTGAATCCGACTTATCCCCCTGTTGCCAAAGCCGCCAAAGCCACAGGTATTGTCCAAGTGCAAGTCACTATTTCCGAAGAAGGTAAAGTGATTAATGCCACTGCCATCAACGGCCATCCCTTGCTGCGCGATGCCGCAGTGGAAGCTGCGCGCCAGTGGGAATTCAAACCCACCGAAGCTTCCGGCACGCCGGTTAAGGTTCAAAGCACGTTGACCTTTAACTTCACTCTGCAAGGTGAAGAAGCAGGTTCTACCAACCAAGGCGGGCAGGGTGGGCAACTCGCCATACAGCAGGGTGGGCAAATTGCCGTACAGCCTCTTCAGGGAATGAGAATGCGTACACCCGCTTTTAACTCCAACACCGAATCTCTGGGCAAACAGATGATCGAAGGCGTCGAAGCCGAAGGCAAACGCACCGTCACAACGATTCCCGCCGGAGCCATCGGTAACGAACGCCCCATCGAAATCGTTTCGGAAAGCTGGTATTCGCCGGAGCTGCAAACAACTGTGATGAGCAAACGCTCCGACCCGACTTCGGGCGAAACGATGTTCCGCCTGACTAACATTCGTCGTGGCGAGCCGGATGCTTCGTTGTTCCAGGTTCCGTCGGATTACACCGTCAAAGAAGGCGGCGCAGGCGGCTTCGGTTTTGCCACTGGCGCAGGAGCGGCATCCGGCACGATCCGAATGCGCGAGCCGAAACCTGACAACAACTAAGAATTGTTTGCAGAGCTTTCAACCGATGAAGCAGAAAAGGCAGGTCGTTATGACCTGCCTTTTCTTTTGTTGAATGTCACTCGGTTCATTGAAGATAAATGAATTCATTCAAGTTGTAGAATGAAAGACACAAATCAACCCACGCCGCCGCCGAAGCCGCATCCATGGCATTCACACCCTTCAACTCGGCGACTGTTTCCCCTTTGGCGATTCGCTGCTTCAGGATTGCCGCTTGATCTTTCAGAAACTCTTTGGTCATACGTTTTTCCGCCAGTTGCGGCAATCTCCCGAACGCCAATTCGTACAACCGCGCAATCATTTTGTCTTCCCTGCCGGATTTGAGTTCAGCAGTTTCAGCAAACAATCGCGTCGCCAACGCTTTGCTCTGGTCAAGCATGAATTGGCTGTTCATCAATGTCAGCGATTGCAGTGCGTGAACGCTGACGCTGCGCGCGCCGCAGGAATTCATCATATCCGGCGAATCAAACGCGACCAGCATAGGCAGTCGCACGTTCCGTTTACGAAGCAAATACAAACTCCTGCGCGCGTGCTGCCGCGCGTCTGGATGCACCGGCCACAAATTGTCCGGTTCGGCCTCAGTAAAAATGGTGTCATAGACTTCCGGGTCTAGCGGCACTCGAATCGGCGCTCCGCCAGCCTGATCGTTCAGAGTTCCGTTGACAGCCAGCACCGCATCACGAATCGCTTCAGCATCCAATCGTTGCCGGTTCATGCGCCAGAGTAATTTGTTGTCAGGATCAACCGATTGCGGATTTCTAAATTGCGGATTGCGGATTGCGGATTGCGGATTCGGCACGGAGGATTGCTTGTAGGTTGCAGACGTGACCATCAGCCGATGAATACGCTTCAAGCTCCAGGGAGTATTTGCTGACGAATTCACCACGTCGCCCTTTCCCCCGGTCGCCCCTTCAACAAATTCTAGCGCCAGCCAATCCAGCAACTCAGGATGCGTTGGTTGTTGCCCGTTTCGCCCAAAATCATTCGGCGTCGCCACAATCCCTCGCCCGAAATGATGATGCCACAGCCGATTGACCATCACGCGCGCCGTCAGCGGATGATCGGCTCGCGTCAACCAACGCGCCAACGCCAGACGACGACCGGGCGAATTGTCTACTGGTTTGATTTCCGGCTCATTTCCCTTGCCTTCAATTACAGACAAAAACGCCGGTTGAACTTCTGCACCCGGTCGGCGCCAATCGCCGCCGCGTAGCACGTGCATCGGCGGAATCGGCTTCAAAATATCATTCACCGCCAATGCTTTGGGAATCGGCTCCGGCTCGTACAGATTGATTTCATGCATTTGCCGCCGCAACGCCGCGCGCTTGGCTTTGTCTTCAGGCGATAACGAAGCGACCAGTTCCTCCCATTGGACAACCAACATCCGCTGGGCGTCTTTGGCAATCCGCTTTTCTTCCTCAGTTCGCAGTTTGTCGTCTTTGGCCAGAGCGTTGGCAAAGACAGGTTCCAGCGCCGCTTTCTTTTCAGCTTTCAGCCGTTCCTGATAGGGCTTTTCAATGGCTTTGATCTGATCCTGAATCGGCTGCAACTTTTCCTTGTGAGCTTTGGTTGCCGCGTGAAAAGCGCCTTCCTGTTCTTTGGTCGGCTTGCGGTAATCGTAATTGTCCGAAGCGGCAAAAAATGCCTGCAACCGATAAAAATCGGCTTGCGGAATCGGGTCGAATTTATGGTCGTGACAACGAGCACAGCCAACTGTCAGTCCCATCACTCCGTTGCCAATGCCGAACATCACTTCGGTCAACCATTCCTGTCGAAGTTCGGCTTTCTCCAGATTGCCCGAAACCACATGCTGCGGCCCGGCGCGCAAAAATCCTGTGGCGACGCGCATCTCAAAGCTTTCCGGATCAAGTTCATCGCCTGCAATTTGTTCGACAAGGAATTGATCGTACGGCTTGTCGGCGTTCAGCGAATTGACGACGTAATCTCTATAACGCCAGGCTTGTTCGCGGTCTGCATCCAACTCAAAGCCGTTGGTTTCGCCAAAGCGAACCACGTCCAGCCAATGTTGCGCCCAGCGTTCGCCGTAACGCGGCGAAGCCAGCAACCGATCAACGACTTTTTCATACGCATTCGGCGATTGATCCGCCAGAAAGGCTTTGATCTCTTCCGGCGTAGGCGGCAGCCCCGTCAAATCAAACGTCACGCGACGAAGCAGCGTACGCTTGTCAGTTGGTGTAGACGGTTGCAATCCTTTTTCTTCCAGCTTGGCCAGCACGAAGGCGTCTATCGGATTGCGAACCCAGCTTTGGTTTTTAACTGCTGGAATTGCGGAACGCTGCGGCTTCACAAATGCCCAATAAGGCTTGTTTGCAAATGCCGAATTGTGGGGTGAGGATTGGTTCTCAGACTTCTGGGCGTGTGACCGAACAGCCTGAAAGTTTGCCAGCGCAAGAAACAGCAGCGCTGCCATCAAACCTGTGAGTTTGAGCAATCGTGTTCGCTTCATGATGATTTGAAAGTGAGTTGTTTTGGAATGAATGCGTTACAGCAATTCGTTGACGAGTAATTTCCATTCCTCACCAAGCGTTTTGCCTGTCGGAAATAATCTGCCAGCGCGACCATACCAGTACCGTGCGTTGCTTTCGTCGCCTTCTTTGCGATGCAGGTAAGCGTGAATTGCCGACGCCTGCGTGGTTTCAATGTTCTGAACAATCTGGTGCGCCTTGTCCCAATCGCCCACCGCGTCATGCCAGAGCGCGTTCAGATACGCCGAAAGTCCCGCGGGCGGTTCAGTACCGGACAAACTCGCGTCAAAGGCGTCAAACGTCATCGTTGTGTTGCCCTGTTTTTAGATGAAAACGACGGTTTGGGAATTGGGAATCTCAAAGCGCGCGCGGCAACGCGGATTCGGACAAAAACACATGTCATCCACGCGAACCATGTAATCCCGCGCTTTGGCGAACTTGGCGCGATCCAATTCGCTTGCGCCGCGCGGCAACTCACGCTTTTTCGAGCGGCGAAGCCAGCGGATTTGGAATTCATAGGTCTGACGACACTTCGGACACGCGTAAGTCGCCGTCTTGGTTTCATGCTTTTCGGTGTAAAAATCTCGTTCATCCATAGCGCAGGCAGTGTACCGCTAAACGGCGAAGCTGAGAAGCTGGAAACTGAAGGACTATTCTTTGGCTGAAGCCGTAGCGGGAAAAATTTCTTTCAATGGACATTGAAAGCCGGGCAACAGATCAGGGCTTTCCAGGACTTTGTCGCCCGAAAATACTTGTACCTGCTCCATTGAGCGAAAAATCGTCACCGAGCGAATCTCAGGAGAAACAATCCAAACCTGCTTCACTCCGGCTTCCAGATATTCGAGCACTTTGTTGCTGACTTTTTCATGCAAATCGCTGGGCGAAATGATTTCAACCGCCAGATCAGGCGGAATTTGCCAAACACCTTCGGGAATTCCATCAACGGGAATTCGGCTGGCTGAAACGAACGAGAGATCAGGTATACGTTCATTATGACCAAGGTTGAAGTTGACTTCTGTAAAAGCGACACCAAGTTGATTGGCTTCGACAAAGTTGTTTAGGCGCGAAAGCAGTTTCGCTGCAACCATTCCGTGTCTGGCTCCAGGCATTTCTTTTTCCTCCGGCACACCGTTGACGATCTCGTAATTTTTCTCAGGATCAAGTGCGAGTTCCACAGCGACAGACATAGTGTTTCCTCCATTACTTCGGCGGTTTGATTGGCAAAAACATTCTAGTTTTTATGCCAAATCCCGGCAAGCATTTGCTTTCGGCGATCAAAATACCAAAGCCGGTCAGCCCATCTACCAAGATGAACTGACCGGCTTTTCATTCTTCAATCCTATTAGCTTTTCAAGAAAGCCAGCGAAACTTTTCTCAGTCTATGGCGTGAAGTCTCGGCGCTTCTTCTCTTCGTCTTCTTTTTCTTTCCTGTCTTTGTCGCTTTGCCGTAATCCGGGTTGTATGGATTTCCATGTATCACCGACTTCCACATAGGGCAGAACTTCCTTCGAGATTGGCTCATCATCTTCGATACCTGCTCTAACGAAAAATCCTTGGCAATATGCGGTCTTCAGAAGTGTTCGGCATAACAGTTGATAGTTCGGGTGGGACTCGGTAAATCAGGCT